>ERZ773149.1908-NODE-1908-length-15824-cov-30.126007_pt1 | contig 15824 bp, 14 predicted proteins | sample MGYA00511081_ERZ773149 | MGnify/ENA primary metagenome ERZ773149 (study PRJEB29015, sample SAMEA2737846) | human gut metagenome | biome: human gut; feature: human-associated habitat; material: faeces | place: China | collected 2012 ...
CGCAGCTGCCGGAGCGGTGCTTAAGCCGCAAGGCGGGAATTGTGCGGTGTTGCCTGTGCGGTGTTGCCTTAGAAAACGAAACACACGGCAAAACACCCGCGGGCAGACCGGCCCGCACCCTTGTGATGCCATAAAGGAGGCCGTGACCCGGCATGCCGAACCTGTTATCCCGCCTGCGCGGGCTGCGGCCAGCGCTGACCCGCCGCGCATTCTGGCTGTGGGCGGCGCTTATTACCCTGCTACGCTGCGCAGTCACCCATTTTCAGCTGGCCTATATGTGGGCTGGCGGCGCCCCGCTGGACGATGAACTGATGTTCCGCGCGGCCAACGCCATCACCAGCGGCCAGTGGCTGGGGGAATACGACTATTTAACGCTTTCCAAAAGCATGTTTTTTGCCGTCTGGCTGGCACTGCTCAACAAACTGCACCTGCCCTACCTGTTGGGCGGGGCACTGCTGTGGTGTGCTGCAGCGCTGCTGGCGGCGTTTGCTCTGCGCCCGCTGTGGCGCAAAAGCCCGGCGGGCCAGGCCAGGGCCTTGACCCTGCTGCTGTACGCGCTGCTGGCATTTCTGCCGTCCAGCTGGGCGTCTTACACGCTGCGCGTTTACCGGGATAATATCTTCCCGGCGCTCTGCCTGCTGTTTTTTGCCGGTATGGCGGGGGCGGCGCTGCGGGCTGTGTTTTATACCCGCCAGCAGGCACCCATTTGGCCGTGGCTGCTGGCAGCGGGCGTTGGCCTTGCCTGCGGTTACCTGAACCGTGAAGATGCCGGGCTGTTTTTGCTGCCTTTTGCCATTGCGGCTACCCTTTGCATGCTGGTGGTGCTGCTGCACCGCCGCCGCTGGCTGTGCGCCGCGGCGCAGGTGATTCCATATGCGGTTCTGGCGGCAGGGGTGGGCATTTTCTGCGCGCTGAACCAGTACTGGTACGGCGTGTGGGGGCTTTCGGATTTCAGCGAGGGCTCTTTTGCCGATGCGATGGGTGCCATGACCCGCGTGGCGACGGATTCGGACGAGCCGCTGCTCAGCGTGCCCGCCGATGCGCGCGAAAAGCTGTATGCCGAGATCCCGCAGCTGCAATGCCTGCAATACTGGCTGGAGGAGGACCCCCAGCTGCAAAATGATTTCCGCGACCCGGAACTGGACGATTACCGTGCGGGCAGCTTTTATTGGGCAATCCGCCGTGCCGCCCAGTATGAGGGCATTTACGCCGACGCTGCCACCGCCGATGCCTATTGGCAGAGCGTAGCCGATGCCATCAATGCTGCCTGTGATAACGGCACCCTGCCCGCCCGCAGCGGCAGGCGCAGCGCCACCAGCCAGCCCATCCGTGCGCAGTATGTACTGCCCGCAATCCGGGAAGCTGCCAAGAGCGCCATCTGGGCCCTGACCTTCCAGGATTGCCCGGCCTATTACCAGACCCTGCGCTCTATCGGGACCACCGAGGACGTTGCCCAATGGTCTGCCTACCTGCGCTGTAACTTTAATAATGCCGCTGAAGCGGGCAAGGATACGCCCTACTATGCGCCGCTGCAAAAGCTGGCCTACCGCGCGCTTGGCGTATTGCGCTGCGTGTACGCGGTGCTGCTGCCGCTGGCCTTTGTGTGGGCTGTGGTGCGGCATCTGTGCGCATTGCCCATGGTTCTGCGCCGCCGCACGGCAGGGGCAGCACTGCCTTGGCTGCTGCTGTTTGGCCTGTTGGCTATGGCAGCCCTGCGCTGCGGCATGATCGCCTTTGTTGAGGTTTCCAGCTTTGGCATTGGCACATCCACCATGTATCTTTCCACCGTGCACCCGCTGCTGCTGCTGTACACATACGGGTGCCTGATCTGCTACCGCAATAAAGGAGTCATCACCGAATGACGGATCTGTTGATTATTGGCGGCGGTGCGGCGGGCCTGATGGCCGCCGGTGCCGCCTGCGCACGGGGGCTGACCACCGCCGTGGTGGAACACAACCCCAAAGGCCCCGGCCAAAAGCTGCTGATTACCGGCAAGGGCCGCTGCAATGTGACCAATGATTGTGATGTGCGCGAGTTTTTGAACTATGTGCGCCATAACCCGCGCTTTTTGTACTCCGCGCTGTACGCATTCTCTCCGGCAAGCGCTATGGAACTGTTTGAATCCCTTGGCGTGCCGCTCAAAACGGAACGCGGCCGCCGGGTGTTCCCGCAGAGCGACCGTGCCGCCGATGTGCTGGCCGCCCTGCGCAGCTATGCCGCCGACGCAAAATTTGTGCACGGCAGCGCCAAAGAGCTGTTGATTGAGGATGGTCGCTGTGTTGGCGTGCGCACCGCGGATGGCAAAACCCACCGCGCAGCCCATGTTCTGGTTACTACCGGCGGCACCAGTTACCCCGCCACCGGCAGTGATGGCTCCGGCTATAAGCTGGCACGGCAGGCGGGCCACACCATTGTGCCGCCCCAGCCCAGCCTGTGCAGCCTGGTCAGCCCGGATCCGGCCTGCCGCCAGATGATGGGCCTAAGCCTGCGCAACGTGACCTTGACCCTGCTGAAAGACGGCAAACCGCTGTTTACTGAGCAGGGCGAAGCACTTTTCACTCACTTTGGCATCTCCGGCCCGCTGGTGCTTTCGGCTTCGACCTATATTGATGATGTGCAGCTGCACCGCTATATTGCAGAGTTTGACTTGAAGCCTGCCCTGGATGAAAAAACACTGTATGACCGCCTGACCCGCGACTTTGCGGCCCTTGGCGGCCACAGTGCCCAGGGTGCACTGGAAAAGCTGCTGCCCAACTCGATGCGGCCGGTTGCCGTTAAAAAGTGGGGCGTTGACCCCGCCACCCGTGCCGCCCAGATCACCCGCGAACAGAAGATGGCACTGGTACACCTGTGCAAGCACTGGCAGGTGCCCATCAGCGAACTGGGCGATTTGCAGCACGCGGTGATTACGGCTGGCGGCGTGGATACCAAAGAGGTTGACCCCAAAACCATGCAGAGCAAGCTGTGTCCCGGCCTGTATTTTGCGGGCGAAGTGCTGGATGTGGATGCCCGCACCGGCGGCTACAACCTGCAAATTGCATGGGCCACCGCACAAGCTGCGGTGCGCGCGATAGGAAACGATACCTAGGGTGTATCAGAAAAGTCGAAAATATCGCCTATTTCTACAAACACAGTACTATAACGGAAGGAAGTTTTTCTGATGATCTCTGTTGCAATCGATGGCCCGTCCGGGGCGGGCAAATCCAGCCTTGCCAAACGCCTTGCTGCGGATATGGGCTTTACCTATGTAGATACCGGTGCCATGTACCGCTCCATCGGCCTGTACGCCGTGCGCCAGGGCAAGGACCCGCATGATGCCGCTGCCGTGGAGGCCCTGCTGCCGCAAATCCACCTGGATACCAAGCTGGAGGAGGGCACCCAGCACTTTTACCTGAACGGCGAGGATGTCTCCTCGGCCATCCGTGCCGAGGAGATCGGCATGGCGGCTTCCGCTGTGGCGGCGATTCCGGCTGTGCGCACCTTTTTGCTGGATGCCCAGCGCACGTTGGCCGCCAGCCGCGATGTGCTGATGGATGGCCGCGATATCGGCACTGTGGTGCTGCCCAACGCAACGGTAAAAATCTTCCTGACTGCCACCCCGGAAGCCCGCGCAGAGCGCCGCTATAAAGAGCTGCTGATGAAGGGCGAAAAGCACGACTACCAGAATGTTCTGGCCGATGTCCGCGCGCGCGACTATCAGGATACCCACCGTGCAGCAGCCCCGCTGCGCCAGGCCGAAGACGCTGTGCTGGTGGATACCAGCGAGCTGAACTTTGACCAGAGCTTTGAAGCCCTGAAAAAAGTCATTCAGGACCGCGCAAAATAAAAGCCGCGCTGCGAGCCGGGGAGAGCGTTGCACCTGGAAAAATGTAGGAAATCTCTTCCGACAATACACGGGGCAAATAACCTGACGGCTCAACGTACCCAAAAACACAGAACAACAAACATTTAACCAATTACTAAGAAATGGTGGAAAACTATGCTGCTTTATTGGATCCTGCTGCCGATCGTCTGGCCGCTGCTGCATATTTTGTGGCGCATTGAGGTGGTCGGCAAAGAGAACATCCCCCGCGGGCGCGCCCATGTTATCGCATCCAACCACCTTTCGGACCTGGACCCGGTCTATATTCTGGAAGCGGTGTTCAGCTGGAAGCGCTATACCATCCTGGCCAAGCAGGAGCTGTTCAAAAATCCGCTGATCGGCTGGTTTTTGAGCTGCATGGGCGCGGTGCCCATTGACCGCGGCAAGGGCGATATGGACACCGTTAATAAAGTGACAGACGAATGCAAAAACGGCACGCCGATCCTGATCTTCCCTGAAGGAACCCGCAGCAAGACCGGCGAACTGCTGACCTTAAAAAGCGGTGCTTTCCTGATTGCCGGCAACGCCGATGCCGACATGGTGCCCTGCCGCATTATTTACGATACGCCGGATAAGCGCATGCACATGTTCTGCCGCATCCGCATCTGCTTTGGCACCCCCATCCCGGCAGAGGAGATGAAGGTAGAGGACCCGCGCCGCTCGGTACCCAAGCTGCGTGCCCTGCGCACCCGCCTGAAAACCGAACTGGAACGCCTGTACGAACAAAATCACTTCTAAAACGCGATACAGGGAGAAATAACCATGCAAATTATTCTTGCAAAAACCGCAGGGTTCTGCTTTGGGGTAAACCGCGCGGTCAAGCTGACTTATGAATTGTTGGAGCAGGGCCGCCCGGTGGCAACCCTTGGCCCGCTGATCCATAACCCGCAGGTGGTGGAGGATCTGGAAAGCAAAGGTGCCATTACCTGTGACAGTGTGGACGATGTGCCGGACGGCTGCGAGGTTGTCATCCGCAGCCACGGCGTTGGGCAGAGTGTGTATGATAAAATATCAACACGCCGCCTGGCGTATCATGACGCCACCTGCCCGTTTGTTACAAAAATCCATAAAATTGCTGCGCGGGCCGGTGCGGAGGGCGCTATGCTGCTGGTGGCAGGCGATGCCAAGCACCCCGAAGTACAGGGAATTGTTGGCCATACTACGGGAAAAGTGGAAGTGTTTGCCAACTTGGCAGAGCTGGAAAAACTGCTGCCGGAACTCATACAACAAAAATCTATTTTTGCGGTAGCGCAAACCACTTTCAATGTCCAAAGCTGGGAAACTTGCAAGGAATTTTTGAAAAACCAGTGTACAAATGCCAAAATATTTGATACAATATGTAATGCAACGTGGGCGAGGCAACAGGAAGCGGAAGACCTCAGCCAAAAATGCGATCATATGGTCGTCATTGGTGGTCATCATTCTTCCAATACCCAAAAGCTGTTGCAGGTCGCGGCCCGGCATACCAAAGCTATCAATGTGGAGACAGCTGATGAACTCGACAAAGATTGGCTTAACGGTGCCAGGATCGTGGGCGTAACAGCCGGGGCTTCAACGCCTTCGTCTATAATTGAGGAGGTACTTAACTGTATGAGTGAAGAAATCCGTGACGACATGAGCTTTGAGGAGATGCTCGCTGCATCCGAAGCAAAGCCCCTGTACGCAGGTAAGATCGTAAAAGCCAAGGTCATCAGCGTTTCCCCGACGGAATGTGTCGTCGGTATTGACGGTTCCAAGCACACTGGTATCGTCAAGCTCAGCGAGATGAGCCATGACCCCAACGCCAAGATGGAAGACCTTGTTAAGGTGGACGACGAGCTGGATTTGGTTGTTGTCAAGACCAATGACCAGGAAGGTGTTGACACCCTTTCTCGTGTCCGTTTTGAAGCCCAGAAGGGCATGAAGGATGTTTCCGAGGCTGCCGAAAACGGCACCGTTATGGAAGGCGACGTCATGGAAGCCAATAAGGGCGGCGTTGTTGTCAACGTCAAGGGCGTTCGTGTGTTTGTTCCCCGTTCTCAGGCTACCATGCGCCGCGACGAGGACTACACCAAGCTGGTTGGCCAGCACGTTAAGCTGGTTATCACCGAGTGCGCAGGCCGCAAGATCGTCGGCAGCATCAACAAGGTTACTGCTGAAGAAAACAAGGCAAAGCGCGATGAGTTCTGGAAGAACGTTGAAGTTGACAAACAGTACACTGGCGTTGTCAAGAGCCTGACTTCCTACGGTGCCTTTGTTGACATCGGCGGCGTGGATGGCCTGTGCCACATCAGCGAACTGAGCTGGAACAACATCAAGCATCCCTCTGAGGTCGTCAGCGTTGGCGATACCATCGAAGTGTATGTTAAGAGCTATGACCCCGAGAACCAGAAGGTTTCCCTGGGCTACAAGAAGGAAGAGGACAACCCCTGGGAGAAGCTCAAGAACGAGTATCCCATCGGCTCTGAGTTCGAGGCTCCGGTCGTTTCCATCACCAAGTTCGGTGCATTTGTCCGCATTCTGCCGGGCATTGACGGTCTGGTCCACATCAGCGAGATCAGCAACGAGCGCGTGAACAAGGTTTCCGACGTTCTGAAGGTCGGCGACATGGTCAAGGTTAAGCTGATCAATGTTGACTTTGATCGCAAGCGCATCAGCCTGTCCATGAAGGCTTGCCTCGACGAGGCTGCCGAGGACGCTGAATAATCCCCGAATTGCAGCAGGGGCCTGCCTGGCAACAGGCGGGCCCCTTTTGTTATATGCCAGTGTGCACTGTTGGCGTACACTGGCGAGCAGCGCTGCAAACCTCCCTGCGCTGTGTGGTAAAGGATAAACTGCATGGAAAAATTAAAGGCTTTTATTAAAAAATATTATGAGGGGCTTGCCTACCTGCTTTTTGGCGGGCTTGCCACGCTGTTGAACCTGGTGCTGTTTGCCGTGTTCCAGGCTGTGCTGGGCACGGGCTTTGCAACCGGCATTGGCAATGTGCTGGATAATATCATCTGCATTCTGTTTGCCTACTGGACCAACCGCACCTTTGTGTTCCGCAGCAAAAACAGCGGCCAGGCTGCTCTGGCGGAGTTTGGCCAGTTTGTGGCCTGCCGTATTGGCACCATGGTCATGGACCAGGTCATCATCTGGCTGGGCGTCAGCGTGCTGGCACCGCATGTGGCATTTGCCGCAGCCAACGCTGACCTGTGGGCCATGGGTGTTAAACTGTTCAGCCAGGTTATCGTGATTGTATCCAACTATGTGTTCAGCAAGTTGTTTATTTTCAAAAAGAAATAACAACACAGAACAGATAGAAACCCGAAACAACCAAACCGACGATGATAAGGAGGGCTTTCTTATGACAAACAAAATCCGCGGCGGTGCATTCCGTCTGACCGGCCTGATCCTGGGCATTGTGGGCGCAACGGTCAGCCTGACGGCCATTGTATTTTCGACCATCGGCCTGCACCAGGCGCACCTGTGCAAGACCTGTAAAAAAGGAGAAGAATTCAAATGAAATACACCAAGGAGGAAATCCTTTCCAAAGTTGACCACACCCTGTTGAAACCGGAGGCTACCTGGCCCCAGATTCAGGCCCTGTGCGATGATGCCATCAAGTATCATACTGCATCCGTCTGCATCAACACCTGCTATGTCAAGCAGGCTGTGCAGTATATGGCGGGCCGTGTTGCGGTGTGCTGCGTGGTCGGCTTCCCTCTGGGTGCAATGGATACTGCTTCCAAGTGCTTTGAAGCAAAGACCGCTGTGGAAAACGGCGCCGAGGAAGTGGATATGGTCATCAATATCGGCCGCCTGAAGAACAAGGAATATGACGCTGTGCGCGAGGATATCGCCGCCGTCAAGCGAGCCGTGGGGGATAAGGTGCTTAAGGTTATTATTGAAACCTGCCTGCTGACCGATGAAGAAAAAGAGAAGATGTGCGATATCGTGGTGGAAGCCGGTGCCGACTTCATCAAGACCAGCACGGGCTTTTCTACCGCAGGTGCAACCTTCCATGATATTGAGCTGTTTGCCCGCTGCGTGCGCGGCCGCTGCAAGATCAAGGCAGCCGGCGGCATTTCCACCGTTGAGGACATGGAAAAGTTCCTGGATCTGGGCGCAGACCGCCTGGGCACCTCCCGTGCTGTTAAACTGCTGATGGCGGAATAATTTTGCCGTAACGCAGGGTACACACAAATAAACCAAAGACCTCCATCCCAAGCACAGAACCGTGCAGGAATGGAGGTCTTTTTGTCTACAATCAGCAATAAAATCAGTATTTGTTATCTTGCACAAAGCGAACGGTTGCGCTTACAGCAGGTACGCTTCAAACCGGTGTAGGTCATCCACCTTTACGGTTGCCTTGTAATACACGCCGTTTTCGCGGTATTCTTCAGCCAGAACGCTGCCGCGGGTGCGGAACACATCGGCCAGGGCCAGCTTGTCATAGGGCAACAGTACCTCAATGGTGCGCACACGGTGTGCCAGAATCTCGTCAATCTTGGCCAGCAGGCTGTCCAGCCCGTAGCCGGTTTTGGCGCTTACCAGCAGCACATCCGGGTCATAGGGGGCAACACCGGTGCGGTCGCACTTGTTGTAGACCGTCACCTGCGGGATATCCCCGCAGCCCAGGTCGTTCAACACTTCATCGGTCACACTCAGCTGCTCGGCGGCTTCGCTGTCGCTGGCGTCGGCAATTTTCAAGATGATGTCAGAGCAGGCAGCTTCTTCCAGTGTGCTCTTAAAAGCATCCACCAAATCATGCGGCAGGCGGCTGACAAAGCCGACTGTATCCACCAAGATCACTTGTAACCCGCTGGGCAGCGTGCATTTGCGGGCGGTGGGATCCAGCGTGGCAAACAGCATGTCGGCTTCAAAAATTTCTGCGCCGCACAAAGCGTTGGTCAGGCTGCTTTTGCCCACGTTGGTGTAGCCCACCAATGAGATGACCGGAACACCGTTTTTCTGGCGGGCGCGTCGGGTTTCACCACGGCGCTTTTCCAGCTCTTTCAGGCGGCTTTCCAGCTTTTCAATGCGGCTGCGCAGGTAGCGGCGGTCCAGCTCCAGCTTGGTTTCACCGGCACCGCGGCGGGCACCGCCACCGCCGCCGCCACCGCCGCCCTGGCGGCTCAGCGCCTCGCCAAGGCCCTGCAGGCGCGGCATGCGGTATTTCAGGGTGGCCAGCTCAGTTTGCAGCTTGCCCTCGTTGGTGGTGGCGCGCGCACGGAAGATTTCCAAAATCAGCATCGTGCGGTCCAGCACTTCCACCTGCAAAGCCGCGCTCAGGTTGCGGATCTGGCTGCCGGTCAGCTCGCCGTCAAAGATGGCGGCCTCGGCATCGGTATTCAGGCATACCAGGCGCGCTTCCTCCACTTTGCCCTCCCCCAGAAGGGTGGCGGCTTCGGGGGTGCTGCGCTTCTGGCACACGGTAGCAACGGCCTGCATGCCGTTGGCTTCCGCCAGGGCGGCAAGCTCATCCAGGCTGCGCTGGGAGTCAAACTTGCCCTGGTCCAGCGCCAGCAGCACAACGCGCACCGGCGGGCGCTCGCTGTCCAGAGCCTTCTGCCCAACAGGGGCGTCCTCTGCCGGGGCCTGGGTAGCGGTAAAGTCCAGGGTGATGGGGTCCTTCATTTCGTCCATAGGGGTCCTTTCTGGCCGTATTCGGCCAGGTCAGCAAAAGTATGGGGCAGGGGAGTGAATGTCAGACGGTTGTCTCGGCATTCGCCGCTGGTTCCGTTGGTTCTGCCTGTACAGCGGGGGCAGCGGCTGCCGGTTCATCGGATTTCTGGCTGCCGGGGTTCAGCAGGTACCAGGCCAGGCAGGGCACCTCGGTGCCGTCAAAGCGGTGCAGAACGGTATCGTGGTCATAATGGAAGCCGGTCTTGGCCAACACGCGGCTGCTTGCCACATTCTGGCTGGCGTGGAACCCGGCCAGCCAGGGCGCACCTACCATGCCAAACCAGTAATCGCGCACGGCAGCGGCGGCTTCGGTGGCATAGCCCTGGTTCCACCACTTTTTGCCCAAGGTGTAACCGATCTCATACATGCCGCCCAGCAGCTCGGGTTTCACGTTTTTCCAGGCATAGGGCTTTTCACGCTCACAGGATTCGGCGGGGGCAATGCTGATGCTGCCCATCAGCACACCGGTCACTTTATCGCAGATGCCCCAATCATAAAAATCCGGGCGGTCATATTGTTTGACAATCTCGTTCAGATATGCCATCGTTACCACCCAGTCACGGTGGGGCTCCCAGCGCAGGTAGCGGGTCACTTCCGGGTCATTGGCCCAGTTGCCAAACATCATTTCGCAGTCGTCGGTTGTCATACGACGCAGGACCAGCCGCTCGGTGGTCAACTCTTGTGTGCCGCAATGCTTCATCTTGATATACAACCTTTCCTTTGCAGTAGTTATGCTTGGCTGTGCAGCAGATACCGCCGCACAAAGCCCATAAAGATCTGCCACAGCTTGTACAGTTGGGCACGGTAAATGTTACAGTAAATAAACAGGATTGCTGCAGTTAAAACAAACTTGATGATAAAATTGTGGGCGAACACCACGCCGATCACGGCCACACCCACCGCTAGCAAAAAGCCGCAGATCGTCCGGCTGAAGCTGGGGATGGTGCGGTAGTAATACTGCCCGGTCACAGTGCGGTACAAAAACATCGTTGCATTGGCCGCTACCAGGCCGACCGCGGCACCCATTACGCCAAAACGCGGCACCAGCACGGCGCACACGGCAATGTTGGCCGCAACGCCCACGGCGGTTCCAATCGTATCCTGGAACGGCTTGCGGGCAATGGTGTTGCCGTACACCGTGCCTTCGCACAGGATGGAGAACACCACGGCCAGCATCATCAGCGGAAAGTAGGGCAGGCAGGCCGATTTGGCCGGGAAGATGATGAAGATGATATCCTCAAACATGACCAGCAGACAGAAAAAGCCGAAGATCAGCAGGTTCAGCAGATCATGGATGCGGCCAATGCGCTCCTGCTCGGTGCGGTAATGCGCGTAAACATAGGGGCCCCAGTAGGTGGAAAAACCGGCCTGAATGGTGGTGACAAGCTGGGCCAGGGTGTAGGCGAAATCAAACGAACCCTGCTCCGCCGCGGGGGCGTAATTGCCTAAAAAAGAAAGGCAGATGGCGCGGTACAGCGGGATCAGGATGGCCGCAGGTGCCAACACAATGCCGTAAGGCAGTGCCGCCCGGTAAATGTGGGCATAGGGGCGCAGGCCGCGCACAGGGGCCTCTTTCGTTTGACCTTTAGAAGCCCGCCGCCAATAGAACACTGCGACCCCCGCAAAGCTGCACACCGCACCCAGCACAAAAGCGCGGGCGTCCTGGGTAACAAAGCCGGGCAGCAGGTAGATCAGGTTCAGGCAGGCCTGCATCCACAGCGTTTCGGTGGTGTAGGCGCGCACATTGTTTTCCAGCCGGAGCAGCACGTTGAGGTAACGCACCAGCATGTACAGAGCAGCGTTCAGGAACAAAAACGGCACCAGCCCGGCACCGTTGGCCCCAAGGCCAAAGGCCGCCGCCAGCGGCTTGGCGAAAAAGATGCTGCCGATGCCGCCCACCAGCAGCATGACCAGCACCGAAAGCCGGGTACACGCGGCAAACATGCTGCGCCCGGTGGAACCGGCAGGCGGTTCGTGGTAAAAGCGCAGCAGGCTTTGGTCCAGCCCAAGCATGCCCACATTCATCAGCGACATGGTGTATGCCATGAAGGAAGCAGGAACGGCGTAGCTTTCGGCGGGCAGGACGCCCTTGATGATAAGCGCTGCGCCGGAAATGCCAAAGCCAAGGTAGGTGGCAATGGAGTATTTCATCACATTTCCGGCAAAGCTTTCAGTTTTTTTCGGTTCAGACATGGCAGGCTCCCATTTGCAGCGGGCGCACCGCAGCGCGCCGGAAAAACAACTTTATTTTACATATGGCCGGATGCGCGCTTCCATGCGCTGGATCTCCTCCGGCGGGATATAGGCTTTGTCCACATAACCGTAAATGCGCTGGGCAAAGTTGGCCAGCGGCGGGCAGAAGGCAAACACCCGTTTGGGTTCCCACTTGTGGCGGTACAGCATGTGTACCCCCGCCAGTGCGCAGAACTTGAGCAGGTTAAAGTGCGGCGTAAAGCCGGACCCCATCGGTTCATCCCGCGGGGGATTTTTGTACACTTCCTCCAGCAGGTCGGCCATCCGCTTGTAGGCCGGGGCAGGGGAGGGGTCAAAATAGCCCTCAATCACATCCCGTGCAATGGGGAACGGCGGGTTCGGCTGCGCCATGGCAGCGGCAAACTCCGGGTAGCCAGTCACATAGTGAGCATCCTTGTAGATGACGGGGTCATACTCGTGCTCGATGGGCACCGGGCGCAGGATATGGCAGCTTTTGCCCGCCATGTATACTTCGGCCACAGCGGTGCTCATCCAGATGGAGATGGAATCCGCCGCCACAATCCACTGCTTGACGGAATCCGCAAAAATCACATGGAAGTTGGGGCGTTTGGCGGCCAGCTCGTCCAGGGCTTTGCATTTCCATTCGCTGGGGTGGCGGCGGTATACCAGTTCCACCTCCGGGTGTTCACCCAGGTAGCGGTCAAACCAGGCCAGCGTTTTTTCCATCGAAATGCGGTTGGTGCGGGCAAAGCCGGAAAAATCCGTTCCCGCCATTTTGGAAAGCTCGGCCACTTCCTGGTCGGTCATGCTGGCATAGCCAAAGCTGGAAATGTACAGGTGCAGCTGTTTGGCGGGGTCAAGGCCGAATTCCTTGCACAGGGTTTCCTTATCCTTAAAGTAGCCCTTGAACTCCGGCCGCAGAAAGTCCATCATCACAGCGCCGGTCACGGGGGTGTTCTTGGCATCCATGCCATGGGCCTGTAACCGCTGGGCAGTGCGCTGGCCCCAGCAAGTCTGCACGCAGCGCTTGGCGTTGCCGTTCATGTTGAACCAATCGCCCTCCTCCTGCGTGTCGGAGAGCATCTGCTCCCAGTGCAGGTTGACGATTTTGTTGCATTTGCCAATGTTGTTGTACACATGGCTGTTGATGGCTTCGTTGTCATACATGCAGCTGGCAACCAGAACTTCCGGCTTGTCTTTGCCAAACAGGCGCAGATCTTTGGCATCCAGCAGCTGGCGGATGCGCACGGTGTAGCCGCGGCGCTCCAGCTCCAATTTGAGCAAAAGATCGCTCTCATATTCCCGAACGGTGTGTTCGTACAAAATCAAAAAGTCCAGTGCCACAGGGGACCTCCTTTTTGGGGTGGGGCAGCATCAGTGCTGCATATCATCAAACAGTTCGGCTGTCCAGTCCGGCAGGCCGTATTTTTCGTCCAGGTGGAACCCGTCAAAAAACTGGGTGTCATCATCGGTAATGCAGCTGGTGCCCCATTCGTAATTCAGCACGGTAAAATTCTGCTTTTCCAACAGCGGCAGAACTTCGTCCTGCATCACGGCGGTAATGCCAAAGGCATCGCATACCTCGGTGCGCACATTGGCGGCCATGGGGGGCAGCACAATGATCAGCTCCACGCCGCGGTCTGCGCAGCGCTGGGCCATAGCCAAAAACTCCGCCAGCTCGGTTTCGTTCAGTGTCCAGTTCTGGCAGCGGGTGGTGATCAGCGCCGGGTACTCATACAGCTTTTTGTGCAGCGGAATCGTGTTCCCGGCATCATCCAGGTAATCCGCCGCGGTCCAGTCGCCGGATTCAATGGTGTCCGGCGTGCCCTTTACGGTGTCCATAAACACGGTCAGGGCGTTCACGTTGTATTCCAGGTTCAGACAGTAGGCCAGCGGGTTGCGCAGGGTAGCTTCCAGCGCCGAAAAACGGTCGGTGTTATAGCTGCTGTTTAAGGTGTAGAACGAAAGCTCAAACAGAATGCGGTCCACCTGGTTGCCGGAATCCAGCACATAGTTGGCAAGGTCCACACATTCCTTCAGGGAAGCACCGCCAAAGGCCAGGTTCTGCCAGCTTTGCCCGGTCAGGGAATCCACAAGGTCCATATCAAAGTGGGCCAGGCGGCTGTCCCCGATGATCAGGTTGGTGCCGGGGCTCTGCTCATAGGCGCGCACACGGGCCACTGGCTGGCTGGAAGAGGCTGTTTTTTTGATGCCAAAATAATTGTTTGGCTCAAACGCCACAAAAAAGGCAAACCATAGATAGACCGGCACGAACAGCAGCGCCAATTTTTTGATGATATGCTTCACGCCGGAAATCTCCTTTTTTCCATAAGATTAAAACCCTGCATAGGGGCCGAACGCGTTGGCGTTAAAGCCGCCACTCTGCATGATGTACCCCACCAGGATAAAAACGATCAAAACAACATACAGCGCATTGCGGTGCTTGGCGCTTGCCAGGGCAACCTCAGCCGGTTTGTTTTTGCAGGCAAAATTGCGCCGGTGATCCAGCCAGATGCCAAGCGCCAGCGCCAGCGCAGCGAACGCCCAATAAGCCGCTACCATAATGGTATTGGCGTAAAAGCCGGTATACGCTGTGCTGTACAGCTCCCCGGCAAAGCGGGCGGGGGACCAGCTGTTCATCAGGCAGCGGCCCAGGTAGACGAAAGCATCGCCAACACCCAGGTTTTCGGCCATGCCGGAAAGGTTGCCGGACCCCACGCGGAAGAACACCATGCTGATGGTCCACAAAACAAACACCACAACTCGCTTGCCCCACAGCACACGGGCCGGGGTGCCGCGCTTTTTGGGTTTGCCAAAGCGGCGGTGCAGCAGCTCTTCGCCCACGCGGTAAACCGCCTGCAGCAGACCCCAGATGATGAATGGCGCGGTGCTGCCGTGCCAGAAGCCGGAAGCAAAGAACACGCAGAACACGCACAGCTCGGTGGGCAGGCGGCCAAAGCGGCCAAGATCTGCCCAGGCCAGCGGCATAAAGAGATAATCCTGCAGCCAGGAAGAAAACGAGATGTGCCAGCGGCTCCAGAAGCCGGAAAAGTTGGTGGCGTAAAACGGGGTCTTAAAGTTTTCCGGCAGGTCCAGCCCCAGCACAAGGCCGGTGGCACGGGAAATCTCGGAATAGCCGGAAAAGCTGAAATACAGATAAAAAGTGTACATCACCGCGGTCAAAATCAGCATGGGGGCGCTGTAATCCGCATAGTGGGGGAAAACCGTATCCACCACCATGTTCAGCACATCCGCCACGGCAATGTATTTGAACAGCCCCAGCGCATATAGCCGCAAAGCGCGCACCGTGCGGGCGGCATCAAAGCGGTGCTCGGCGCTCAACTGCGGCAGCAGCGCACCAGCGCGGCAGATGGGCCCCTGGGTGACGGTGGCAAAAAAGTTGAGGAACAGCGCCAGTCGGATAAAGCTGGTTTCCACCTCGCAGTCGCCGCGGGTGGCGTCGATCAGGTAGGCGATTGCGGCAAAACTGGTAAAGCTGATGCCCAGCGGCATGGCCACCGCGCGCCAGCCGTGCAGCACCCCGCCCAACAGACCGTTATACTTAAAAAAGGCCAGAATGCCCAGCATACCGATCACGCCAAGGCGTAAAAAGGCGGTTTTGTGTGCGCCGCCCCGCCAGGCAAGGCCGCAGCCGCACAGGTAGGTGAACACCGCCAGTGCAATGGTGACCGGCAGCATGGCCGGCATGGCCAGCGCATAAAACACCCACGAAGCCCCCAGCAGAAACACCGGCTGCATGCGCACCGGCAGATGCAGGTAAACGGCAGCCACAACCACCAAAAATGCACAGTATTGCAGGCTTTGCAGCCCCATGAGCGCAACCTCCAGACCTAATAGGAGCGGTACCGCACAACGCGCGGCGTGCCGCAAAAAATCCACAGGCAGCAAGGATAAAATAAGACCGCCTGCACCCGCGATATGGCAAAATGGCGCAATATCACAGATTAACTAAACTATTATACCTGTTTTGCCTACTAATGTAAAGTGGGCCGCCTGGCAGGGACAAAATACGCACGAAAAAACGTAAAGGCAATACCGCATAATTCTAAGTGCCGATACGGCGAGCGAGGTGCGGCAG
>ERZ773149.1916-NODE-1916-length-15755-cov-3.063822_pt1 | contig 15755 bp, 16 predicted proteins | sample MGYA00511081_ERZ773149 | MGnify/ENA primary metagenome ERZ773149 (study PRJEB29015, sample SAMEA2737846) | human gut metagenome | biome: human gut; feature: human-associated habitat; material: faeces | place: China | collected 2012 ...
GATTTTCTGCCGGGGCTTGTTATAGATAAGTACTCAGATGTGCTTGTTGTGGAATATATCCAAGCTGTTTCAGTCTGTATCCTGCTGCTTCAAATGAGACATTAAATACGGAAGCCACTTCTTCAGCCAGTGCATAATGACAAAAAATCTGATGCAGTCCGGGCCGTTTAAAATTTTCAACTACCATCCGTACCATTGAAACAGGCATCAGAACTGCAGATGATAACGCATTCGCCTGCCACTCCATCCAGTCCCTGTCTGTCCAGCTTTTCGATGTCCGGCAGTCCATCTTCTTTGTGTCCACACGGCACTGAACCATTGGTGCCGGAGTTTCTCCCATCAGGTCAAACAGTGTTATCTGGTCAGGATCATAGGCAAAATATTCTTTATGTAAAAACTCATGCCCTGCCTCGTGTCCCATCGTAAAACGATATCTGTGTTCCTGATTTTCTTCCAAGAGCATCTTATCGATTATCACGGTATGTGCTTTTGCGCTGATATAATCTGCACAGTTATTCTGCGGATCATACACGGGTACTTTGTCCGTGTCATTGAACACCGTCATCCCAAGATAAACACCGCAGTGCGACAGGTACTGAAAATCCTGATCCATTCCAAGATAGTCCTGTGCCAACAAATCGATATCTATTTCCTGTGGAGATTTTAATGCTTCCGGCATAAAATCCCCGACAATATTCTGTCCGATAACATCAATCTCTTTTCGGCTTAACACTGGTGCCCCAGATCTCTTTCTTTTAATTTCAGGTCTATACATATATAGGTTCTTACCCCTTTCGCTTTCTCAGTTCCTCGACAAACTGGTTCCATTCTTCTTCTCCTGCATCCAAGTCCCTTGCTGTCCTCAAAGCTGCACTGACATAGTCCCGTTCCATAATATATTCTGGAAGATCTGGGGCTACGGCATTTCTCTTCTTTCCAGCAAGGTCAAGCATCTGCGCGTTCTCTTCTTTTGACAAATTCAGTATCTTTGCGAGTTGTGTAAGTTTTTCCATATCGAAGGGGTTGCGTCTGTCTTTTTCTACATCAGTTAAAAACGGTGCAGATACGCCTAACATATCAGCCATTTTCCTCAATGTAATTTTCTTTTCAACTCTCTTCCTGCTTATAAATTCTCCAAAATTCGCATACATCATAATTTTCACCTTTTCTTTGTTTTCACTTTTCTTTTCGTTTTCGCTTTGTTTTTCGCTTTTTAACTTTTTCGCATTTTCACTTTTTATATCGGTGTTCATTTATTAGCACGCTTGCTTGTTCGCTAACTTGCTAACTAAAGTATATAAAATTTGAAGGGGATTGTCAATCATATTTTTTTGCAAAAATATCCCCTTCCATTCACTTTAGTGTATGTAGTCATATGGAGAACGATATCCCGTCCTTTTTTCTGTCTTTTTATGTATGGAAGAATCCGCATCTTCATAACTTGCAAAAATCCTGTTGCTTCTCACTTGGATGCCACCTCTTGTGCCAAACCGGATTATATAAAAATCTCCGTTCCGCTTAACTATAGTCACTTCACGGATGATCCGGTTGCTCTCGACAATATAAACTGTCGAACCGATTTCAAATGTCATGTAACCATCGCCTCCTAATACTGTGGTCAGTCAAGGGAAAGTGAACCAACCTGATAGTGTTACTCTGCGATATGTATCCTAACGTAGCGATGTTATAATTATAAGAACATTTGTTCGATTTGTCAATAGACCTATTATTTGAAATAATACGATACATTCTTTTTTGTTTTTACCGTATATTGTTTTCCTGTACTATCATTCACATAAAAGACCAACGGCTTACTCTTCTCTATATTATCCTCATTAGCTTCCAAAAATAATTGGAATTTATCTTTCTGCCACTGCAGATCTATGGATTCTTCCAAATCCAGTGTTTGTGGCAGCTTTCTATTCCATTCGCATCCAGAGGTGGCATTACGATAGCACTCCCCTCTTTAAGATGCACTCCCCATGTACGAATGATAACCTTTCTGTTACCTGTGTTAGTAACACTTATCCCAATAAATTTGACCGATTCTCCCGTATTAGGATTATATAATTGAAAATTATCTGAAAAAGCAAGTTTTATAATTTTCTTTTGGCTATATTTTGTTTGCCATAATGCAACCACAACCGCTGCTGTTGTGGCAACAGCACCAAGTGTACCACCAATTGCACCGAATGCCGACCAAAACAGATTCCAGTCCATGTTCGTCACACCTCTTTTCTATCTGCTGATTATTATTTCTCATCATTAAATACACTAGCACCACTACCTTACATTACAGATTTAATTTTTGAATATCCGTACGTGTATCCGACAAATAATAATCACATATTTTTTTACCTGAAATTTTTAGATGCACTGCACCCTATCCCTCAGTGCGATTCACAAAAACAAATTTTTTTACATTCCACTACTATTATCAGTCCATAACTCACACTGGCTAATTACCGTAGTAATTGCAAAATCATAATCTTCTGGTGGATAATCATACTTTTTCAATAGCCGCTTTACCATCTTACGCATTGTCGCTCTAGCTGTTTCTTTTTTCTGCCAATCTATGGTTCTATTCCTTCGAAGCATTTCTGTCAATTCTTTTGTCAGTGCTATAAGCTGATCATTTTTGTAAAAATCAGTAATATGCTCCGGTTTAGTAAGAGCATCATAAAAAGCCAACTCTTCCGATCTTCTGACCATTTTTATACAAATTTGTAATTTCCTCTGCTGTTTTCAGAAGCTCTTTTATAACCTCTTCATTTGTAATCAGCCCATTATAATAGGCATTCATTAACTGGGCGATTTTTTCTGAAAACTTCTGTGACTGAACCACATTTGTTCTCTTATACAGAGATACCTGTTCGGCCATTAACTTTTTCAGAATTTCTACAGCTATATTTTTCTCTTTCATTCGAGAAATTTCATCCAATACTGCCGGGTCAAACAAACTGAAGTTCTCTCCACCTGTCTTGCTACTATCAAACAGGTTAATGACTCCCTCGCTCTGGACTGCCGCCTTAAGCAATTCATTTATCTGAGCATTAATTTCCTTCAAGGACAGATTTTTACCACCTGTTCCGCCATAAGTGACTTTAATAACTGTAGAACGAACTGCTTCCATGTAAGCGGCTTCATGACGTTCACGTTCCGTAGTCATACTAGAACAAAGCGAATGTGACTGTTTTAGAAGCATAGCCTCTTTTAAAAAAAGATCCTTTCTGTCCGGTGCCTTTGCATCTAATACATAGTTTGCACCACCAGTAATAAGTTTTGCCATTGTAAGTGGAGATCCACCAAAAAATCCGCTGAAATCGAAACCATGTAATAAATCCTTACATACCTGCAGTTTCTCTTGGAATTTTGGATACGCCACCTTTGCAATATTCATATCGCCATATTTAGACTGATCACGCTTCGTATATTCTTTCATTGCAGCCTTTAATGCCGATGCAATTCCAACATAGTCTACGATCAATCCGCCCTCTTTATCTTTAAATACACGATTAACACGAGCGATTGCCTGCATCAAATTATACCCATGCATTGGCTTGTACACATACATGGTAGCCAAAGAAGGAACATCAAATCCTGTGAGCCACATATCTACAACAATGGCTATCTTCATTGGATCATTATTATCTTTGAATTTTCTTGCAAGCTCTTCTTTATGCGACTTAGTTCCGATGATTTCTTTCCAGTCTTCCGGATCATTATTACCGCTCGTCATGACCACACCAATCTTCTCTTTCCATGTCGGTCGGATTTTTAAAATCTGGTGATATATTTTCATAGCAATCGGTCTGGAATACGCTACGATCATTGCTTTTCCTGTCAGCAGATTTGCCCTATATTTTTCATAGTGTTCCACGATATCATCACATAAAGATATAATTGTGGAATCTGCTCCCAGAACACTTTCCATCTGTCCGAGCATTTTTTTACTCTTTTCTATTGTGGCACTATCTGACTGCTGTTCCAATATATCATATGTAGAATCTATAAGAGCTAACGTATTCTGATCCAATTTCAAATGCACAACACGACTTTCATAATAAACTGGACGGGTTGCTCCATCTTCCACTGCCTGTGTCATATCATATACATCAATATACTCACCAAACACTTCACGAGTATTCCGGTCTTTTGCAGAAATAGGTGTACCTGTGAATCCAATGAAAGTGGCATTCGGTAATGCATCATGGATAATTCTGGCATTTCCAATTACTGTATGTGCCTCTTTTTCTCCATCTTCATTTTTCGATATGACAATTTTTTCATCAAATCCATATTGTCCTCGATGTGCCTCATCTGCCATAACCACAATATTCCTGCGTTCTGACAAAGGCTTCTCCCCACGCTCAAATTTAAACATAGTGGTAAAGATAATTCCATTCGCACTTCTACCATCCAGTAATGCTTTTAAATGTTCCTTACTTTCTGCTTGAACTGGAGTCTGCCTTAAAAAATCTGCACATTGGGAAAACTGTAAATATAACTGATCGTCCAGATCAATCCGGTCTGTCATAACTACAACCGTCGGACTATCCAGAGCATCCTGCAATAAATGCGCATAAAATACCATCGACAATGATTTTCCAGATCCTTGTGTATGCCAGAACACGCCACCTTTTCCATCTGTTTTTGTTGCTACTTTCGCTTTTTCAATAGCCTTACGAACTGCAAAATACTGGTGATATCCCGCCAGAACCTTAAATCTTCCCTGACCACTACCTGAAAAAAGGATAAAATTCTTCAAAATATCTAACAGACGATCTTTCTGAAACATTCCTTCATAAAATACATCGAACTGAGCATATGCTGTTTCTTCATAGTTTCCATCCTTTGTTTTCCATTCCATAAATCGATCCAAGCCAGAAGTAATTGTTCCTGCTTTATTTGTAGAAAGATCACTGATAACGCATATTGCATTATAATAAAACATAGACGGAATATCCTGCATATAATTGCGAATCTGATTATATGCATTTTCTGCACCCACTTCATCCTTTGCTGGACTTTTTAATTCCATAAGCACTAATGGGAGACCATTAATAAACAAAATTATATCCGGTCTACGATTGTTACCATTCTCCAGAAATGTAAATTGATTTACCACATAAAAAGTATTGTTCTTTTCTTTTTCATAATCCACCAACCGAACAATTGAAGACTGTTCCTCGCCTTTTACAAAAAATTTTACAGTAATACCATTCTGCAGATAATCCATAAAGGTAATGTTTTTCTGCAATAAACTTCCTGTATCAAAATTTTTCAGCTTTGCTATCGCTTCTTCAATCGCATCTAATGGCAAGCCACGGTTGATACGCACCAAGCTATCCCGAAGAACAGAATCCAGAAGCGGGCTAGTATAATCTCTATCATAATCTGGTGCATACAAATGCTCGTACCCCATATTCTCAAACAGTTCAATAATGGCCTGTTCATAAGTGTCTTCTGTAAACAAACTCGGCATGATGGACCTCCTTTTTATACCAATTTAAGCTGCTTCTTTATCTGCTTTTCTATTTTTTCCTCTGCTACTGTATCATATGCTTTTTTAAGATTTTCCAATGCATGATAAAGATTCTCCCTATATTTTTCTTCTGAAAACAGTTTTTCCGCTTCCTCTATCGTCATTGGGTGTTTTTCATTTTCTTTCTGCATTTTATCAATAATAATCTGATATTCATACATTACAGCCAAAGCAGCCTCATAGTTTCTTAAAAAATTGCTGTATGCTGATGCTGCTTCTCCATTAAAAATCAAATCAATTTCTGCCGCCGTGATTCTAATTTCTTCTCTTTTTCGCAAAAATTCTTTGTGAAAAGGCTGCTCTAACGGATGTTCAATAGCGTCTGCTTGATTCTCCATATAAGTATTATTGGTAAGCCATATAAAAATATAATCCTTGGCAGACTGCGGTATTTGTTCTCTTTTCGGAGAAAGCCACATATAATTATCCTTGCAAAGAGCGATAAGTCCATTTGTTAACATGTATGCTTCCATTCTGCGGTCAAATAACTGGTGTTTATTACTAAGACTTATTTGGCGAATAGATAAAACTAATGCCAATGTAGCCGTTAAAGCCGTAATCACAGAACACCAAAAATTCCAGTCTTTTAGCATATAAAATTCTCCCCTCAAATATTAAATGAGAATTTAGCGGCTTAAAGGTCTAGGTTAGAAATATCCAGTTCGCCTGACATAAGCTTTGGTAGCAATGAATCTCTTAAATGAATGAGCCTTTCATTTTCGTTAAGATTCGAAAACACCATAGAAAACATAGCTGCTGTAGTGTCATCGAAAATTTTCATGTCGATGGGTGAAGGAAGCTGGAATTCGAATCCCATAAAATCCTTTTGATACAGATGTGGAATGACACTTCCCTCTGTCCTACTAGTGATAAACGCTTTAAACAACCGTGATTTCAGCAAATAGTAAATGAACTGTGTTGAAATTTCAGCTTGTCTGGTATTCCTGATTACAAAAATTCCAGATGCAACACTTGTTGGTGTTTCCAGCTTATCAACATATCCAATCTTTCCAATTGTTCCATCTTTGGAAAGAAGGATATCACCGATGTTAAGCTTTATTTCGGGAGATTCCTCATATCTTTCTGCGGATATGTAACCAGCCTTATTCCAATCAATTCCAGATAGAGTGAGACTTTCGCCATTGATGATACGGTAGTCTGAAAAAGGTAAGTATTCTGATTTTTTCAGACCTTTCCACCCAATGCGTCCTTTGATATAAAGGTAATCGCCAAGCTTAACTGGCTGAGTATCAGCATTATTAATGGTGTTAAGCAGAAGCATCTCTATTTGTTGCTCTAAATTCTCATTTATACACTTATTACTTTCAATTTTCTCATCTATAGTTCTAAGGATTTTCGCTATTTTTTCCTGTACATCGATAGTGGGTACGATAATTTTCATTTTAATGAAATGCGACTTTGGCAACTGTGGCTGAGCTGTACCTGTTTGTATTTGCTTGATTTGACGTTGGAATTCCACGCCTCGCAAAACATAATACAAAAATTCACTTTTAATTTGCTCGTGACATCTAACTATCAGCATTCCTGAATTTATTCGAATATTATCATACGGTATCTGCTGATTATAGTATGCAACATTCCCAACCGTGCCTCTTGTTGTAATAACGATATCTCCACGTTGTATTTTTCCGTTTCGTAGGGCTCTATCTTTTTCTGCAGTAATATAAACAACATTATCAAATTTAAATCCATCTGTAGTGACATTGTTCGCAGAAAGGAAAACGCAATCACCTTCTTGTCGAAGTTCATTTTGATGCGGATAGTTCTTTCCTCTATCCCCATCAATGAGTTCAATATCCGTGTTTCCTATCTCTATATATGTGGCCACTGCTATCACCTTCCTAACCTATATATTTCCTATGAGCCTGTTTTACATTGCTCTGTTTAACCATTGCGTATTGCAATGTCGTATCTATTCGTTTATGCCCTAAAAGCTGCTGCAACTGCTCTATCGGCATCCCTTTATCTATTGCCATCGTTGCAAGTGTCCTTCTGAACTTATGCGGATGGACTTTGTCTATTTCTAAGGTCTTTCCCATCTCTCGCAAGCGGGATTCAATACCACCAATTGTGATTCTGGTGTGCGGTGTTCTCAGCGTTACAAAGAGGGCCGGATCACTATCTGTTCTGCTATTAATGTAATTTTGCAGATGAATCTTAGTCCTGGCATCGAAATAAACCACTCGCTCTTTGTCACCCTTACCAAAAACTACACATTCACGCTCATTGAAATTGATGTCCACTTTATTCAGTAACACCATTTCTCCGATACGCATCCCGGTCGAGGCCAGCATATCGACAATCGCCAAATCTCGAAGTTCTGTGCAATTATCACGCATCTTCTCCAGCTCCTCATCAGTGTAGGTCTCTTTGATATTGGTAGCTGTCTTCACCTTGTGAATCCTGCGTACCGGGCTTTTCAAAATATGATCCTCATCCTCTAACCATGAGAAGAAGCTGGATAAAATTCTACGGATATTGTCAATCGTCACACGACTTGAACCGTGCTTCTCTTGATATTCTGTAAGATAGGCTCTGAGATCATCTGTCTGCATATGTCGCACGCCTTTATCTATTGCCTCCGTCATCGCCTCTATCGTAGTTCGATAGTATTTCAGTGTTTTCTCAGAACAGCCTTCGATCCGTTTTGCATACACAAAGGCATCAATCAGCTTTTGGCTATCATCCTCAGTCTCTTTTTCTTTCCCGGAAATCTCGTAGTTATACAGTGAGTGTTCCAAGACCTCTTGTAATTTCTGTAACTGCACATTATCGAGATGCGGCAACATTTGCTGCACAATCTCTTCCATAATTTTCTGTTTCATAATTCGTTCTCCTTAAATTTATTTCCAGAGAACGAATCAACGGCAGTTCCGTTGGCTTTTACTCCTGCCGTTGGTAGGAGTTATTAGGTTAAATGAGAATTTAGAGCAGCAAGCACAAGCATATTTTAATGAACTTTTCGTTGTTAATGCTGATCCAAATTGGCCGGAATGTACTCTATCCGATATCGGCTCTGTCGTTGCAGGTGGTACACCTTCAAAATCGAAGCCGGAGTATTATGCAGATCAAGGTATTGCATGGCTAACACCCAAAGATTTATCAGTCGATAAGTCAAAATTTATCTCTCATGGAGAGAATGATATCTCTGAATTGGGATTTTCCAAGAGTAGTACCAAAAAAATGCCTGCTGGAACTGTACTTTTTAGTTCAAGAGCTCCAATAGGTTACATTGCCATAGCTCAAAATGAACTCACTACCAACCAAGGATTTAAATCTGTTATTCCAAATAAGAATATCGGTACCTCCTATGTGTATTTTTTACTGAAGAATCTTCTTCCGGCAATCGAAGGTATGGCTTCCGGATCAACTTTCAAAGAAATATCCGGAGCAGGAATGAAATCTGTGCCTACGGTTATGCCTGATGTTGATACCATTCAGCTTTTTAACAATTTTTGTGAACCTATATTCAAGGAACAAGAGGTTCTTGAAGCAGAAAATCGTAGGCTTTCCGCTTTGCGTGACTTACTATTACCCAAGCTCATGTCCGGTGAAATTGATATCCCCTCACTGGACATCTAAGCCGCTAAATTCTCATTTATCTTTTTGTTTAATTCCACTTTGTAGCTCAATTGATAATATAGGTTTCCTATTTTCTCTTGAATCTTTCTGTCTGGAACAGGAATTAATAACTGATCCATAAATTGCTTCTTAAAGTGCGGTATAACATCCCCAACATTTGTATTATATATCTGTTGTTGAATTTCTCGGCTTCTTAAAACAGCAAAAAGGTATTTGTTATAAATTTTCTTATCATCAGCTCGCAGGGCAATCATATCCTGAGCTATACAAAAATCTACTGGATCCGGAACCATACAAACCCGTCCTGGAGTACCTTTGTTAACAAATAAAATATCTCCCGGCATAGGATGTGCTCGAAACCACGTTTCATAAGTTTCTTGTGTAAGATATCTCACCTTCTCATATACTGGAAACAGTGTGTTGTTTGTAACGCAGTTTGTTGCTATAAGCTTCCATCCATCATTCGCTGTAGGAACGGTTTTCCCTCTATTATCAACAATAAAAGAAAGTAATTCTGTAATTGGAACTTTTGGACAATCTTCCCATATATTAAATTTCATACCCAATCGCCCCCAGTTTCCTACGAATTTCATCTTCGAGTTCATGGCTCTTAGCAAACATTTCCGAAAGCTCCGATGTCAGACGATCCATCTTTTCTTCAAATGGTTCCCCATCATCTTCCTGTTCCTCAATTCCAACGTATCGACCCGGAGTAAGAATATAATCCTGCTTTTCGATTTCTGCTATATCAGCAACAGCACAGAAGCCCTTCACATCTTCCAGCATTCCGTCTGCAAATGATTCATAAGTATCTGAAATCTTCTTAATATCATCCTCTGTAAGCTCACGAAGTTTGCGACTGACCATAGTTCCCATCTTACGAGCATCAATAAACAGTGTCTTTCCGGTCTGTTTTTTCTGTTTATTGATAAACCAGAGTGAAACCGGAATCTGCGTCGTATAGAAAAGCTGTGTAGGCATTGCAACAATACATTCAACCAAATCTGCATTGATAATATTCTTACGGATTTCACCCTCACCACCTGACTGAGAAGATAATGAACCATTAGCAAGAACCATACCAATTCTTCCGGCCGGTGCAAGATGATAAATCATATGTTGCAACCATGCAAAGTTGGCATTTCCTGCAGGTGGCATACCGTACTGCCAGCGCACATCCTCTTTTAATTTATCAGCACCCCAGTCAGAAAGGTTAAATGGGGGATTTGCCATAATATAGTCTGCACGCAATGTAGGATGACGGTCATCTAAAAAGGTATCTGCTGCGTAAGTGCTAAGATCCGGCTCAATTCCACGAATCGCAAGGTTCATCTGCGCCATCTTCCATGTCGTCGGATTGGAGTCCTGTCCATAAATAGAGATATTGCTGATATTACCACTATGGTTTTCTACAAACTTTGCGGACTGAACGAACATACCACCTGATCCGCAACAAGGATCATATACTCGACCTTTATATGGTTTCAGCACCTCTACCAGAGTACGAACTACACATGACGGAGTAAAGAATTCACCACCACGCTTTCCTTCCTGTTCTGCAAACATGGAAAGACAATACTCATATGTACGTCCCAAAATATCTTTTTCGCTGCCGTGTTCAATCATCTGGATATTAGTGAATAAATCCACCACATCCCCCAATCTTCGTTTATCCAGTTCTGGACGTGCGAAATTCTTAGGAAGAATATCTTTCAAACGCTTATTTTCCTTTTCGATAGCACGCATGGCATCATCAATAACTGTACCGATTTCTGGTGTATGTGCCTTCGCTGCAATCTCATTCCAACGTGCACCTACAGGTACAAAGAAAATGCCTTCGGAAGTATATTCATCAATATCCTCCTCAAATCCGTCGCCCTCATCTTTCAGCTCCTGATACTTGTCATCGAATCGATCTGAAATGTACTTTAGAAAAATCAACCCCAGTACAACATTCTTATATTCTGACGCATCCATGTTACCACGAAGCACACAGGCTGCATCCCATATCTGTTTTTCAAATCCTATGTCGGCTGTATTTTTCGTCATTTATATTTACCTCCGTCATTTTTTCTAGTTTTTTTTACCTTTCATATATTTCCCAGATTTTATTCTACGATCAACAGGCTTTACCGCATCCTCTGGAATTGCCCATGATCTCCCAAATCTTTTACTCCCCTCAACCATTCCTTCTTTACACATCGTTTGAAGGCGCCTTTCTGAGATTCCCCATTTTTCAGCAATTTCTTTCACTGTTAAATATTCCATTCATTTTCTCCTATGAAATCGCATACTTTCACCTAATAAATATTATATTCGTATTACCGCCGGAAATCAACCAAAAGAAGCCCTAGTTGCTTTGAACGGAAAATACTATTCATTGGGTTGGTATCAACTCAATCTAGCTTTAATATCTTATAGCTTTTTCATTTTTATTTTTTGATATAATAATGAATAGTGTTTAAAAAGTAAAAGCCTCTATTAAGCTTCAGCACTCCATATCTCATTCGCCTTCGTTATAATTAACCGTCCATCCTCACATTTCACCTCAATCTGTTCTCCAATGTTAAATCCCAACTCTGAAAGCCATTTTCCTTTCAAAACAATACTCGGTGTCTGCTTATACTGGTACCCTCTTGCTTCATAAACCTTCATTTCTCTATATTTTTTATATGCCATATTCATCTTCTCCTTTTGCCATTTTTTAGACTTCTGCCATAAGATTAAACTTACGCTGAATTATTGCTTCTTTTGCTGATTTATACATTTTGTGAGATACCCCCTTGAACAAGGGAAACGACAACGAGGAATAATTTCCTCGTCTAAGCACAGTTTTAAAATGTAAATTTTAGCGATATGTAGTGGCATAAGTGCCCATTTTATGCTGGTTTCAGGCACTAGGGGGATATCCAACTTTAAAGTCTTAACACCGCTCACTGCCAGAAGATGGGCAATCCCATTTTTCTGATAGAGTTCCCTGATTTCTTCCGGCATGCCGGTTCGATCTCCGAGAAGCATGGCCGCAAAGATACTGCCATCCGTCTCTCCGGCCAGAAGCTTCAAACGCTCTGCTGCCCAGGCACGAAAATACCGGATCATATTGGCAGGTGCATACAGGATTCTGAGTCCATTTTCATCTATCCTCTGTACTGTACGCGCAAATACCCGCCAGACCAGCTTCTGCCCCCGGTAATATGCGGCATAGTCAAACTCGCCCGGATTGGAAGCCGTCTGAAACGGCGCAAACTCGCCCCAGACCCGGACCACTTCACCGATCCGGAATCCATTCTGTTCCGGCTGCTGCAGACGGTCTGCTGCCCGGCTGTCTCTCTTCTCCGACGGATACTCCTTTTCTGACCGTTCCGCATACACTTGCAGATATCTGAGCTTTCCCTTCTCAGTCTGCACGTTCTTAAGCAGCAGCACCGTCCAGCTTTCCTTTTCTGTCATTCCGCAGACCGTCCCGACCGCATAAGTACCAGACTCTTCCAGCAGCAGGCCCTGCTCCGCAAGCACAGTCTGTTCCTCGCAAAGTCCCCGCACCAGCCCCAAAATAATCATAAAGGGCAGAAGCCTGACTCCCAGGCTCCTGCCCCAAAACACCTGTCTGCGCCGGTCTGCACACACAGCAGCCACACACAGCATAAGTGCCGCCGCAAAAAGCGGCGCCAGTTCCTTCATTGTGCTCTGATGCAGGATCACGACCTCTCCAAGTACGAATCCCCCTGTCAAAAGCAGCAATGGATGTTTGATTTTAGTTGCCTCCTATATAATCGAGATCTCTCTCAAACAGGGTATTAAGTGAAATGTTTTCCCTAAATGTCACCTCCTGAGAGCCATTTACCGTAATCTGAACACGGTTCACATTTGAAAGCTCTGACAGGGAATTGACAATGGAGTAGATCGGGATGTAATCCTTCACTTCCAGGGAATTGTTCAAAAACGCTGCATCAAAATTCACGTAGCAAACGTTTTCATTGACCGAAATATTCAGAATCTTGATATCGGAATTTAATGTTGGCATCAATCCCGGCTGTTCCGGTCCACCGATAAGCTCCTCAACGATCACACGCTCTACCGAAGTATTGACATTGTGCATGACGCTCCGCTTTTCCGGATGCAGCGCAGTTCCGCTTGCGTCAGTAAAATACAATATCAGCTCCGTGCGCTCGTAGGCATTGACATCTGTGATGCTGTCCACGAAATCTGCGGCTGAGATGGGACCGGCCGGCATGCCGCTCCGTTCCAGCAACGGCTGGTCTCCGGAATAAATGCTGATATACTCGATCCCCGCCACCTGTGTCAGCGTTCTGGCCAGTGCCGCGCGACAGAGAATCTCCTGACATGCATTCATACTGGTGTAGTTGTTGTCAAAAAACAGATAGAGCACCGTGTCATCCTGCCGGCAGCCCTGGTAAACAACTTTGTCAGATAAGACACTCTGTGCCTCGAGATCTGCCGGAACATGAATCAGACTTTCCATCAGTTCTCCAATCAGTTCCTCTGTGTCTGTTGTCCTGGTACGGTAAGGCTGTGCAATGAGTTTTGTCACTGCCTGATTCATATAGTAAACCTGGTACTCCGATTCACCCTCCTGCAGCGGAGTTTCCCGCTTCTGGCATCCGGCCAGCAAAAGTCCGGAAAGCAGGAGCACAGCAAAAAGCAGTTTTTTTGCGCAAAGGCTCCATGCAAAGCCTTTGCAGTTATGCTTGATTTGTTTCATAGTTCCTCCTGCTAGGCAATGTAGTTTAACGGAATCCGCAGCGTAAAGGTACTGCCCTCCCCTTCTTTGCTGCTCAGTTTGATGGCACCCTTGTGCATCAGCACCACATTCCGGGTGATGGCAAGGCCGAGTCCGCTTCCGCCGGTTTCCCGGGAACGGGCTTTATCTACACGGTAGAAACGCTCAAAAATACGGTCCTGAACATCCTCCGGAATACCAATACCGGAATCCTGTACCTTCAAGTAGAAGAACTTATGGTCTGCATCCAGAGTTACCCGCACCCATCCCTCTTCCATATTGTACTTGATGGCATTCTCCACCAGGTTTGTGATGGCAAGCGACAGCTTCATCTCATCTACATCGGCTGTTACTTCCCGGATGCTTTCAAAGATCAGCTCCACCTTGCGCCGGTTGGCAATGGGTCTGAGCCGCTTCAAAATCTGCTCCACCAGCACGTTTAAATTGACCTGACTGATATTTAACTCTGCCTCAGATTTATCCATCTTGACCAGAGACAACAGATCATCTATGATCTTGCTCTCCCGGTCGATCTCATTGGAAATATCCTCCATGAACTCCCGGTACAATTCTACCGGTACCTCCCCCATGCCCATCAGGGAATCGGCCAGCACGCGGATAGACGTGATCGGTGTCTTTAACTCATGAGAGACATTCGATACGAACTCCTGGCGGGACTGGTCTGCCTCCTGCAGCTTTGTGATAGTCTGGGCCACCGAGTTGGAAATATCCCGTGTCTCACGGTACGCCTCTGAGCTGATGTCCGTGTCCAGTGCTCCCTGCTCCACGTGGTGGAGCTTTGCCTGAAACTCTTTAAACGGTCGCACCATCATGGCAGCAGCAAGCACTGCAGCAAGCACCAGGACCAGCACCAAAATTACCTGGAACAGCACCAGACGGTCTCCTACTGATTCTGTAAGCCGTGCCATGGCCTCCGTAGAAGCAGTCATGACAAGAACACCATCGACGTGCTTATCCGGGGAAAGACTGTATATGGGCATCGCCTGGGCAAAATAATGCTTGTCCCGGTTGTAGCGGCTCACGGTCTCCCCCTGAAAGCTGCGTATCACGGTCTCCGCAATATGCAGGCGGCTTTCCGAAATGTGGAACGTATCCTGCACGATCTTAAAATCCTGGTTTACCACCACAATACGTCCGTTATAGACATCCGCAATGGTCTCGATCTCACTGTTTAAGCTGCTCTTATCTTCCCCGCTCAGATATCCGGTACGGGCAATCTTGCTGCTCAGGATCTGACACTGATTCTGCACTTCCACCATCCGCTCATCGATCTGGTTCTGCTTCACCGAACTCAGGATGGTCTGGGTGCACAGAAACATGGGGACAATACCAAACAGGACCAGGCAGATGGCAATGGGTACCTTTAAGCTGACTACCCGCTTTTTCAGCCAGGGAATCTGCAGCTTTTTCATTTTATAAGCCATAGCGCTTCCGTTCTGACTCTGCGTCAATCTTCCTTGACATAGCCACAGCCAGGGAACCCGGTCCGATATGGCAGGCAATGCTCAGGGAAAGCGGTGCCAGATAGATATCTGCGTCCGGGAAGCGCTCTTCCACTTCCTTCTTAAACTCCAGAGCCGCCTCCTCGTTGTCCGAATGGGCGATCGCAAGGTGGCAGTCTTTGCACTCACTGTCATGAAGTCTCTCATCCAGCTCTTTCTGGATCGCATTCATCATCAGTGTCTTCGCCTGCTTCATCGTGCGGGCCTTTGCAAAGGAATCCAGCTTTTCTCCCAGGATGATCAGGACCGGCTTGATCCTTAAAAGTGTGCCGAGAGCCGCGGCCGCCGGTGGTGGTGCGCAAGACTGCGCAGGTGGAGAAGGTGACTTCCTCCCACACGAAGG
>ERZ773149.1923-NODE-1923-length-15723-cov-4.966045_pt1 | contig 15723 bp, 13 predicted proteins | sample MGYA00511081_ERZ773149 | MGnify/ENA primary metagenome ERZ773149 (study PRJEB29015, sample SAMEA2737846) | human gut metagenome | biome: human gut; feature: human-associated habitat; material: faeces | place: China | collected 2012 ...
CTGCAACAGCCTTTTATAAATTACAGCACAGGATGGGAGTGGAGACTATCTACAATCATGCGGATTTTCGTTTTCTAAGCCGGAGAGTGCTGGAACAGTTGTCTCATTATCAGGAACGCAATGTTTATCTGCGTGGTATTATTCCGTTGCTGGGTTTCCCTTCTACTACGGTAGATGATGTGATTCGGGAGCGGACAGCCGGAACTTCCAAATATACAGTGAGAAAGATGTTCAGTCTGGCTTTGGACGGGATAACCTCTTTCTCGGTAAAGCCCATTTACGGAATTGTTTATCTGGGAGGTATCTTTGTTTTTATCAGTATTTTGATTGGAATCTATGTTCTTTACGCATTGATTTCGGGTACTGCGGAACATGGCTGGGCCTCTTTGATGTTGTCTATCTGGTTTGTTGGCGGGGTTGTTTTATTATCCATAGGAGCTGTCGGACTGTATATTGGCAAGATTTATAAAGAGGTAAAACGTCGTCCGCTCTATAATGTGGAAGAAGTGTTGTACGATGATCAGAATAAGTAAGGCTATACTTGAGAAGCACCCGGATTGGCGGGATAAGTTCTGGCAATTTGTTCGTTTTGGAGTTGTCGGCACTATATCTTCAGCCATTCATTACGGCGTATATTGCCTGGTCTTGTTGGTTGCGAATGCCAATATCTCCTTTACGGCCGGTTATGCTGTAGGATTTGTCTGCAACTACTTCCTGACTACTTTCTTCACCTTTCGTTCCAGACCATCCTCGCATAATGCGATCGGCTTTGGTTTTAGTCATCTGATTAATTACCTGCTTGAGATCGGCTTACTGAATCTCTTCCTCTGGATAGGGGCGGGTGAACTGCTTGCACCGATACTGGTAATGATTATCGTGGTGCCTATCAATTTCCTGATTCTTCATTTCGTTTATATCTATAAAGGGAGGAAATAACACTATTCAATCCCTTTCATTTAATTCATAAAAAGAAAAGGCTATTATGAAACGTTTTCTAAATCTTGTTGTATATATTCTTACCATACATGTTTCGGCTTTACTGATCGCAGGACTGTTTCGCCTGGTGCTTTTTATCTCATCTTATCATCAGTTGACCTCTGAAGCCTTGTCGGATAAGACACTTCCGATGCTTGCTTTTGCGCATGGTGTCTGGTTTGACAATGTGATAGGCTGTTACATCCTTCTGTTGCCTCTGGTGGTTGCGGTAGTGTGTGGAGTTTGCAACTATTATGGGAAAGCGTTGTTTCGTTTCTTTACGATCTTTTTCAGTGTCTTTTATGGATTGGTTTATTTAATCAGTGCGTCGGACATTCCTTATTTTGCCTATTTCTTTAAACATATCAACTCTTCCATATTCGAATGGTTCGGTTATGCGGGAACTACCGCCGGAATGATATTGGGGGAAAGTGCCTATTATCTGTCCATCGGATTATTCCTTCTCTTTCTGGCCGGATTCGTAGTTTGGCTTATCTATCTGGCGCGTTATTTCCATCATCGTAGCCTTGCCATTTCCGCTCCGTTTCCTTATTGGAAGCGAGGAGGGGCGGTTCTGATCGGTGTTGCTTCCAAGGCAGATATGCTGGACAAAGATGGTAAGCTTCCAAGGATCCGCGGTGCCCTTTTATCTGATGCCATCGGTACTACAGTAGGTGCTATGTTTGGTACTTCTACTGTAACTACTTTCGTAGAAAGTGCTTCCGGTGTTGCTGAAGGCGGAAGAACCGGACTGACCTCTGCTGTAGCAGCTATCCTGTTTGGACTGTCCCTGTTCTTATCACCTATTTTCCTTGCGATCCCGTCCTTTGCAACAGCACCGGCCCTGATCGTAGTAGGATTTTTAATGATTTCATCTATCCTTAAGATTGATTTTAACGATTATACAGAAGCGATCCCTGCATATATCGGTATCATTGCAATGCCTTTTATGTACAGTATTTCTGAAGGTATCTCTTTAGGAATCATCTCCTACGTAGTGATCAATCTGGTATGCGGAAAGGCAAAAGAGAAGAAGATCAGTCCTCTGCTTTATATTTTGGCAGTACTGTTTGTATTGAAGTATATTATGCTGTAAAATTATTTTATTGTGATCGTGATAAAAGCCGCCTTCGGGCGGCTTTTTAGTTAAAAAAAAATAAAGCACAATTTCTAATTTATAGGATTTGTAATTTTATACAACCTATGGTAATATGTTCATATGGCATTATGCCAAATAAAAAGTAGATTGAAAGACAAAAAATTAATGAAAAAATACAAGGGGGATAAAAATGTTTGAAAAATTAAAAAAGAACATTGATAAAAGTCTTGTGACAGTAAGTGTAAAATCTGCTACTTATCTGGAAAGTGAGAAACTGAAGGCCAAAATTTCCAATATCCAGGAAGAAAACGCAGCACAGCTTCAGACAATGGGAAATCAGCTTTACAATGCATGGAAAGAAACAGCTGCATTTGATACCAATTACATGGTGGAAGTTTGCCAGAAAGTGCTGGAGAATGAAAATGAGATCGCTGTTTATCAAGCTAAGATCGAAGAGCTGGCAGCGGAAAAGGACAAGATCTTAAATACCAGCGCAGGTGGTGCTGCACCGGCAGAAGTACCTGCAGGCGGCATTATGTGCAGCTGCGGACGTGTAAATGAAGAAGGCGCTAAATTCTGTAAATTCTGCGGACAGAAATTAGAGCAGCCTCAGCCTAAGATGAAGAAGATCTGCGCAAATTGCGGTGCAGAACTGGAAGAGGATGCAAAATTCTGCGCAGAATGCGGAAATCCCACAGAATAGCAGTAGGTTTAGAGGTCTATTGAAGAAATACGATTAAAAATGTGAGAAAATGAGAAAAGCGAGGGGAAAAGAGTATGTTTTGTACTAATTGTGGAAAAGAAATACCGGATGATTCAACCTTTTGTACTTTCTGTGGCCAGAAAGTGGATGGCGGAGCTGCACCTGCGGATGCTGGAAGCAGCGTAATGTCTAAGCTGCTAAAAAAGATAAGTAAAAAATCAGCGACAGTTGCAGCTGCGGCAGCAGTAGTCATTGTGGCAGGTGCTGTGGTGATGAACGTGGCAGCAAGCCCAAAGGCAGCTGTAGCCAAGGGAATCCAGAAGACCTGGAAAGCCTCCTGCCAGAAAGAAACAGGTTTAAATGCTTATCTTGGTATGAACAGTCTGGAGAAAATGCTGAAAGATAAAAGTGCAAGCCAGATTGTATCCGGAAGTGTTTCAGCCAGAATTTTCGGAACTCAGGCTGGAGATGCGGATTTTAAAGTGCAGTTAGATACAGAGAAGGATGAAAAATTAGCTGTCAATGCAGAAGGTTCTGTTGCAGGAATGGATATCGGTACAATAAGCTTTTATAAAGATGAGAAAGATGTTTATGCAGCTGCTCCGGAACTTTTAGATGGAAGTTTCCATGTGGATCTGAAAGACCTAGAAAAGAAATTAAATGACAGGGATTATCTGGAGAGCCTCTGGGATGATTATAAGATATATATAGCAGAAGGCCAGGATATTGATAGCAAAGAACTGTCAGAAAAAATAGCCAAAACTGCAAAGACCGATTTAAAGGCTCTTTATAAAAATATGGAAGTGAAGAAAACAGAGAAAAAATCATTTTCCATAGGCGGAAAAGATAAAAAATGCCAGGGTTATGATGTGACCATAAAAAGTGACGATATTAAGCAGCTGATCGAAGATGTATCCGATGTTTACATTGATGAGTGTGGTTATCTCAACGATTACTCCTATGCTTCAGATTACGATTCCAAAGAGGAGTATGTTAACGAATATAAGGACACTGTGCGTAAAGAGGTTAAGCAGCTTGCCAATGCGTTTAAGAAAGATCTGAACCTGCAGGTATATGTAGGTCCTGGAGGCCGTATGGTATCCATTGGTGCAGAAGGAAAGATCCCGGCTACTGTAATGATGGATGTTTTTTATGAAAATGGAAATGGAACAGTTGAGGTCAGCGCGGATTTCCTTGGATCAAAGAATCCTTTAGATGAAATGGTTATAAGCGGTGAAATGCAGATCGCAAATTCAGGAAGCTGTACAGTAGAAGTAACCAGAACTTTAAAAGATGATAAGAGCAGCATTGATGATTCGGTTGAGATTTCCTTATCAGCGATTGATGGTTCTACAAATCTGAGCGGAAGTGCAGAATTATACGGAAAAGTGAATAAACAGAACGGAAAATGGGAAGTAGGAATGGAAGGTTCTATACCGGGTGTATTTAATACTTCTAACGTATACGCAGAAGGAACCTTTGAAAATGTTAAGAAGGGAAAGAGTTTCCTGGTAAGAGTTGAGGATGTCAATCTTACTTCTTTAGTTGGTGGTTTAGGCGCTATAGACCTGGATGTAAGTTATGAGATCGCTCCGCTTAAGGGCGGTATTTCCAACAGCATGTCAAAGGGAACTGTATATGATGTGCTTGATTTAACAGAAGACGACTGGAATGATATTGAAAAAGAGATTTCTTTAAATGCATCTGCAATGGGTTTATAGGGGGAAATGAGAAATGGTAAAGAAAATAGGTTTGGCTGTTTCTGTTATCCTATTGGCGGCATCGGCATTTTTGGCGGCAATGAGAGTGCAGGGAGATGAAGCAGCAAGAGATCTGTACCCTGCAGCCCAGAAGGCAGCTGACATCATTGCAGAAAATGGCTTATCCGATGTGGAAGAATACCAGAAATTTGTGGCAGACTGCAACCGGGCTATGGCAGGAAGAAGCAAAAGAAAATGTGAAGAACTTTCTGAACAGGTAGCTGACATAAAAAAGAGTGCGGAGAAACTGGGAAAAAGCATCGAAGAAGGGAAAAAGCTTGCAGCACAGTATGATGGATATTCAGATAAACTGGCAGATCTAACAGAAGTGGACAAAGAAAGAACAGAATTGGAGCAGTCTTTGCCGGAATTGAAAACAGCACTGGAAGCAAAGGACGGGGACAAAATTGAGGAACAGTCAAAAATAGTCAAAAAGGTCATGCTCCAGCTGAATGAGAAGTTAAAAACAGCTGCGGAAACAGAAATAGCAACATTGAAGGACCGTTCACAGACGTATCTTTCTGATTATGTAAACGAGGCTGGAAATGAGATATTTAGTATTTGGGGAAAAAGAGCAAACGATTCTTATGGAAATGGGGATTATGCAGCGGCTTATACTTGTGCAAAAAAAGCAAAACAACTGGCAGATTTAAGCCGGACAAACCCAAGACTGTCAACACTTCTGATTTCAGATCTTTCTATGGACAGCCAGGTAGGAACGATGAAAGTATCTATTCCATATTTTAGCCCGATGCCGGAAGAAAGGCTGACATATTTTGAACAAGGAATGGGTGCGGTTAACTATGATAACTTTGGGCTGAAGGATGATCTGGATCAGCAGCTGTATATTGAAGAAAAAGATTCTTCTTCTCTTAGTATGACCGGTAAAGTTACCAATATAAAAAAACTGGAAAATGCAGATAAATATAGTGTGGTAATTTTAAATCTGGGAGCAAATGGATTATATTGGGATTATGAATATAATTATACATCAACAGGCAGATCAGAAATGGTTCAGGCTACATATACGTTAGATGATATTGCTAACAGAAATAGGCAGGGAATGGAACATACACTGTTAAGTAACCAATCTTATGATGCTATGTATGAAGCCGTGATGAAGGCAGCGCAGTTAGAAGGAGAAAAAACGGTTTTTGTATTTATTACCGGTAAGTAGAATCAATCAATTCTCACAGCTTCTGATGTAATAAAGGCCGCACAAATGAATGGCGTGTCCATATGGATTGGTGATCCATGGAGATACGTTGATGATGATGGCGAATTAGATAACATTATGGAGAAAACAGGGGGAAGCGAACTGTATATACCATTATATGAGGAAGCACTGGATTTGGGTACTTCTGATCCTTATGAACAGATAATGGCTGTAAATTTACCCTGTGTACCTTCTGTTACCTATGAAGTTACCTATGAATCCCAGATAGAAGATACAGAGGACAGAAATATTTACGTTGCTTCCTTAGATTCTGTACTGTATTCAGGGCAGTCTGGTTACTGGCCGGTAAGCGGATCGAAATTGGAATCCAAAGCAGCGAATATACCAAAGAATCCTGTTCTGCCGCAGCCAGCACCTGTTCAGGAAACTGCGGGAGACGAAGCAGAAGAAGAATACGAATATGAAGGTGATCCAGGATTTGTGATCCCGGACAGCAGCACCCGCTATCTGACAGAAGCAGATATTGTGACATTAAGTGACTGGGAGAAGAAGATCGCCCGCAATGAGATCTATGCCCGCCACGGAAGAAAATTCAATTCCGCAGAACTGCAGCAGTACTTTGACAGTATGGACTGGTACACTCCGTCCATTGAAGCAAAAGACTTCAAAGACGAAATGTTAAATGACGTGGAAAGATATAATACAAGACTGATCAGTCAGTATGAGAACAAGTAAGGGAGGGAAGAACATGTTTTGTCCAAAATGCGGAAAAGAATTAAAAGACGGAGCGAAGTTCTGCCCGAACTGTGGAGCAAAGATTCAGGCAGCTGCGCCGAAGGTGGAAGTACCGGTTTCACAGCCAGAGATCATGGAGCCAGAAATGCCCCGGCAAGAAGTACCGCAGCCGGAAATGTCACGGCCTTTAAACTGGCAGGTACAGCAGCCGGAAGAACACTTCCAGATGGAACAGCCGGAAACAGAAGCGAAAAGATCAGGAAAGAGCATTTTGACCGTTTTAACGGCAGTATGCCTTCTTCTGGCAGTAGTGATCACTGCTGGAAGCTTTGTATATACCAATATAGTGAAAGGTCCAATGGATCAGATCATATTGGAAACTACGGAGGCTGAAGAAATCCAGGATACGCAGGCAGAAGAAACAACTGCACAGTAAGAATGATGACCGCCAGATTATGATATCTGGCGGTCAGACTGTAGACAAAGTGGTGTTTGATCGTTAGGTCAGGCACCACTTTTCTGTTGCGTTCATTTCATTCAGTAAAATTTCAACTTTAAACATAAATGACATCGATTTTCTATTTCCCATAGCCAGTATCTTAGCTAGTTTTTTCAGATTCATGCATGCAAAAGTAAGCCCGGCTTTCATTTCCATCCGTGCCTTTCCTATGTACTGAGTATATCGAAAACAATGATGGTCTTTCGCTGTTCCAAAGATTCGTTCTATCGTTTCTTGTCGTTTTTGATAAATCTCTTTGTTTCCCAGTGTATGACGGATATCCTCTGCTTTCTCTATATATCTTTCCCATACATGCTGTGTTACCAGCTTCACATGATCTTTGCTTTCTGTGCATTTAGATTTCTGAGGACAATTACAGCAAATATATCCACGGCTTTTGTATTCATGATAGCCATCCCGATTTGTTGTGCTATAAGAAAGCACCTGATTTTCAGGGCAAAGATAGCAGTCGTAATACTCGTCATAAACGTATTCATGCTTTCTGAAATAGCCCTCTTTTGTCATCGGGCGCTTATACGGAAACAAAGGTTCAATCCCATCTAATAGCAGCCTTCTGGCAATCGCCGGTGTCCGGTATCCTGCATCTGCAATAATCATAGAAGGATCAAATGACTTTACTTTTTCATACAGTGCCTTAAACGTTCTACTGTCATGCTCATTTCCAGGATGAACGCTATATCCCAAAATCCATCCATGCTGATCACACGCGGTTTCGACTGCATACGCGAAAACATGTTTATGTTCCCCTTTTCGAAACCAGCCACTTTCTGGATCAGTGATACTGCTTTTTTGTGTTTTGACATCGGACGGAATTTCTCCTGAAGTCTCTGAGTCTTCTGAACTGGTTTCTCCAGATGTTGGCGGCTGATGCTTATCTTTTTCTTTCAATGGCTTTTCCCATGAGCCAGACGATCCTGCTCGATTTCCTTTTTTAACTCATCTTCATACCAAAGGGCTTGTTCATGAGCAATCCTTTTTCTCATTTTTTTACTATTAGCACAAGCTTTTACATGCGTTGAATCAACAAATATCTGGCTGATGTCTACGAGCTTGTACTTCATACATTCTTCGAGAATTCTGGAAAAGATTTGTTCAAAAAGATCCGTATCTTTAAAACGGCGTGTATAGTTTTTTCCAAATGTAGAGAAATGTGGAACCGAATCCATCATATCCAGGCCAAGAAACCAGCGGTAGGCAACATTTACCTCAATCTCTTTCATTGTTTGCCGCATGCTTTTTATTCCATAGAGGTACTGAATAAACGGAATTTTTATGAGCATAACAGGGTCCATACTCGGCCGGCCATTATCAGGGCAGTATTTTTCTTCCACTAAGTCATAAATAAAGTTCCAATCAATGGCTTTATCGATTAACCGTAGCATGTGATTCTGGGGTACCATGTCATCCATGCAGAACATAAGCATCTGTTCTCTTTTTTTATCCGCATTTTTCGTCATCATAAAAAACACCGCCCTTTCTGATATCATTATATCAGAAAAGCGGTTCTAACAATAGCAACCCCCCGCAAAAGCGGGGCTTTGTCTACAGTCAGAAAGGAGTCGCCCCCTGGCGGCTCCTTTCTGTTCATGAATTTGAAGATGGAAATAGGAAAATGTTATGGATGACCTGTAATTTATTTCTTATAAAAACAGTTGTCACCTACAATTTTATAGGATGAATAATTTTCAGGTGAGATCCGTCTGACAGAATTGAAGTAAAGATAATCCCCGATGTTGTTGGAACCACTAAGGGCAGCTTTAGCGGCCTTAAGAGCAGTCTTAGATGGCCCCTGGGAAAGAAAGCTGTCTAATAGACCGGAATGTGCACCGGGAAACTGCCCATCTGCATAGATGATACTGGAAATACTCTGTCCCCATTGCTTTGACTGGACACGATTGATAATGCAGCTTGCAACGGCCAGCTGCTCATCGTAGGAACCATCTCCTGTTTCCATTGCTGTGCAGGCAGCAAGAAGATAGATCTCATCATCTGTTGCGGAAATGATATAAGCAGGCTTTTCCTGGGGTTTATCAACGGAATGAAGAGCAGCCGCCTCTTCTTTTGCATCAACGGCTTTACCTGGAACCGGGGAGATCTTCGCATATTCTGCACAAATATATCCGTATGTATCAGCCGGAAGCTGGATCTTGATCCAGCCTTCTGAAGTGTCTGAGACCGGAAAGGCTTCTCCCTGGGCGGCCTGCTTTATGATCACAGCATCCGTTGAAGGATCCTCACGTATATTTAATGTAACGGCAGTGACGCTGGCTGATAAAAGTCCCAGTTCCTGAGCAAGAGGTTTTATATCTGTACCATACAACAGATAGTCATCTTTAAGCCAGCCTTCCAGTTTGCCAGAGCGGATACGTGTCCAGCCGTTTTTGCGCTCTAGGACAGTTCCGCCGCAGCCGCGGTAACATTTTCCGATGATATCAGCATCTGCAGAAGGCCCGGTCCTCATGTTCAGCGGTTCGTTTTTTACATTTGCAACTGCAAGACCGTCATAGGGAGAAGCAGCAAAGGCCGGAACAACTAAAGAAGCAGAAAGAAGCAAAGCAGATAGAAAAAGGGTTATTTTTTTCATAAGCAGTAGCATCCTCCGAAATATTACAAAATTGTTACATACAATCATATCAAAAATGATAAAACCTGTCAAATAAAAGAGATGCTAAAGATGCTATATGCAGGATGCCAAATCCTATATAGTACCTACTTTACAATAGTTACAAAGGGGAATATAATACAAATATTGTGATGAGAGATGAAACGGAATAATTGTTTTTGATTTGAAAAATGTCCGGTTGTGATCATTGTGGTAGTTTGTATTTTTATTTTCAAAAATCAAAAAGTTGTAAACTGGTGTATTTGTGATTCAGTATTGGAATTAGATCAGAATAACAAAGATACTGAAATAGAAACGTATCTGAAGCTGGTAGGCTGGGCAATGGGATAGTATGCAAAAATCGTGTCCATATGTATATCATGATTCTTTAGAGTATAACTCTATCGGAAGTTTGTGTCACATTTGAAAGAAAATCTGCTCCGATAGTATTCGATAGATGCCTGGGATACCATTTGAAGTAGGAGAGTAACTAGAACGGAATAGATATTGCCTTGGGGATTTTACCTATGTTCTGGGGGCTGATTTTTAACAGCCCCCAAACAGTAACTTTGTTCTTTATTAAGACATTTTGTAGGTCTTTTAATCAGGTAACCAATATCCTATCATAATCAGTATGGTTGCCGCCATAATCCCAAGAAAAATGGAGTCTATATATGAAGGAAGTATGCCTTTTCCGATTAATGTGAAAAAGGCACCGGCAACCATTGCGCTGACTGCATACTTAGAAGATATTTTTTTCCGTACAAACAGTGTAACAAACAGTGGGACGAATGTTACAGAACCGCGCAGCCCCATGGACATAAAGCTCCAGCCGAGGATCAAATCTCCCATATTGCCTAAAGTCAGCAGGGAACACCCTATTAAAATAATCGTCTGCGTTATTCTGGATACTATCCGCAATCTTTCAGGATTTGCTTGTTTATGAATGTATTCTTTGTAGATATCATGGCAGGATATGGAGGTGACGCCCATTGACAGTCCCGCTCCTGTTCCGACTACTACGATTAGTAAAGTTCCAAGCATAATTCCCGCAAGGCCCGAAGGGATTTTTTCCATGATAAAAACAGGCAATGCCATTTTGGCGTCAATGTCGGGATAATTTAATTTCATATACATTCCGACAAAAATTCCGAGGACGCCTATAATCGCAGAGAGCAAAGCACCTAACAGAGCACCTGCACGGGCAACCTTCAGTGATTTCGCCATAAGAAAAGCACTCAGATAGCTCTGTGTTGTCAAAACTCCTACTAACAGGGAAAGTCCTGCTCCCAAATCTACAGTTACGCCTCTGGCAAATAAGTTGAAATATGTTTCATGGGGCAGAAGAGGGTTGTTAAAAAAAACACCTAATCCACCGGCATCGGTAATTGCCAGCATGCCGCAGATAACTACAAGCCCGAAAATCAGAACCGTTTTCACAATTCCTACATATCCCGCACCCAGAGAACCGCCGGAAAATGCATAGAAGAGCATTAAAACAATAATTAAAATCGTCCCTTCCATTGTAGTAAAGGATGTCACTGCAGTAATCAATGCAACGCCGGATATAATCTGCGCCACAACTGCCAGCAGAATTCCTATGGAATTTAGCAAAGCGGATATAAAGCCCGTACGTTTTCCATATTCATTTACAAATAATTCCGAAAATGTTGTAATTCCGCTGCAATACAGGGGTTTTGCAAATACTGTACCCAAAGCAAGTAACCCGATTCCGCCGCCCAGTGTAAACCACCATGCTGAAAATCCATAGGTATAGGCCAGCTGCGCCGTTCCTATTGTGGAAGAGCCTCCAACCAGTGTTCCCAGCAAAGCCCCCGTAACCAGTCCGGTTGTGGCCCTGCGGCCTTTGTTACTATTGGATGAAGTGCCAACATGCTTTCCTGAATAGATTCCGATGCCGATAATCAATAAAATAACCAGAGCGGATCCCATATAATGCATCCAAGTCATCTTTTCTACCTCTTTTTACGTTGTCTCTTCAGCCTTTTTTCCGCTGCGCTTGCTTTCAAGAAATGCATTGACAATATAAACGCCAAGGAATACCCACGGCACGTACATATATCTCATCACGTCGATTACTTCAATACCAAGATACGTTGCCGGCGGGATAGAGTTGGCGTGCCACGGAATAACAAGGCAGAAGAGCAAACATCCCACAGACATTGCGGCGGACAGCTTCAGAGGATTGATCTTCTTTTCGGAATAGATCTTGCCCATAGTCTCGCCGGTAAAAATAATACTGAAGTTTGTCGTTCCACTGAGGCTTACAATAAGTGCCAGGAGAGGAAATTCCGTTGGAAGAGTGTTTAGAAAATGATAAGTTATATGACTATTTAAACAATATAGTTGGCGAGTATATCAATCGTAATTATTATTGTAATGAACTTTTAGGAGATAGTTTTGGCTATTATGCCTTTGAGAATCCAGATACCGGAGAAACATGCTATAGTATGAGCGGCGATGATTGCGACGACATTATCATAGACGAATCCGGCGATATTGCGGAAATCCGAAATTTTGGCATCTTGGAAGATCTTGCTAAGCATTATGATGCGGGTAAATTGAACGAAGATTTTCGTGACGAGCCATTTATAGAAAAAGATATTTGCTTAGGTGAAGACGGCACTCTGTATACGGTCACTCATAAATCATCTAATGAGCTGATGTTAGTCTTTGATAACATCGAATTTTCAGATAATAGTGACATTGAACAGTTTGCTCCAATCCTGGCTAAATGGTGCGAGGCGGCACCTTATAAAAACATAGCAATGGGCAACGGATACAATGAGCTGAACTCCGACAAAATTAGAAGAATTAAAGGGATACAACCGCCAATAGATACAAACTATATTAAATCGATTATGGCAGCGAAGTTTTCAAAAGAAATTGTAGACTGTATTCCAGAAATAGAAGATACAACCTTTTCGGACGAATTTAAAAACGATGAATTTGAAAGTAAACTTTATGAAAACCTCGAAGAAGCCAGTTTTCTTGAACAAGATGAGTATGGAGATTACTATGGTGCTGGTCCGCTTGAACGGTATGGAGCTTACCTAAACGATTTCATGTATGAAATTACGCAGGCCGCCGAGAAGCCTTATACCGATGCAGATAAAAGCTGTTCTGTACTTAAAGCGGAGGAAATGGTGGAACCATACTTTAAGGATTTGCTGGAAGTATATTATGAGAAGCATCCAGAGGAAAAGGAAAATCCTAAAATGGAGAAAGATTCGGAAGCAGAATTTGATACCAAAAAGAAGCAGAAGAAAAGACATACTGGTAGAGGAAGATAATCATACCGACTTGGTGTTACGCCAAGGTGCGGCAGGAAGGAGAACAAGTATGGGAAAAGTATATAAGGAAGGGCGCCCGTTCCCCGTATTAAGGGTCGGAAGTATGTATCGTATTCCGAAGGAAGGATTCGATATGTGGCTTTCAGGCAAATAGGGGAACAGGAGACAATTGGTAAGCTGAGTATCAACAAATAGCCATCCTGTGGTATAATAGGAATGGCTATTTGTGATTTATGCGCTAAAGGAAATCACATATGGACAATAAAAAGAACAAGGAAAACATAAATCAGAACATTACACCTGTATTTTGGGATGAAAATGACGGGAAATGGCATTTTGCGGAGAAGTTGCTGAGTCCAGAGTTCCAGATTACATACGTCACAAACCCACGTATGTTTGAAACGCCGGATGAGGCGATGCAGGCTTATCTGGAAGCTTCACAGAAATTTTCTGAGATGATGGATCAGATGAAGATGCAGGAAGCAAAAATTCCGACTTTTACGGAAGAATTGAAAACCTGGTATCATAACGTATTCCTGCTTACAGCAAGCAATTCCTATAGCATTTGCATGGGATATGTGCTGTACCATTTTCTGCTTCCGAACCTTGGTAAAATCGGAAAAAAACCGTTAAGCAAAGTGACGTGGACGGATATCGATAAGTTAATTGCCACGACAAGCGATATCTGCTGCACTGCGCAGGCACAGACATACAAGTTCTTCCGTATTTTTTACAATGACATGCAGCTTATAGAGCGTATCAGAGAAAATCCAATGGAGAACGTTACACCACGGAAATTTCAGTAGCCGTTAAAAAACTTTGTGGTTTATTCAGAAGATGAGGTAAAAAAATGTTACGCGCAAGCTGGAAGACCATCCATTTTCTCGAAATCTGTCTAATGCTGCACGGGCTCCGGTATGGAGAAATCCGGGGACTCCGTTTTACAGATTTTAATAAGAAAGAGCGGACGGTAACGGTCCGAAGGCAGGCTGTACGTCTCTCAGACGTCGATTACGCAGGTGAAAAAATGCGCACTTCCAGAACGGGAATCGAAATAAAAGCAACGAAGACCGAGGAAAGTGACCGGGTTTTACGGATGCCGGCATTCCAGTCGTCACGACTCACAATCTGCGGCATATTGCGGCAACGATGATGTTTGAATACGGTACGCGTAACCAGGACCATCTGGAAGAAATCCTGCTGCATGTTTCAGAATATCTTGGACATGCCAATATTGGAACTACATTTGATGTCTATACTGCTTATATGGAAGCGGAATCCAGAATCCGCAGTGAACTGGAACACCATATCGACCCAATTCTCTATGCAAAGAAAGGAAAGGGTGTTTTAGTATGAGCAAACAGATATCATTGAAAGCCAGCATGCAGGATATTATCGCAAGAGGGCCTATTGTGGAGTGGAAGTTTCGCGATAGCATAACATCGGATCATGGGAAATATGTCATCCGTTTTTCGCTTACATTTTCTGACGGAACCGTTCTCCCAAAGCAGATAGGCAGCTTCGAGACGCAAAGAGACGCGCAGGACAAAAAGAATGAAATCATAGGACAACTGGCGAGAACGGAATACATCGCAAGCCAGATTCTGGCGGAAAATTTTTACGATTACTGGCTGAATGAACATATGGTAAAGGTACGGAAGATTAAATACGGCACCTTTGTGTGTTACCGGAACATTATACAAAATTATATTTTGCCCATAATAAAAGGGAAGACGATGGATGCAGTAACCAGTGATGACCTCTTAAAGATTCTGGATTCCATAACGCCGGGGCTTTTATCACCGGCTTACGGAGTCTTTGGCTCTTCCTTCAAGTATGCCAAAAAACACGTTCTGATTAACAAAAATCCTGCTGCAAGCGCAATTTCTATAAAGCGGAAGCAGGTATCCAAAAAAGAAGCGAATGAAAGAGCCGCAGTTGCGAATGAACAAGATGGCTGCGGTCATCAAAGTAAAAAACGAAAATACGCATTTACATCAGAGCAGGCAGGCCAAATGCTTTTGATAGCAAAAAACAAATACCCTGGTCTGTACCTCCCGCTCCTTATCGCCTGTACAACCGGATGCCGGATCAGCGAATTGATCGCTCTGCGTTATCGGGATGTGGATTATAATAAAAAGGTGCTCCATGTTACTGCGCAAGCGGGACGACCCATAGACATATCCGGGCTTGAAAAAGGCAGCAGGACCAAACAACGTCTCGACACAAAAAGCAGGAACGGAATTCGAGCCCTCCCGGTGCCTGAGTTTGTATTGGATGAAATAGCCGCAAGCTACAAAAGATGGACTCAGTCGTCGGAGGCAGAAGGGAAGGAGGCAGGCGAGATAACAATCTGGCACCGGGCGGATGGCACTGCCTATAACCGCCGGTCCTATAAGGTGGATTTTAATTCCCTGAAAAAACTTTACGGTCTCCCGGATGATTTTCACTGGCACGATTTGCGCCATGTATACGCAACACTAATGGTCCAGTACCAGGTTAATATCAAAGAACTGGCCGTCGTGCTCGGACATTCCAGCGGAATTTTCACGATGCAACACTATGTTGTTCCGAGTCAAAAAGTTTGTGAAGAGGTTCCGGAATTTGAGGAAATTTTCCTGAATGCCATGCCAGTAAAACTGGAAAATGATGAGATCGTTTTGAAGGAAACCCTGATTTTTGAGGTTCCTGGATTTGGAGAATATTCGGAAAACTTGATAAAAAGTTCGACGATAGAAGCTCGAAAAATTGCTTTCGGGAAAGAATCTATTGCGGAAACACGCGAAATACCGTATAATAATGCGGTCTGATCTGTACATTTAGAGCGGATTTATCCGT
>ERZ773149.1967-NODE-1967-length-15456-cov-3.519642_pt1 | contig 15456 bp, 12 predicted proteins | sample MGYA00511081_ERZ773149 | MGnify/ENA primary metagenome ERZ773149 (study PRJEB29015, sample SAMEA2737846) | human gut metagenome | biome: human gut; feature: human-associated habitat; material: faeces | place: China | collected 2012 ...
TTGTGGACTGTAAACCTCAGTTTTATATTTCAGATATGATCAAGATCATGAAAGGGAATCTTGCACGTCAGATGTTCCTTTTACATCCGGAGCTGAAAAAAGAACTGTGGGGAGGACATTTGTGGAACCCGTCTTATTGTGCCGTTACAGTCAGTGACCGGAGCCGTGAGCAGGTATCTGCCTATATCGAAGGCCAGAAGGAAAAAGAAAAGAGAAAGCCCTGAATACAGGGGTCATTCCGGAAACGTTTGGTTTTTGCGGGAAAGGTGGAAGAAGATGCGGACAGTATCCAGCTATGGTGTGGAGATACGAAAACAGAATATCCCGGTCCGTCAGACAATGGAGATCTATCGTCAGGCAGTCAGTTACCTGACAGAGATCTACGCACAGGTCTGGGAAGAACTGAGGGAGATCCCGGAGACAAAAAAGCGTTTTAATACCGCAGAGCATATGGTACACATGACGAAGAAAAACACAGCCCGGTTTGATTTTGACCTTCGTTTTCCGAAGATGCCGTCTTACCTCCGCAGGTCCGCGATCCAGCATGCGCTTGGAAGTGTATCTTCGTATGAGACCCGGCTGGGGCAGTGGAAAGAGACCGGAGTGCTGTCCGGAAGGCCGAAACTTACCTGCAGGAACCATGCCATGCCGGTCTTTTACCGGGATGTGATGTACCGCGAAGGAGCAGAAGGAACAGATGAAGCATATCTGAAACTGTACGACGGGCATGACTGGAAATGGTTCCGTGTATATTTAAAACGTACCGATATGGAATATCTTCGCAGGAACTGGAAAGGAAAGAAGGCATCGGCCCCTGCGTTGGAAAAGAGACACCGCCGGTATTTTCTGCGTTTTTCCTATACAGAAGAAGTAACACTGACGAAAACACCGGTAAAAGAACAGATCATCTGCAGTGTGGATCTGGGGATCAATACCGATGCGGTCTGTACCATCATGCGGGCAGACGGAACTGTCCTGGGAAGAAGATTTATAGATCATCCCAGTGAAAAAGACCGGATGTACCGCACACTGGGACGGATCCGCAGATTCCAGAGGGAACATGGCTCTGCGCAGACACAGGGAAGATGGGCATATACGAAACGTCTGAACACAGAACTGGGTAAAAAGACTGCAGGTGCGATTGTAAGATATGCGGAAGAAAACCATGCAGATGTGATCGTGTTCGAGTATCTGGAGATGCAGGGGAAGATATCGGGAAAGAAAAAACAGAAACTGCACCTGTGGAGAAAAAGAGATATCCAGAAGTGTTGTGAACATCAGGCACACAGGAAAGGGATGCGGGTATCCAGGATCTGCGCATGGAATACCAGCAGACTGGCTTATGATGGTTCCGGGGCGGTAACACGTGACTGGGAAAATCACAGCCTCTGTACTTTCCAGACAGGAAAACGATATAATTGTGACCTGTCAGCATCCTATAATATAGGGGCGAGATATTTTATAAGGGAACTTTTAAAACCCCTTCCGGCAACGGAAAGGTCTTTACTGGAGGCAAAAGTCCCTCCTGTAAAGCGTAGAACCTCATGTGTCTATGCAGATCTGAGGAAACTCCATTCAGAAATGGAACTCTTAAAAGCAGCATAGATACAGGCAGATATACAGCGGACTACCTGTAATGTGGGAACCAGCCATATCTGGCATGGGAAATGCGCATAACTGCGCACCTAAGTTACAGGCGTATCCGCCGATATTCAGTCTGACGCCTAAAGCGTCTGGAAGCATGTGAATTTAGCCATGTGAGGTTCACAATAAGTGGAACAGGATGTATGATTACAGAGAAAGAGTAAATCAAGTACATTGTTGCGTAAATAACTATGTTAATTGCGTAGACGAGCGAGTGGCACAGTTATTTCGATAGAGAATGATAACAATAATATTCGGATTCGACATACTGTACGAAGAGGGAGGAATTATCTTATGTATCAGGCAGATGAAAAACGTTATGAAACCATGAAATACCACCGCTGTGGTGCCAGTGGGCTGATGCTGCCGGAGTTATCTCTGGGGTTATGGCATAATTTCGGAGACACCGGTGTTTATGAGAATATGAAGCAGATGTGCTTCACAGCATTTGATAATGGAATTACACATTTTGACCTTGCAAACAACTATGGCCCACAGCCTGGAAGTGCGGAGGAAAACTTTGGGAAAATCCTGAGAGAGGAATTTTCTGCATACAGAGATGAGCTGATCGTCAGCACAAAGGCAGGCTATGATATGTGGCCGGGACCTTATGGAAACTGGGGAAGCCGTAAGTATCTGATCGCCAGTCTTGACCAGAGTTTGAAACGCCTTGGTCTGGATTATGTAGATATCTTCTATCATCACCGTATGGATCCGGAGACGCCCCTTGAGGAGACCATGGAGGCTCTTGCACAAATTGTCAGGAGAGGAAAGGCATTGTATGTTGGAATTTCCAACTATGATGGTGAGACAATGAAACGCGCCGCAGATATTCTGGAGAAACTGCACTGTCCGTTTATCATTAATCAGAACAGATATAATATCTTTAACCGTACCATCGAGACAAATGGACTGAAACAGGCTGCAGCAGAGAAGAAAAAGGGAATTATCGCATTCAGCCCGTTATCTCAGGGAATGCTCACAGACCGATACCTGAATGGAATCCCAAAAGACAGCCGTGTCAACACAGACGGACGTTTTCTCCATGCAGACCAGTTCAGCGAGGAACGTCTTAACAGTATCCGCAGTCTGAATGCAATTGCAGCAGAAAGAGGGGAAAGTCTTGCGCAGATGGCACTGAAATGGATTCTACGTGACGGAATCGTAACCAGTGTGCTTATCGGGGCATCCCGTCCACAGCAGATTCTTGAGAATCTGAAAGTGCTGGACAGTGCATCCTTCAGTGAAGAGGAATTAAAGAAGATAGATGAGTGTTCGCTGGCCTTATGATATAGCCGGAAGTTAATGGTTGTTTATAAAACAGGAGAGCAGACTATATATTATGGAAGATTCATATGTCTTACAATTACAGGAACCAAAATTCAGAGAATTTTATCTAAGCTACAGCGGCTACGCACAATGCGGGCCGCTGCATTGCTATGGCCCGGCATCCCGTCCACATTATCTGATCCATTTTGTAGTGAAAGGAAAAGGAATGTATCAGGTGTCCGGACAAAAACATTATCTCACTGCCGGACAGGGGTTTCTGATCGAGCCGGGTACACAGACTTTCTATCAGGCAGATAAAGATGATCCCTGGAGTTATCTTTGGATCGGAGTAGGCGGCACCAATGCAGGAAAATATATTCGAGATATCGGATTAAACAGCGAGCAGTTGATCTTCCGTTCGGAAAGTGGAGAAGAGTTAAAGAAAATTGTGCTGGATATTCTGAAACATACAGAAAGTACCACCTCAAATCTGTATTATCTGCAGGGACGATTATATGATTTCTTTTCAGTTCTTACAAAAGATGTGGTGATTGATACTTATCTGGGCAACACAAAAGAAAAGAAATATGGAAAAGAAAACGGGTATGGAGAATATATCAAAGAAGCCATGGCATTTATAAAAAATGAATATGCCTGTGGAATCGGAGTACAGGAACTGGCAGAGCATTTAAATGTTAACCGCAGTTATCTGTACACAATCTTCATGAATGAACTTCATATTTCACCAAAGGACTTTCTGCAGAAATACCGTATTACAAGGGCAAGAGAATTGCTGGTTCTTACGGAATTGTCTGTAGAATCAATTGGAAAATCCTGTGGCTATGGAAATGCAGAACGATTTGCCAGGGCATTCAAACATGAAACAGGACTGACACCAACTCAGTTTCGCAGGCAGGACAGAAGTAAAAACCGAAGAAACCTGGAAGTGTCAGAGGATGGGCTGGAAAAGCTGATCAACAGTTAACATTTTGAAGGTTCAGACAAACATAATGCCATAACGCCTCAGAATAACTTTCTCTATAATAATGTATATGATATCAGCACAGCCGCGGAGCAATCCGTGATATCAAGTTAGGGTCAAAAAACCTTTTGCCCCTAACTTCATGTATATTGAATTTATTATAGAAAGGGGACAGTTATGAGTATTATTTTTCACGAAAGTTCAAAGACATTCCATTTATACAACAATGACATCAGTTATATTATGTGTGTGCTTCCAAATGGACATCTTGGAAATCTCTATTTTGGGAAAAGAATCCATGACAGAGAAGATTTTTCATATCTTCTTGAGATGAAGCAGCGACCAATGACAGCCTGTGTTTATGAGGGAAATCGCAAATTTTCGCTGGAGCATCTGAAACTGGAATATCCGGTGTATGGCAGTTCTGATTACCGTTATCCGGCAGTGGAGATCCTTCAGGAAAACGGCAGCAGGATTTCTGATTTTACTTATGTAAGTTATACAATTGCAGCTGGAAAACCAAAACTTCAGGGGCTTCCGGCTACATATACTGAGAAAGACGAAGAAGCCCAGACCTTATGTGTAAAATTGAAAGATGAAGTAACAGGAATGGTATTGGAATTGCTTTATACTATTTTTACGCAGAGGGGAATCATCACCAGAAGTGCCAGATTTACAAACGAGGGTACATCATCAGTACATCTGTTAAATGCAATGAGCCTCAGTCTTGATCTGCCGGACAAGGATTATGTGTGGATGCAGTTTTCAGGTGCATGGTCCAGAGAACGTCATGTGAAAGAACGCAGATTAGAGCAGGGAATCCAGTCTGTGGGAAGCATCAGAGGAAATTCTTCCCATGAACATAATCCCTTTATTGTGCTCCGACGTCCGTCGGCAACAGAAAATGCAGGAGAAGTGATGGGATTCAGCCTGATCTACAGCGGAAATCACAGAATGCAGGCAGAGGTGGATACTCATGATACAACCCGTATCACTGCAGGGATCAATCCGCAGAATTTTGACTGGAAGCTGGACTGTGGTGAGAGCTTTCAGACTCCGGAAGCAGTAGTAGTATTTTCTGATAAGGGTCTGAATGGAATGAGCCAGACTTTCCATAAATTATATCAGAAGAGACTGGCAAGAGGTTACTGGAGAGACCGTCCCAGGCCAATCCTTAACAATAACTGGGAAGCTACTTATTTTGATTTTACAGAGGACCGTCTGGTGGAAATTGCTGCAAAGGCAAAGGAATGCGGTGTTGAATTATTTGTGCTGGATGACGGATGGTTCGGTGCACGAAGCAACGATTATGCAGGACTTGGTGACTGGGTGGCAAACAGAGAGCGTCTTCCGCAGGGAATCAAGGGAATTGCAGACAGGATTGAAGAGATGGGTATGAAATTTGGTCTGTGGTTTGAGCCGGAGATGGTGAATAAGGATTCCGACCTTTACCGTGCACATCCGGACTGGATCCTGCAGACACCCCAGAGGCATTCCTGTCATGGCAGAAATCAGTATGTGCTGGACTTCTCCAGAAAAGAAGTGGTGGACTGTATTTATGAGATGATGTACAAAATCCTCTCAGAAGCAAAGGTTTCCTACATCAAATGGGATATGAACAGAAGTATTACAGAATGTTATTCAGCTGCACTTCCTGCAGACCGTCAGGGAGAAGTGTTCCACAGATATATTCTCGGAGTTTATGATCTGTATGAGCGGTTAAATACTGCATTTCCGCAGATTCTCTTTGAGTCCTGCGCAAGCGGTGGCGGACGTTTTGATCCGGGAATCCTTTATTATGCGCCACAGGGATGGACCAGTGATGATACAGATGCGGCAGAGCGTGTGAAAATCCAGTACGGCACAAGCATGTGTTATCCGGTAAGCTCCATGGGAAGTCATGTTTCTGTAGTGCCAAACCATCAGTTAAACCGCAAAACTCCGTTACATACAAGAGCAAATGTAGCTTATTTTGGAACTTTCGGATATGAGCTGGATCTGAATAAACTGTCTGATGAGGAAATCAGTGAAGTAAAACAGCAGATTACCTTTATGAAAGAATACAGAGAACTGATCCAGTTTGGAACTTTTTACAGACTGAAAAGTCCTTTTGAGGGCAATGAAACAGCGTGGATGACAGTCAGTGAGGACAAAAAGACAGCGCTGGTATTCTGGTACAGGGAGAGAAATGTAGTAAACGCAGATTTTACCAGAGTGCGGCTTCAGGGACTGGATCCGGATCTTATCTACAGAAATGAGTATAATGAAACAGAAAACTACGGGGATGAGCTGATGAATCTGGGACTGCTCACCACAGACTGTACAGCAGGTGAACCTACAAGTGAAGACGAACCATGCACAGACTATGAATCCAGAATTTATGTTTTAACTGCAAAATAATAACCGAATCAGGTAAGCTCCTTATGGAGGTTGCGAAAAGCAATAGACAGAAATAAAAAATCAACAAAAAGCAGGCAGAACGATCACACGGGATCGTCTACCTGCTTTTCGTTAAATTTATCCATCATTTCTTTATGAGTCTTATAATTCTTCGGACTCATTCCAAACTTCTTCTTAAAAGCCTTGGAAAAAACAAGCTGGTCTTCATAGCCCACATTATTAGCAATCTCTTTAACAGACAGACTGGTACTGACCAGAAGACTGGCTGCTTTATGCATCTTATAATCAATGAGGAAGGTCTGTGCGGACATTCCAAGCTCTTTCTGAAAGGAACTGTTCAGATAGGCACGGCTGATTCCGATATTATCTGCAATATCAGAAATCCCGATTCCCTTTTGATACATGTCTTTAATATATTCAATGGCAAGCTCCACGTAGACACTGGTGCTGTAGGCATATTTGGCATTTCTTTTGTTCTGTGCAGACTGTTTTTCATGAAAGTCGGCAAGCTCGGCTAACAACAGGATCAGATAAGCCTGGCGCCTTAGATCATTGGCTTTGGAAAGCTGCTTATGATTCAGCATATAATCGATGTGTTTCAGGATTGTTTTCTGATCCGGTGCAGGAAGTACTAATTGATTTTTGGAAAATCCACATTCTTTTACCATTGAGTGAGCTCGGATTCCGCGAAAACCAATCCAGGCATAAGTCCAGGGATTGGTTTCATCAGCACCGTATGTGACTGGTTCATTTGGATAAATTACAAACATCTGTCCGGGAGTAAGGCTCCAGGTCTGACCTCCGGCAGAATAGAATCCGGTACCGTCCAGCACAAAATGGATGATGAACTCATCTCTTGGCATGGAACAGATATGTCCGGGCGGGCAGTGTTCTTTGCCCGTATGGATCAGACTGATATCAAGGGAGCCCTCTTTCAGGTTTTCAAGACAGCGGAAAGTAGCGCTGTCCGTATATTTTACATTTGGCATTTGCGCAATTCCTTTTTCTATTTTCTTTGACTGCGGGTATTAATTGATATAAAGACATATGGAATGATATCCTGTAAATACGCATAAATTCAAGTCGCTGTTGACATTTTACCATAAATTCAGCGCTTTTTCCATAACGATTATGACATAAATTCATTTCATTAGTCCATTTAAAAAAATAGACAAAAACGTATAATAAGAATCACAAGGAACACGTCGAAACGACGAATAAAGGAGGATGTATATGAGAAAAAACATGAAAAAACTCACAGTCGCAACAGTGATCGGTGCTATGACAGTTACTGCACTTGCACCAGTAAGCGCACAGGCGAAAGACAAAACTCTGACAGTTGCAATCTGGGATAACGGACAGAAAGCCGGACTTCAGGAAATCATGGATGAGTTTACAAAAGAGACTGGAATCAAAACTGAACTTCAGGTAGTAGAGTGGAGCAGCTACTGGACACTTCTTGAAGCAGGTGCATCAGGCGGAGACATGCCGGACGTATTCTGGATGCATTCCAATGAAGCTGTAAGATATATGTCCAATGATATCTTACTTGATCTGACTGACAAGATTGCAGACAGCGACAAACTGGAAATGGACAAATTCCCGGAAGATATCAAAGAAATGTATCAGTGGGACGGAAAAACATACGCAGTACCGAAGGATATCGACACAATCGCTATGTGGTATAACAAAGATATGTTTGATGAAGCAGGAATTGACTATCCGGATGGAAGCTGGACATGGGATGAGTTTTATGATATCGCAGAGAAACTTACAAAAGAAGACGGAAGCCAGTACGGTTTTGCAGCAAACCCGTCTAATGAGCAGGATACATGGATGAATATTGTTTACTCCATGGGTGGAACTATACTGACAGATGACAACAAATCCGGTTTTGATGATCCAAATACTATCAAAGCAATGGAATTCGTTGACAAATGCGTTAAAAATGTAATGCCTCCTGCATCTACAATGTCCGAAACAGGTACAGACGTACTCTTCGGATCTGGTAAAGTAGCTATGATCTCTCAGGGATCCTGGATGGTATCTGCTTTCAAAGACAACGATTATATCAAAGAACACTGTGATGTGGCAAGACTTCCGAAAGATGCTGAAACAGGAGAGAGCGTATCTATTTACAATGGTCTTGGATGGGCAGCATCTGCAAACACAGATATGCCGGACGAAGCTTTCCAGCTTATTGAGTGGTTCGGTTCCAAAGATATGCAGAAGAAACAGGCTGATCTTGGTGTAACAATGGCAGCTTACGAAGGAATGTCCGATGGATGGGTTAACAGTGTTGATTGCTTTAACTTACAGCCATACATGGATGCAATGGACAATATCGTATTCAGACCACACACAAATGCAACACTTGCATGGTGGAACCCAATGTGCGAAGAACTGAAGAAACCATGGAATGATGAAGAAAGCATGGATGATGCATGCAAGAATATCGTTACTATTATGAACGATGCCATCGCAGAAGAGTCCTATTAATTAATGTTTAACAAAACCATTCATAAAAAATAAGAAACGGAAAAGCTGCCGCAGAAAAGATTCCGATCATGTGATAACCGCAGAAGTCACAACAGGTATGCAGATGTGCGGCAGTTTTCCGTTCAAATCAGCAACAGAATTTTACGATAAGAAGGAGTGAGAACCGTGGCAAATCCCAAAAAAGGTACCAGTCAGGCGCGGAATGAATTCATCTGGGGATGGGCGTTCATTCTTCCTACAATGCTTGGTCTGATCATCTTAAATATCTATCCGATTTTTAAGACCATTTATGAGAGCTTTTTCAAGACCGGAGATTTCGGTAAGGGAAATATCTTCATTGGTTTTGATAACTACGTAAAGCTGTTCCACGATGCGGAAGTATGGCAGGCATTATTAAATACATTTAAATATGCCATTGTGGAAGTTCCGTTTTCTATTGCTATCGCACTTGTACTGGCAGTTTTATTAAACCGTAAAATGAGAGGCCGTGCTGTTTACAGAACTATTTTCTTCCTGCCTATGGTTGCTGCTCCGGCTGCAATCGCCATGGTATGGAGATGGCTGTTCAACTCAGAGTTTGGTCTTCTCAATCACATTTTTCATACAAAGATCAACTGGATTTCTGATCCGAAGATTGCAGTCTATGCGATCGCAGTGATCGGTGTATGGTCCATCATTGGCTACAATATGGTACTTTTCCTGTCAGGTCTGCAGGAAATCCCAAGAGATTATTATGAAGCAGCAAGCATTGACGGAGCAACCGGAATCAAACAGTTCTTCCACATTACAATCCCGTTGCTTTCACCGACCATCTTCTTTGTAATGGTTACCCGTGTCATCGGTGCCATGCAGGTATTCGACCTGATTTTCATGGTTATGGACAGAAACAGTCCTGCACTTTACAAAACACAGTCACTTGTTTACCTGTTCTACCAGAATTCCTTTGTACAGAATAACAAAGGTTATGGTTCAACAATCGTCGTACTTCTTCTGGTTGTAATTATGATCATGACAGTATTCCAGAATATTGCGCAGAAGAAGTGGGTTCATTATAACTAAGGAGGGATAATTATGTCAGCAAGAGATAAAGCAAACAGAGTTCTGATCCATGTTATCCTGATACTGGTATCTATTACCATGCTGGTTCCTTTTTTATGGATGATTCTGACAGCTTTCAAAACTATGACAGAGGCAACCTCTGTCAACCCGTTCGTAATCCTCCCGTCTACATGGAGATGGGACAGTTTTAGAGAAGTAAGCGCAAATATGGATTTCTTACATCTGTATATCAATACCTTACTTCTGATCCTGGGTCGTGTTGTATGTGCGGTTCTGACAGCAACACTGGCAGGCTATGCATTTGGACGTCTGAACTTCAGGGGGAAAAACCTGATGTTCTCTCTGGTCCTTTTCCAGATGATGGTTCCTGGACAGATTTTCATTATCCCACAGTACTTAATGGTAAGCAAAATGGGAATGCTCAATACCATTTTTGCCCTGGTATTTCCCGGTATTGTTACTGCATTTGGTACATTCCTACTCAAACAGGCTTATATGGGACTTCCGAAAGATCTGGAAGAGGCTGCACGTCTTGACGGATGTAACATCGGCCAGACCTTCCTGTTCATCATGGCTCCTCTGACACGTTCTTCCATGGTGGCACTGGGAATCTTCACAGCAGTATTTGCATACAAAGACCTGATGTGGCCTCTGATCTGTAACAAGGATGTAATGCCTCTGTCAGCAGCACTTGCAAAAATGCAGGGACAGTACACCAACAATTATCCGCAGCTGATGGCAGCATCTCTGCTTGCATGTATCCCGATGATCGTACTGTATCTGATCTTCCAGAAACAGTTCATCGAAGGTATTGCAACATCCGGTGGTAAGCTGTAATAAAATCTGAGCAGCACAGGCAGGCTTTGTTATAAAATCAGACCAGAGATTGTAGCAGGGCTTGCCTGAAACTGGATTTGATAATATTTAGAGTGTGTCTGAAAAATGCTTTCCCCAAGATGTGCGTCACAATTTGCGGGAATGGTTTTTTAAACATGCTCTAGAGAAAGAAAACTGAAATATAAAATAAAAAAAGATAAATGAAAGGAAGAGGTAGATAGAAATGAAACCAGGAAGTCTCTTTGACAGAATATTTGGATTTTTAGGTCAGTTGATCGCATTAAATTTGCTGTGGATCGTGTGCTCTCTTCCGATTATCACAGCAGGGGCATCCACCACTGCATTATTTTACTGTACATTGAAGCTTCATAAAGATGGAGATATCAGAGTACTTCATGATTTTTTTAAGAGTTTTAAGCAGAATTTCAGGCAGTCCACACTGATCTGGATTCTGATGGTTGCAGCAGGAATATTTATTTATATGGAAAAAGAAGCTCTGGCAACAATGCCGGGATCCATGTCACAGATTTTTTATTATGTGATCTTTGCGGTATATATTCCTCTGGTGGCAGTTGCACTGTATGTATTTCCAACAGTTGCAGCATTTGAAAATAAAACAATGACTTTGATCACAAACGCATTTTATTTTGCGGTTAAACATATAGGTTATGCCTTAGCTGTGGCAGTGATTACAATCCTGCCAATGACAATGACACTTGTAGATGCAAAACTTTTCCCGGTATATCTGCTGATCTGGCTGATGTTTGGATTCTCCCTGACTGCCTATGCAGATTCCTGGTTTATGTGGAAACTGTTCAAGCCCTACTTCAAAGAGGAGGAAGAGGAACATCACTACGTGGACACAGAACCTGATCAGTATGCGTTTTAAAAAATAGATAGAACATCTATAAAAAATAGAAAGAACAAAGAAATGAGAGGTACAGAGTATGGAATGGATCAAATATCACGAGGCAGAGAAAGTATTTGACCTGAGAACAGAGCACAGCACTTATCAGATGCAGGTAAGAGAGTATGATACTCTGGTTCATCTGTATTATGGAAGTCCGGTAGGCGATGCACTGATCACAGACAGGATCGTATGTGTGGACAGAGGATTTTCAGGAAATCCTTATGAGGCAGAAAAGGACAAAACATTTTCATTAGATACCCTGCCACAGGAATATACTGCATATGGAAATGGTGATTATCGTATCAATGGCCTGGAGACAGAGCAGGCAGACGGCAGTGATACTGCAAATCTGAAATTTGAGTCCTATGAGATCACAAAAGGAAAGTACAGCCTGAAGGGGCTTCCTGCAATGTTTGCAAAGGAAGATGAGGCACAGACCCTGGAAATCGTTCTGACAGATCGTGCCAGCGGACTGAAAGCACATCTTCTCTATGGTGTATTTCCACATCTTGATGTAATCACCAGAGCGGTACGCCTGGAAAATACAGGTACAGCACCGGTTACAGTGAAAAAAGCAATGTCTGTGGAAATGGACTATGAATACAGAGAACTGGATGCAGTCCACTTCTATGGCAGACACAATATGGAACGCCAGATGGAGAGAACTCATCTTGGCCATGGCAACTGGTCTGTGGGAAGTATCCGTGGCACCTCCAGCCACCATCACAATCCATTTGTAATCCTCTGTGACAGAAATACAGAGGAAACTTATGGAAATTGCTACGGCTATGCACTTGCTTACAGTGGAAACTTCTTATTTGAAACAGAGGTAGATCAGGTAGGACATACCCGTGTGGCAATGGGAATTCATCCTTATCATTTCTCCTGGACACTGGAACAGGGAGAGAGTTTTGAGACACCGGAAGTGATCATGGCATACTCAGAAGAAGGCTTCGGAAAGCTTTCTAGGATCTATCATGATGCATACAGAAGCAATCTGATCCGCAGCAAGTATACAGAGCAGCCAAGACCGATTCTGGTAAATAACTGGGAAGCAACTTATTTTGATTTTGACGCAGATAAGATTTACCACATTGCAGAAGAGGCAAAAAATATCGGACTGGATATGTTTGTCCTGGATGACGGATGGTTTGGAAAGAGAAACAATGACTGGTGTGCACTTGGCGACTGGGAAGTAAATGAAGAGAAGATTAAAGGCGGACTTCCTGCACTTGCAGAGAGAATCCACGGACTTGGACTGAAATTCGGTCTCTGGGTAGAGCCGGAGATGATTTCCGAGGACAGTGATCTTTACCGTGCACATCCGGATTGGGCATTTGCAATTCCTGGCCGTGTGCCGAACCACAGCAGAAATCAGCTTGTACTTGATATGACGCGTGAGGATGTGCGTGAGTATCTGCTGGAGCGTCTGACAACCATCGTTCATGATGCAAAGATTGATTATGTCAAATGGGATATGAACCGCAGTGTCTGCGATGTTTACAGCCATGTGGCAGCACAGAGCCGGAACGGAGAGCTGTATCACCGCTATGTGCTCGGTGTTTACGATTTGATGGAAAGATTCCTTGCCGCATGCCCGAATCTGCTGCTCGAGGGCTGCAGCGGAGGAGGCGGAAGATATGATGCCGGTATGATGTATTATTCCCCGCAGATCTGGTGCAGCGACAATACCGATGCGATCAACCGTCTTTCCATCCAGTACGGAAGCTCGTTCTTCTATCCGATCAGCACCGTCGTCTCCCACGTTTCGGTATGCCCGAACCATCAGACCGGCCGTGTGACACCGTTCCGGACAAGAGGCGATGTGGCGCTGGCAGGAAGCTTTGGATATGAGATGGATCTGAATAAGATTTCAGAGGAAGAAAAAGAGATGGTAAAAGAGCAGGTTGCTGCGATGCATGAATATTACGAGCTCACACACGAAGGCCTGTATTACCGTCTGACCGGACTGAAAAAACAGGATTTCATGGCATGGGAGTTCGTGGCAAAGGATCAGAGCCGCGCACTGCTTACGATCGTAAAGACTGACGCAGAAGGAAATATGCTTCCGGTTCACACGAAAGTGTGCGGTCTTGCAGAGGATAAGCTGTACCGCTGCAGCCTGGACCAGGAAGTCCGCCTTGGCCGTACCTGGAACCGTGCGGGGCTGACCCTGCATCAGGTGCTGGGAGAGTATGAGAGTATCCGGGTCGAATTTACAGAAGTAAAATAAAAAAGATAAGAAAAATCTTCAACTGGATTTGAGAGGGAGGGAACCTCAATCTGGTTGGAGATTTTTTTGCATAAAGAAAATCAAAGCAGGAGGGAAGGAACGTACTCTTTACAGTGCAAAAATAGTTGTGATACAATAAGCAAAAGAAGTTTTCTGACAGAAAATAAAGACGGAACTGTCAAGAAAGGAAATTGTACATGAGAAACAGAAAAAACTGTTTAGCTGTTCTTCTGATGACAACTATTGTGGTAATGGGATGTGGAAATCAGCAGGTGGAAAAGGAGAATCCATCGGCTGTCTCCGAAAGAGCATCCAATGTCCAGGATGAGTCAGAAGATGGTGAAAAAGAGTTTCTTTCTACATACCAGAATATTATAATCACACTTCCAGAAGGCTGGAATGTAATGAGAGATGAAAAAATCCAATGCAGTTTCATATCGGAAGATGGAGAAAGTCTTGAGATATCGTATCGGGAAGGAATGGCAAAAGTGATACTTATGGATTTTCCGGAGGACGAAGAGAGCGCTGAAAATTTGCTCTATCCGAATGAAATAACAGGGGAAAACAGCATCAGTGATTTTATGGTGAAAACAGCTAACGAAGGAAAAGATAACGAGAGTTCCTTTTATCGTTTCCAGGTAAAAAATTCCCAGCAGATTCCGATTGCATTTTTATGCGGGGTGAAAACGGAGAATGAAGGGTATCAGATCATATGGAAAAAAGGAAGCGGCAGCAACGATACACAGCAAATCGTGCCGGAAATACTGGAGTCTCTGCAGTTCCCGGACAATGAGCTGCTGACAGAAACATTTCAGACGGCCTGCAAGGAGCAGAAAAGAGCGCTGAAAGCAGAAAATAATTCGGATGGCGTGAAAAAGCAGAAGGGTAAGAAAACCGTCACCTGTATCTCACCGGTCAATGTACGTACAGAACCCAACGTCAGCACAAGCCAGGTTATCGGAGCTCTGACGACAGGGGAAGAAGTGGAAATGCTCGGAAAAGAGAACGGATGGTACAAGATTTCGTATGAGGGAAAAACGGCGTATGTGTATGAAGACTATGTGAAAGAAAAAGAAAATTAAAATACTATATTTCAAAAACTTGCGCCACACGGACAAATGTTTTGCGCCACACGGACAGCTTTTAGGATTACTATTCGCATATTGAAACGATATCTGTTAATCCTAAAAACAAGCTATATATGAAGACAAATTATTTTTTTCTCCTTTTCTTTCTTTTGATTCTGATGGGATGTTCGGATGACAAAAACATTCCGGATATCCCGGCCTCCACAGAGGATACCTATGAAGGAGTACACGATCTGATCAGTTTCACGAAAGAAACCGAAGATTTCACGTATGGAGACCTGACTTTCCACATCAAGACTCCCGACGGGAACATTATCCAACGGAAAGCCAAGCACCGGCGATTATCCGGGACTTCCCTATTCACTATGGAAAAAGGGCTGAAGGAGGGTAAATACCAGCTACTATATATGGAATATACCATCCAATCGGATTGCCCGGACATTGACGGGCGGAATGGGGAGTTCGGCATGGGGTGCTACATTACCGTCAGTGAGAATGGGATCTCCACCGAAACCAACCGTGACGAGCGAATCGG
>ERZ773149.1972-NODE-1972-length-15430-cov-3.192455_pt1 | contig 15430 bp, 13 predicted proteins | sample MGYA00511081_ERZ773149 | MGnify/ENA primary metagenome ERZ773149 (study PRJEB29015, sample SAMEA2737846) | human gut metagenome | biome: human gut; feature: human-associated habitat; material: faeces | place: China | collected 2012 ...
GAAGGCGGTCTCATTCACTTCCGGACCTTTATTCGTTCCGTCCTATAATTGCTATTTAGAATCCGCTGTTGATGATTTTCCAGTCATCGGACTTGGATTTTCTTGCTATGCTGATGTAGCGGAATGGGTTGCCGTCGCGGCGGTCGAGATTGGTCAGAACCCGGTAGATAATGATGTTGCCGGGACCGTAATCATCTTCGATACCGCTGTTATGATACTGTGGATCTGAAGAATCTGCGGGGTAAATCTGGTCGACACCCTCAAAGGAGGTAACCTCCTCGGTAAAGTAATATTGTGCCAGTGCTTCTGTGGCGTCAAGTTCCTCCTGGGTAAGAGCTTCCAGATAAGAAGAGTCGGAGGCACTCGTCTCATTTGTGCTCATGCTGTTTCCGGAAATCTGTCCGGCAAATTCGGATGGAATCATGGAAAGGGCATTGCGGTCTGACTCGGAAAGACTGTAATAAAAATTCAGCCATTTCAAGGTGTCAGAAGAAATTTCTTTTTTCTTTTTGCAGACACCCTGGAATTCTACCGTGTCATCGGCCAGAAACAGTTCATAGGTGCCAGAGGCTTCATCAGTCATAACAGCAGCAGCACCGTCAGCAAGAATGCAGTAGGCAGCTCCCTGGCAGTCAAAATTTGCTTCTTCATTTTTCTGTGGCCGGGTATTCTGAGAAGCTGTCACAGAATGGATGGTACCGTTTGTGTGATCGGGAATGCTGAAAACAGTCCGACCTGTATCGTAGTAATAAATGTTATTGATCAGGACGATATTGGCAGGCTCTTCGTCTGTCTGCATATGGGCAGTCTGCGCGCTGGACGTAATGCTGGCCTCTTTTTCAGAGATGCCGCATCCGGTGACGGTGGCTGCAGCGGCCGTCAGAAACAGAAGAGCCAGATATTTTCGGTATTTTTGCATAATAATTCTCCAAACTTAATCGTTCTGTCATTATAGCAAGTACGGGACAAAAAAGCTTTAAGATATTTTTAATTTTAGATTACTTCTTGGATACAGGGATGGGAATTGACGAAAAATAGAAAATACGTTATCATGAAAGGACAGTAATGGGGAGGTTTTTGCAGCATGACAAAAGAAAAATCAAAGAGGAATCAGATCACGGAGGGCATCATCTGGCAGCAGCTGCTGTTCTTTTTCTTTCCGATCCTGTTTGGGACTTTTTTCCAGCAGCTTTATAATGCGGCAGATGCCATGATCGTGGGACGGTTTGTGGGAAAGGAAGCCTTGTCGGCGGTGGGAGGCTCCACCAGTATGCTGACGCAGCTGATCGTAGGCTTTTTCGTAGGCTTGTCATCCGGTGCATCAGTGATCGTTTCCCAGTATTATGGGGCAAAACGGCCGGAAATGGTGGGATATGCGGTTCATACAGCATTGATGTTCAGTATCCTTTCCGGAATTGTGCTCATGTTTGTGGGAATTGGTCTGGCACCGTTTCTGTTGGAGTCTATGGGAACGCCGGAAGATGTGCTGGGGCTTTCGGTAGTATATCTGAGAATTTACTTTGCCGGTATCATTGCCAATCTGGTTTATAATGTGGGGGCAGCCATTCTGCGTGCAGTAGGAGATTCCAAACGACCGCTGTATTTTTTGGCGGCAAGCTGTATGGTCAACATTGCTCTGGACATCGTGCTGGTCGTATTTTTCCGTCTGGGAGTTGTGGGAGCGGCCATTGCCACGATCCTGTCCCAGCTTTTCAGTGCATTTCTGGTAGTAGTCTGTCTGATCCGCACAAGGGATATGCACCGGCTTGTGTTAAGGGAACTCCGCCTGGATGGGCGGATGCTGAAGCGCATCATCCGCATAGGCCTTCCGGCGGGCATGCAGTCTGTGATGTATGGCCTTTCCAATGTCATTATCCAGTCGGGCATCAATTCGCTTGGAACCAACACGGTGGCGGCGTGGGCGGCATACAGTAAGCTGGATTCCATGTTTTGGATGATGATCAATGCCTTTGGCATATCGATTACGACCTTTGTAGGACAGAATTACGGTGCAGGAAAGATGGATCGGGTGCACCGTGGTGTGCGGACCTGCATGGTCATGACGGTACTGGCATCTCTTGGCATGTCATTTTTCATCTACCGATATGGTGTGTATGGGTATGAGCTGTTTACCACAGATCAGGATGTTATTTCTATAGGCATTGCCATGATGCGTTATCTGGCGCCCCTGTATGTGGAGTATGTGGCTATCGAGATTCTGTCAGGTTCCCTGCGTGGTGTGGGAGACTGCTGGTGTCCTATGATCATCAGCCTGCTGGGAGTTTGTGTTCTGCGGGTTGGATGGATTCTGATCGCTGTGCCGTTAAAGCGTGATATTTATACGATCATGTTCAGCTATCCGCTGACCTGGGTTACCACAACAGTACTGTTTGTGATTTACTATCTGTTCTTTGGAAAGCTGAAAAGAGAGAGAGCAGGCATAAGAAAAGCTGCTGGTGCGTAAGTTCACCAGCAGCTTTTGAAGTTTGGAGTGTTTTTTACATATCTGGAACCGGGGTCGGCCTGGATTTGTCGAAGATGTCTTCGGCGTGGAACAGATCCTCCAGCTTGCGGGATCGCCCTTCTGACTCTGCGGTCATATCTTTCCACATTCGGTAGCCATCAAGATTTCTTCGTCCCTGGCGCAGGTAATCATCGCCGAGCTGTATCCAGTACTGGCTGGAATCGACATTGCAGAAGTAGCGGAAGCCTGCGTTGTAAAGATAGCGGAAGCGCTCATTTTCCATGGTGTATGGATGCCAGTCGCCTATATCTGCCCCAAATGGGAAGAGGATGATGTCGGTGGGACCAATCAGAGATTCAACTTCGGATTCCCATTTGTCGGTGTCAGACTGGAAACGCTCCCATTCTACAGTACCGAGATCCAGGTGTCCCCAGCTGTGGGAGGCAAGCTCCCAGCCATGCTCCCGCAGACATTGGGCAACTTCTGCAGCTGCCTGGCGGTCCTGCTCATAAGTTTCAGAACCGGCATAGGAAGAGGATGTACGGTAGCCGAGAATGCCTTCATAGCCGGTAAAGGCCAATACTGCGCGTGCACCTTTGTAGGAAAAATCAGGATGTTGTTCGCAGAATTTTTCAAGGATCGGAACCAGGTCGTAGTCTCCTGTAGTGACGGTTCCGTCATCAAGGACCATCTGGCAGGTTGGCTTTCCGTCTTCACCGATAACAATACGGTCTGCGAAGCCGTCTCCGCTCATGTATGGGTAGTAGCAAAGGTCATCTTGGGACATAACAAACGGGATTTTGCCAGGCGGCAGCATGATGTCTCCTGCCTTCATGACAGTATTGCCGTTTTCATCTGTGGTTTCGTATGCCATATCATGAAGCTTTACGAGAACATATCCTTTTTCGTATAAGGTTTCCAGAATTTTATTAAATTCGTCGATGGTGGTCATGACCTGATTGTAGCCGTTCTCATCCCGGTCACCGTCGAATGATTTGGATGGATCTGCAATCAGCGTGTGAAAAAACACGTGGGTGATTTTGCTGATGGGGGTGCGAACCAGAGTTGTTTTTGTGGTTTCGTATCCGGCAATGGCAGAAACGACCTCCGGATCAGCAGCAAATTCTTCGGAACCTTTTAACAGTTCAATGGCGGCATCATAGTCATAACCGGAAGCCAGCAGATAGGCATGGTGGAGCAGCTCTGCAGCCGGGGTCTCCGGCATTACGAATCCATCCCCCTCAGTGGGCGCTTCGCTATTGTCTGGCTCCGTGGAGATGACAATGCCGCTGGTGCTGCCGGGTTCATGGTTTTGATGTTGTTTTTTTAGAAAAAAAAGACCGGTTCCAAGCACGCCGATCAGTACAATGCAGGCGGAAGCCGCCAGAAAGCGCGGCAACCTGGAACGGCGGTGACTGCGCCTGTAAGACTTGCCGGAATAATATAGATTCATATGGTAAACCCCTTTATATTTATGTAAATTTCTTCCTGCTTCCATCATAGCATAGAACTGGAAAAATAGCCATAGATTGCAGTGAAAGAGATTGCTGCTTGCGCAGTGATGAGGGGGAAAACTGTGAGAAAATTTGTGAAGCAGGCAGTAATGCCTGTGTGCGTCAGTTTGCTGGTTGATCTGACTGTTTCATCTGCCTGGGCAGGACAAAAAAACCGGGGATACATCATGGTGCAGGAAAGCTGCTGCCAGACGATGGAAAGCCGGGCAAAACAGAAAATACGATATGAGACAGCGGAAAGCCGGGCAGATCAGAAAATGCAGCATCAGACAGCGGAAAGCCGGACAGAACAGAAGAATCCTGAAGGCAGCCCGTCGTTACAGATTCTGGCGCCCGGCGCGGTTTTGATGGAGGCTTCTACAGGACAGATCATTTACGAAAAGAATGCGGATGAGCGGAGAAGTCCGGCCAGCATTACCAAGATTATGACGCTGATTCTGATCTTTGATGCCATCGATGCAGGAAAAATACGACTGGGCGATGAGGTGGTGACCAGTGCTCACGCAAAATCCATGGGTGGTTCCCAGGTGTTTCTGGAGGAGGGGGAAATTCAGACGGTAGAAACACTGATCAAGTGCATTGTCATTGCCTCAGGCAACGATGCATCTGTAGCTATGGCGGAATACATATCGGGTTCGGAGGCTGCCTTTGTTCAGAGTATGAATGAGCGGGCAAAGGGACTTGGAATGACAGGCACGCACTTTGTAGACTGCTGTGGCCTGACGGAGTCGCCGGAACATCTTACTACGGCCCGGGATATTGCTGTCATGTCGCGGGAGCTGATTACGAAATATCCTCAGATTCATAATTATTCCACTATATGGATGGAGAATATTACTCATGTGACGAAGCAGGGGAGCAGGGAATTTGGGCTTTCCAATACGAACAGACTTTTGAAAATGGCAACGAACTATCGTGTGACCGGCTTAAAAACCGGTTCTACATCCATGGCAAAATACTGTCTGTCCGCTACTGCGGAGAAGGATGGCGTGCGGCTGATCGCAGTGATCATGGCGGCACCGGATTACAAGGCACGCTTCGCGGATGCCCAGATATTGTTAAATTACGGATATGCAAATTGCAAGCTCTATGAGGACCAGGAGATGCCAATGCTCCAGGCTATGGAAGTGAGGGATGGCGTGGAATCTTCAGTGCAGCTTCAGTATGCGGGAGGCTTCTCTTATCTGGGTCTTGGCGGGGAAGATTTTTCTTCGATAGAAAAAAAGCTTCTGCTGCCGGAAGCGCTGCAGGCTCCGGTTACAAAAGGTGAGAAAGCCGGAGTTCTGCGTTATGAACTGGATGGAAAGGCACTGGGCGAAGTGGATATTCTGACTGCGGGTGATGTAGAGCAGGCTGGATTTTCGGACTATCTGCAGGCTGTTTTTCGCGTCTGGAGTCTCAGGTCTGAGTAAAATAACCCGAAAACGGAAACGTGAGATGGCGGCTGTCATACAATGTAGGTATTAAGAACAGTTTCGGGAGGATTTGAAAAGTATGAAAAAAGCAATGCGGGTTCTGCTGGCAGGCTTTCTTGCGTGTGCAGCGCTGTGCGGCTGTGGGAAGGAAACATCCGGCCGGACACCGGTAACGCTGTATGAGGTGGCACATTCGATTTTTTACGCACCGCAGTATGCTGCCATTGAATTGGGATATTTTCAGGAAGAAGGGATCGATCTGACTCTGGTAAACGGGGCAGGGGCAGATAAGGTCATGACAGCCATGCTGGCAGGAGATGCGGATATCGGCTTTATGGGATCGGAAGCCAGCATCTATACCTACGCCCAGGGAGCGGAAGATTATGCAGTCAATTTTGCGCAGCTGACCCAACGGGCCGGAAACTTTCTGGTTGCACGTCAGCCGGATCCGGATTTTACCTGGCAGAAATTAAAGGGCAGCCGGGTGTTGGGCGGACGTGCAGGCGGTATGCCGCAGATGGTCTTTGAGTATATCTTAAAAAAGAACGGAATTGATCCCAAAACAGACCTGACTATGGATCAGAGTATTCAGTTTGGCCTGACAGCAGCAGCCTTTACCAGTGACCAGTCAGATTATACGGTGGAATTTGAGCCATTTGCTACAGGACTGGAATTGGAAGGAAACGGATATGTAGTCGCATCTCTGGGAACGGATTCCGGCTACGTGCCGTATACAGCTTACTGTGCGAAGAAAAGCTATCTTGCCATGCATCCGGATCTCATCCAGAGGTTTACGAGCGCGCTCCAGAAAGGAATGGATTATGTGAATTCCCACACAGCGGAAGAAATCGCAAAGACCATCCAGCCGCAGTTTTCAGATACTCCGCTGGAAAATATCACAAAAATTGTGAAACGGTATCAGGATCAGGATACCTGGAAGGAGAATCTGATCTTTGAGAGGTCCAGTTTCGAATTGCTGGAAAATATTCTGGAGGAAGCGGGAGAGCTGCAGACGCGTGTGCCGTATGAGAATCTGGTAACAACGGAATTCGCAGAGCAGGCAGTAAAATAGCATACGGGTAATTTAATACGCTAAATCACGAAAATGTCTGTGACAAACGGACATTTTCGTGGTATGATGAAAGAAGATTATTTGCATGGAGAGTAAAGATTATGAATTATAAAATGATCGTTCTGGATCTGGATGGAACCTTAACCAACAGGGACAAGGTAATCACTCCGAGAACAAAACAGAGTCTGATGGAAGCGCAGAAGCGGGGAATCAAGGTAGTTCTGGCTTCCGGCAGGCCGACCTACGGCGTAGTGCCTCTGGCGCAGGAACTGGAACTGGAGAACTATGGCGGTTATATCCTGTCATTCAATGGAGGCATGATCACGGACTGCTGCACAAGGAAAGCCATTTTCAAGCAGGAACTTCCGGTGGAGGCCAACCGCCGCATTGTCGAGCTGGCGAAAAAGGAGCAGGTAGATATTCTGACCTATCAGGATACGCAGATCCTTACCAATAATCCGGAAAACCGCTACGCCAAGCTGGAATCCAGGATCAATCATCTGAAACTGAAGCAGGTAGATAATCTGGAAGAGTATCTGGATTTTCCGGTTCCCAAATTCCTTATGCTGGATGACGGGGATTACCTTGCACTGGTAGAGGCTCGTGTGAAAGCGGCACTGGGAAAGAATTTCAGTGTATATCGTTCTGATCCGTTTTTCCTGGAAATTCTGCCGCGGAATATTGACAAGGCCCAGAGCCTGGCACAGCTGTTAAAGCTGCTTGGCATGGAACGGGAGGAGATGATTGCCTGCGGTGACGGTTATAATGATCTTTCCATGATCGAGTTTGCCGGACTTGGCGTAGCCATGGAAAATGCAGTTCGGCCGGTGCGCAGTTCGGCCGATTATGTTACCTTCTCCAACAACGATGACGGCGTGGCCCATGTAGTGGAGAAATTTTTACTATACACAGATAGGGATTTTCTGAACTGAAAATGCCGTATGCTACCGCGATGGCAGCAGATTTTGCCGATTTGGAATGCGCAGCATCGGAAAAATCGTTAGAACTATAGACTTTACAAATTTAGTGTGATAAACTGTTAAAAGTAAAACAGCAGAAGGATGCATTTTAAGAAGGGGATTATACAGAATGAACAAGAAAATCAAGACAGAGGCTGTAGATCATCTGTTTGAAGCTATTTTAACATTAAAAACGCCGGAGGAGTGCTATATCTTTTTTGAAGACGTGTGCACGGTCAATGAGCTGTTATCGTTATCTCAGCGTTATGAGGTGGCAAAGATGCTGCGTGAAAAGCGCACTTATCTTGAAATTGCGGACAAGACCGGAGCATCTACCGCAACTATAAGCCGCGTGAACCGGTCCTTAAATTACGGAAATGATGGTTATGATATGGTATTTGCCCGTATTGCAGCGAAACAGGCAGCAGACAACGGACAGACAGAAGACCAGGAAGAAACGCAGAGTGAAAACTAATATCAAAAAACAGTAAAAAAGTGATGCGCATGCGGCATCACTTTTTTGCTTTCTTTGTTTTGGAATCAGGGATGCTTTCCTCGCGGAGCTGATCGATCAGCATCTCGATCATGTGCTTTTTTAGATAGACATCGAAGGAAAGTTCGCTGATAAAGGCAAACAGCTGCAGATACTCCTGATCTTCGCTGTCTGTGTCCGTGAAAGTAAGACAGCTGTCTTCGAATTTTGCACGGATATCCTCTTTCAGGCGATCCATCTGAAGGGCTTCGCGGGAAAATACTTCTTCGTAGATATCGCTTAGGTTCAGTCCGCTGTCGATATGGAAATGCTGTTCGGTGACCGGACGGAAGAGCTGTTCAATGTCTCCGATGGAAAGCAGGTTTTTGTAGTAGTAGATGAACAGCAGCAGGAGAATATGCTCCTTGCTGTATTTTTTGCGGACCGGGGCGGGAAGCAGGCGGTTTTTGGCATAGTTGTTGATCATGGTTTTGGTGAGGGCCTTGTCCTCCGGGCTGCGCTTGGTCTTCTTTAAGTGCTCCTCCATAAAAGAAGTTACCTGGTCCATATATAAATCCACTTCGGGAATCTTCTCTGTTTTGATATAGGAGATGGAATCTAACCAGCTCAGAATATCGGATAGTCTTTCGGAATTGTTTTTCATGATGTCACCTCTTGCACTTTATTATATAGTATTGAAAACCAGATAGCAAGAGGAAAAGCACTGATTAAGATAAAACGAAAAGTTATAATCATTGTGAAAAGGGATTGAATTTTTTATTCGGAGTGTTTATAATAAGAAATTACAAAGATTAAACAAAGGAGAACGATTTCTTATGAAAAAAGTATTAGCAACGAACAATGCTCCGGCCGCAATCGGACCATATTCTCAGGCAATCCACGCAGACAAATTTGTATTTGTTTCCGGTCAGCTCCCAATCGACCCGGCTACCGGCGAGTTTGCAGGCGCAGACATTGCAGCACAGACGAAGCAGTCCTTAACCAACATCAAGAACATTCTTGAGAGCGACGGACTGAGCATGGCTAACGTAGTAAAGACCACAGTTCTGTTAAATAACATTGCTGATTTCGGCGCCATGAACGAGGTTTATGCTACCTTCTTTGAGGGTGCTTGCCCGGCAAGAGCAGCTTTTGAGGTTGCAGCACTTCCGAAGGGTGCACTGGTAGAGATCGAGGCTATTGCATACGCTGAATAATCTGAAAAGAAAAATAAGACAGGCATCGTGAACAAAGGTTTGCGGTGCCCCTTTTTTTGTGGTAAGATGTAACGAGCATTTATCAATGATTTTGAAAGGATTACAGCACAATGGCAGTTTATGATACCTTAAATGACAGACAGAAGGAGGCCGTGTTCTGCACAGAGGGACCGCTTTTAGTTCTGGCGGGAGCAGGATCCGGAAAGACCAGGGTGCTGACGCACCGCATTGCATATCTGATTGAGGAACAGGGCGTGAATCCATGGAATATCATGGCAATTACCTTTACCAATAAGGCAGCCGGAGAGATGAGGGATCGTGTAGACAATCTGGTAGGATTTGGCTCTGAGAGTGTGTGGGTCTCCACCTTTCATTCCTCCTGTGTGCGGATTCTGAGGCGTTTCATAGATCATCTCGGCTACAATACCAATTTTTCCATCTACGATACAGATGATCAGAAAACACTGATGCGGCAGATTTTAAAGAAGCTGGAGCTGGACCCGAAAGCATTCCGGGACCGTGCCATGCTGACTGCTGTATCCGGTGCGAAGAATGAACTGATAAGTCCGGAGGAATTTCGTCTCAATGCACAGGGGGACTGGCGTGCAAAAAAGATTGCAGAGGTTTACCAGTGTTATCAGGAGGAGCTAAAAAAGAACAATGCACTGGATTTCGATGATCTGATCTTTAAGACGGTTGATCTGTTCCGTACCAATGCCGATGTGCTGGAGTATTATCAGGAGCGGTTTAAGTACATTATGGTAGATGAGTACCAGGATACAAATACGGCCCAGTTCCGCCTCATTGAGCTGCTGGCAGGAAAATATAAGAACCTCTGCGTGGTGGGCGACGATGATCAGTCCATTTATAAGTTCCGGGGTGCGAACATCAGCAATATCCTGGATTTTGAGAGTGCTTTCCCGGGAGCAAAGGTGATCAAGCTGGAGCAGAACTATCGTTCTACAGGTCATATCCTTGACGCAGCTAACGCGGTTATCCGTAACAATCAGGGTCGTAAGGACAAAACACTGTGGACAGCTAACGGTGAAGGTGTTCCGGTCATCTTCCATCAGTATGAGCAGGCTTACGAGGAGGCCGATGGCATCGTACGGGATATCCTGAAGGATGGACGGGATTATCAGGACTATGCCGTTCTTTACCGTACCAATGCCCAGTCCCGTCTGCTGGAGGAAAAATGTATTGAGCACAACGTGCCATACCGCCTTGTAGGCGGCGTAAATTTCTATCAGAGAAAAGAAATCAAGGACATATTGTCCTATTTAAAGACCGTTGCCAACGGGCAGGATGACCTGGCAGTTCAGCGTATTATCAATGTGCCGAAGCGCGGCATTGGCACGGCATCCATCGGCAAGATCACAGCCTGGGCATCGGAGCAGGGCATGAGCTTTTATGATGCCTGTGCCAGGGCAGCAGCCGTGCCTGGGTTGGGCAAGACAGCCGGCAGGGTAGCTGTGTTTACAGGTCAGATTGAAGATTTCCGGGATGCCTTAGATGGCGGTGCTTCCATTCGCGAGGTGATAGAGCAGATTCTCGCAGACACCGGTTATAAAGAGGAACTCGAGGCTGAGGGCGAAATTGAGTTTCAGACCCGTATGGAAAACATTGAGGAACTCATGAACAAGGCGGTCAGCTACAGTGAAGACGCGGAGCACCCATCCCTGGATGAATTTCTGGAGCAGGTAGCACTGGTAGCCGATGTGGACCGGATGGATGATTCTGAAAACCGGGTTACGCTTATGACTTTGCACAGTGCTAAGGGACTGGAGTTTCCGGTGGTGTACTTAAGCGGCCTGGAGGATGGACTGTTCCCGAGCCGCATGTCCATTATGTCAGATGACCGGACAGAGCTTGAGGAGGAACGTCGTCTCTGCTATGTCGGCATCACCCGTGCGAAGGAGCGCCTGGTCATTACCGCATCCCGCATGCGCATGATCAACGGCGAGACCCATTATTCTAAAGTGAGCCGTTTTGTGGATGAGATCCCGGAAGAATTGATCCAGATGGAAAAGCTTGAGCCGAGGGTGAGCCGAAGCGTCAATCAGGATGCATATGACGATGACACACTGCCGTGGAATAAGAATCAGAGCCGTCTGGGCGTCAGCAAGTTTGGCATGAAGTCCAATTCCTACGCATCCCGGACGGCATCCTATGTGTCCGGAACCGGAGACAGTGCCTGCTCCGGCTTTGGCGGAGTGGCAGGACAGGATTTAAGCAGTATCTTTGACCGGAAACCGGCGAATGCTTCCTCTGCCGGACAGAGTGCAAAACCGGTAAGTCCGAGCTTTGGAAAGGCCTTTACCGTGCAGAAGCCGGCAGCTCTGGATTACAGTGTGGGCGACCGGGTCCGCCATATCAAGTTTGGAGAGGGGATTGTGCTCAGTGTGAAGGACGGCACGAAGGATTTTGAGGTGTCCGTGAATTTTGACACAGCCGGAGTCAAGAAAATGTTTGCGTCCTTTGCAAAGCTTCAGAAGCTGTAAGGAATACATACAAAATATATTTTTGAATAAAATAGGATAGTAAAAACAGAAAAATAATGATATAATCCAAGTATTGGTATGGCTTTGGAAACAGAGCCAGGAATATGGTAGAAAGGATGTGGCAGTATGAATCGTTTTGATAACATGAGCAAAGACGCAATGGCACGTGTGGAAGAAATCATGAATTCCACCAAATTAAATGAGTTCTTACACAGAAAAGAGGAAGAGGAGAAGAAGAAAACCTGCATTCTCTGGGTCCTTGCCATCATTGGCGTGGTAGCAGCTGTTGCAGCCATCGCATACGGTGTATACCGTTTCTTTACTCCGGATTACCTGGAGGATTTCGAAGATGATTTCGATGACGATTTTGACGATGACTTCTTCGAGGATGAGGATGACGAGAAATAATCAGCAGGATGCTTAAGCCGGCAAAGCCGGAAATCAAATCAGAAAATAATCAGAATCAGGCGTGTCTCGCAGACCGGGATACGCCTTTCTTGTTTCATAGGAAATTGTATCCTATGAAACTTCATAAGAAATATCATTTGGGAGATAGAACGTGAAAAAGGGAGATATGTTTGAAGCGGTTGTGGAGACCATTGATTTTCCCAATAAGGGAATGTTATATGTAGATGGCGAGCGGGTCATCGTCAAGAATGCTATTCCGGGGCAGAAGATCCGGTTTGTGATAAATAAAAAGAGAAAAGGCAAATGTGAGGCACGTCTCTTAGAGGTACTGGAAAAGTCACCGCTGGAGAGAACAGAAGATGCCTGCCCGCATTTTGGAGTTTGCGGAGGCTGCCTGTATCAGAGCCTTCCGTATGAGGAACAGTTAAAAATCAAGGAAAGCCAGATAAAAGCCCTGTTAGATGAAGTCTGTGATTCCTACGAGTTTGAGGGCATCAAGGCCAGCCCGATATCCGATGGCTACCGCAATAAGATGGAGTTCTCCTTCGGGGATGAGTATAAGGACGGCCCACTGGCTCTTGGCATGCACCGCCGGGGCAGCTTTTATGATATCGTGAATACGCCGGAGTGCCAGATCGTGCATGAGGATTTCTGTAAGATTTTAACAGCCACCCTGAACTACTTTACAGAAAAGCATATCAGCTATCATAAAAAGATGCAGCACACTGGTTATCTGCGTCATCTGCTGGTGCGCCGGGCGGTAAAGACCGGGGAAATCCTGGTGGCACTGGTTACTTCCGGTCAGACAGACGATCTGGGCGTGACAGAGGAGTGTACCACGCCGCTGTCTGAGCAGGAGCTGCTGGCCGGCTGGCTCTCCTGTATGCAGGCACTAAAGCTTACGGGAACCTTTGCCGGGATCCTGCATATCCGCAATGACAGTCTGGCCGATGTGGTCCGAAGCGATGAGACCACCATCCTTTACGGACAGGATTTCTTTTATGAGGAACTGCTGGGCTTAAAATTCCGCATTACCCCGTTTTCCTTCTTCCAGACAAACTCTCTGGGAGCAGAGGTGCTTTATGAGACGGCCCGCAGCTATGTGGGTGAGACAAAAGACAAGGTGGTCTTTGATCTATACAGCGGAACAGGAACCATTGCCCAGATCATCGCGCCGGTGGCCGATAAGGTTGTAGGTGTGGAAATCGTGGAGGAGGCTGTGGAGGCAGCAAAAGAAAACGCAGCCGGAAACGGACTGGACAACTGCGAATTCATTGCCGGAGATGTGCTGAAGGTCATCGGAGAACTAAAGGATAAGCCAGATCTGATCATCCTGGACCCGCCGCGTGACGGGATTCACCCAAAGGCTCTGGAGAAGATCATTGACTTCGGCGTAGACCGCATGGTCTATATTTCCTGTAAGCCGACCAGCCTGACCAGAGATCTGGTGGTCCTGCAGGAGCATGGATATAAGCTGGAAAAGGCCTGTGCTGTGGATATGTTTCCTGCAACTGCTAACTGTGAAACAATCGGGCTTCTGACCCGCGTAAAATAAAAAAACAATGAAAAAACAGTCCCGGGTCCAAAGTCCGGGGCTGTATTTTTGCGCTGTTTTGCTTGATATTTTTTCTAAAATATGGTATTCTCTCACGTATACTATGGCAGTGTAATGCGTCGTATTTTTTTTACGCTGACGCTTTGCCACTTTAAACTGATAGAAACGAGAGTATAAGTATGAATCAGGCGGAAACATTACTGGAAATCAAAGATCTTTGTGTGGAATTTAAGACCATGGCGGGAACTGTGCGGGCGGTGGATCATTTAAGCTATAGCCTGAAAAAGGGTGAGAAGCTTGGCATTGTGGGTGAGAGCGGAAGCGGAAAGAGTGTTTCTTCCCTGGCTATGATGCAGCTGATTCCCAATCCTCCGGGAAAGGTGACAGGAGGACGGATCCTTTATCGCGGAAACGATCTGGTGCAGCTTTCTGAACGGGAAATGCAGAAAATCCGCGGAAATGAGATTTCTATGATCTTTCAGGAGCCGATGACTTCTTTAAATCCCATTATTCGCTGTGGAAAGCAGATCGCAGAATCTTTGCGTCTGCACCGGGGCATGAAAAAGAAAGAAGCCATGGAGGAAGCAATCCGCATGATGGAGGCAGTCGGCATTGCCAATCCGGCAGCTCGTGCTTATGAATATCCGCACCAGATGTCCGGCGGTATGCGTCAGAGGGTGATGATCGCAATGGCATTGGCCTGTCAGCCGCAGATCCTGATCGCAGATGAGCCGACCACGGCGCTGGATGTGACGATCCAGGCACAGATTCTGGATCTGATTCGTGATCTGAACCAGAGCATGAATACCTCTGTGGGGTTTATTACGCATGATCTGGGCGTAGTGAGTGAATTATGTGATACCGTGATGGTCATGTACAACGGCCGCATGGTTGAAAAAGCCTCTGCAGAGGATATTTTTGAAGAACCTCTGCATCCGTATACCCAGGGACTTTTAAGTGCGATCCCGCGCATCACAAAGGAGCGGGCACCGCTTTCTACCATTGAAGGCATGGTACCGAACCCAACGGAGTATATTGAGGGCTGCCGTTTCTGTCCACGCTGCCCGAAGGCGACAGAGCGCTGCAGACAGCAGGAGCCGCCGGTGTTTGAACATGGTGCGCGGCAGGTGCGCTGCTGGCTGTGCGAGACGGAAACAGCGAAAGCTGCTTCTGAAACAGAAACAATGGGAGGTGACGGCAATGGCAGATGAGAATCGCAGTGCAGGAACCGGTGCAGAGAATCCGGAAAACAAAAGGGTGCTGGTCCATGCCGACCATGTAAAAGTTTATTTTAAAGGAAAAGAAAAGAAAGCGAACGCAGTACGTGCGGTAGATGATGTTTCTTTTGATATTATGAAGGGAGAAACCTTTGGCGTGGTAGGTGAGTCTGGATGCGGGAAGAGTACTCTGGGCCGCACCCTGATCCGGCTGATCCCGGCTACAGCCGGACACATTTATCTGGACGGGGAAGATATTTCAGGCTTAAAGGGCGGAGCTCTAAAGCAGATGCGAAAGAAAGCACAGATCATCTTTCAGGATCCGTCAGCCTGCTTAAATCCGCGGCGCACAGTTCGCCAGATTTTGATGGAACCGTTTGAAATCCACCATATGACCGGGAAGCTGGATGTGAATGCCAGAATTGAGGAGCTTTTGCATCTGGTAGGGCTGGATACTTATCATTTAAGCCGTTATCCACACGAGCTTTCCGGCGGACAGAAGCAGCGGATCGGTATTGCCCGGGCCCTTGCCCTGGAGCCAGAGCTGATCATCTGTGACGAGGCGGTATCCGCACTGGACGTATCGGTGCAGGCCCAGGTGCTGAATCTTTTGCAGGAATTAAAAGAACGGCTGGG
>ERZ773149.1978-NODE-1978-length-15419-cov-4.212965_pt1 | contig 15419 bp, 12 predicted proteins | sample MGYA00511081_ERZ773149 | MGnify/ENA primary metagenome ERZ773149 (study PRJEB29015, sample SAMEA2737846) | human gut metagenome | biome: human gut; feature: human-associated habitat; material: faeces | place: China | collected 2012 ...
ACTAATATCTTCATAATTTTATTATTGTACGAAGTTGCCCTCACCACTCAACTCCTTCTTTATATAGTCCAAAGCTGCAATCTTGGCTTTGGTTTCTTCCACGTTAAGGATTCGCGTATTGTTTGAATTGAACTCTGTAAGCGTGTTACGCTCTGTCTCACCCTCTTTGAAATACTTGTCGTAATTCAATCCGCGGTTATCTGCCGGTACACGATAGAAATTGCCCATATCCTCTGCTTTGGCACATTCCTCATTGGTCAGCAATGTTTCATACATTTTCTCTCCATGACGGATGCCGATAACCTTAATATCTTCTTTCTTGCCGCCAAAGAGCTCACAGACAGCTTCCGCCTGAGTCCGGATGGTACAAGCCGGAGCTTTCTGAACAAGGATGTCACCATTCTGACCATGTTCGAAAGCGAAAAGTACAAGGTCTACCGCCTCTTCCAGCGACATGATAAAACGAGTCATCGTAGGCTCAGTCAAAGTTACAGGATTGCCATTGCGGATTTGCTCTATCCACAGAGGAATTACAGAACCACGAGAACACATCACATTGCCATAACGCGTACAGCAAATCTTGGTCTTACCTGAGTAACGGCTCTTAGCTACAGCAATCTTTTCCTCAACAGCTTTCGTGATACCCATAGCATTGATAGGATAGGCAGCCTTATCTGTTGAAAGACAAATTACAGCACCAACGCCCGCCTCGATAGCAGCTGTCAAAACGTTATCAGTACCGATTACATTGGTTTTCACCGCTTCCATCGGAAAGAACTCACAACTTGGAACCTGTTTCAAAGCCGCAGCATGAAAGATATAGTCAACACCAGGCATTGCGTTCTTACATGACTGCAAATTACGTACGTCGCCAATAAAGAACTTAATTTTATGTGCCACATCAGGATACTTTACCTGATATTCATGGCGCATATCATCCTGCTTCTTCTCATCTCGTGAAAAAATACGGATTTCACCGATATCGGTACGAAGGAAACGATTCAGCACTGCATTACCGAAGGAGCCCGTTCCACCAGTAATCATAAGGGTTTTACCTGCAAAAATGCTCATAATGATTTTATCTTTTTATTTTTATATTATCGATTTATAGTTGGTATTTAAATGTACCATAATACTTAGCATACCACTCTGCAAACTTTCTCAATCCCACACGTAGTGATGTTGACGGTTTAAATCCAAAATCTTGTTCCAAAGGAGTCGTATCAGCATATGTCACAGGTACATCTCCGGGTTGCATCGGTACTAGTTCTTTGTGGGATTCAAAGTCATAGTCGTTGGGGAGCACACCTGCACGAATAAGTTCATCCTGAAGGATTGTTACAAAGTCTAAAAGATTTTCTGGAGAATTATTACCGATATTATATACTTTATAAGGAGAAATTGGCAATCCATCATCGCCATTTTTCTTCTCAGGAGCATGCTGCATGATACGGATAACGCCCTCTACAATGTCATCCACATAGGTGAAATCACGTTTACAATTACCATAATTGAAAACCTGAATGGTCTCGCCCTTCAACAATTTGTTAGTAAAACTAAAGTAAGCCATATCGGGACGTCCACAGGGGCCATAGACAGTGAAAAATCGTAAACCAGTACTTGGTATATTGTAGAGCTTACTGTATGCATGAGCCATTAACTCATTGCTTTTTTTTGTAGCAGCGTAAAGTGATACAGGATTGTCTACCTTATCATCAGTGCTATAAGGCACTTTCTTATTGCTTCCATATACACTGCTTGAAGAAGCATATACTAAGTGCTCCACACCATAATGACGACAAGCCTCTAGAATGTTATAAAAACCAATAAGATTACTTTCAATATAGGCATCAGGGTTAGTGATACTATAGCGTACACCAGCTTGTGCTGCAAGGTTCACCACTACTTGCGGACGGTAATTAGTGAAGGCTGACTCTACGATTTCTTTCTTGGCAATATTGTCTTTTATGAAAACAAATCTGTCACCATAAGCTGACAACTCCTCCAAGCGTTCATACTTTAAACGTACATCATAGTATTCGGTTATACTATCAATACCAATGACCTTTATGCTGTCAAACTCAGCCAGCAAACGTTTCACCAGATTGGCTCCAATAAAACCGGCTGCACCGGTCACTAAAACCACTTTATTCTCCAAACTGACGTTGTATGTTACCATAAAATTAATCCCTTTGGAAAATGTCACGAGTATATACCTTATCCTTCACATCGTCAAGGCATGCGTCGTAACGATTAGCGATGATGGCCCGACTGATCTCCTTGAACTTAGTCAAGTCATTTACCACTTTTGAACCAAAGAATGATTCATCGTCTTGCAATGTTGGTTCGTAAATAATAACCTCTGCACCTTTCGCCTTAATACGCTTCATAATCCCCTGAATGGCACTTTGACGGAAATTATCGGAGTTTGACTTCATGGTCAGACGATATACACCGATCACTATATTTTGTTCTTTGTGAACATCCCATTGACTGGACGCAGTGTAATAACCAGCTTTAGACAAAACCTGATCAGCTATGAAGTCCTTTCTTGTGCGATTACTCTCTACAATAGCGCTCATCATGTTTTGAGGTACATCCTGATAATTAGCCAATAGTTGTTTCGTGTCTTTCGGCAAACAATAACCACCATAACCAAAACTAGGATTATTATAATGTGTGCCAATGCGAGGATCCAAACCAACACCCTGTATTATAGACTGAGAATCTAGCCCCTTCATCTCCGCATAAGTATCAAGTTCATTAAAATAGCTGACACGTAAAGCAAGATAGGTATTAGCAAACAGTTTAACAGCTTCCGCCTCCTTCAAACCCATAAAAAGGGTAGGAATACCTTCCTTAATTGCTCCTTCCTGAAGCAATGCGGCAAAAGTACGTGCAGCCTTCTCTAGGGCAGGAATATCCGCAACAGCCTTGATTGCTTCATTTTCCTCTTTAAATTGTTCACTCTCTATAAATTTTGGATAACCAACAATGATACGACTTGGATATAAGTTATCGTAAAGAGCCATACTCTCACGAAGAAATTCCGGAGAAAAAAGCAAATTAAACTTCTTTACTCCTTTACGGGCATATTTCAAATAAAGTCCCCGACAATATCCTACAGGAATAGTAGACTTGATTACCATCACAGCATCAGGATTGACACTTAAAACAAGATCTATGACATCTTCTATATGATGAGTATCAAAATAATTCTTCACCGGATCATAATTAGTAGGAGCTGCTATGACTACAAAATCCGCATCACTGTATGCTTTAGCACCGTCAAGCGTAGCAGTTAGATTCAATGCCTTTTCGGACAAATACTTCTCTATATACTCATCCTGAATAGGTGATTGTTTACGATTAAGCATATCTACTTTCTCGGGAATCACATCGACTGCCGTCACCTGGTGATGCTGCGACAAAAGTGTTGCTATACTAAGACCAACATATCCGGTACCTGCAACAGCAATCTTTAAATCTTTCATATCCATTGTTGATTTATGTTAGTGTTATAGATTATTCTAATTCTTTATCTAGAACCTCAAACCGCGGTGAATTCTTGGATTTAAATTCCGGTACTACTTTCTTCATCAACCTCACCGTATCCATGATCTTTACTGTACGCGACAACTTCTCAAACTCCGCATAAGTGTCAAGAATATCAGCATATTCATAATGACGTACCTTAGCTATCATAATTTTCTTATTTTCAGTAGGAATCGTATTCTCCTTATCACTCAGGACTTCCTCATAAAGTTTCTCACCCGGACGTAATCCCGTAAACTTAATCCCAATATCTTCACCCGGACGATAACCGGCCAATTCGATCATACGGATAGCCAAGTCAACAATCTTCACAGCCTTACCCATCTCAAAGACAAAAATCTCATTGCCCTCACCCATAGTAGCGGCCTCCATTACCAGGCGACAAGCTTCGGGAATAGTCATAAAGAAACGGATGATATCGGGATGAGTCACTGTGACAGGACCACCATTCTCGATTTGTTCCTTAAAACGGGGAATTACAGAGCCGTTACTACCCAAGACATTTCCAAAGCGGGTAGTGATAAATTTGGTATGACCTTTCACTTTTCCCTCACGAATAGCACATCCCAGACTCTGTACATAGATTTCTGCCAAACGTTTCGAGCAGCCCATTACATTGGTCGGATTCACCGCCTTATCGGTAGAAACCATGATCATTTTCTCAGCTCCGTATTCCACAGCCATATCAGCAACCTGACGCGAACCGACCACATTGACCAGCACAGCTTCACAGGGATTTTCCTCCATTAACGGAACATGCTTATAAGCAGCAGCATGGAAGATCACCTGAGGGTGATAGATATCGAACACCATACGAAGACGCTCTTTCACGCGGACATCTCCAATGACAGGAACAAAATCAAGACCGGGATAATTCTTCTCAAATTCCAGACGGACATTATGCAAAGGTGACTCGGCGGAATCAAACATGATCAGCTTCTTGATGTTCATCTGAGCCAGCTGCCGGCAAAGCTCGCTGCCAATACTACCGGCAGCTCCTGTCACCAACACAACCTTGCCACAAAACTCAGTCATCACCTCCTCCATATTAATATGAATTTCTGAGCGACCCAGCAAATCCTCAATCTTGATAGGACGTACCCACTGGTGGAAACTTCCGTTTTCGTCAGCCTCACTAATACTCGGAGCTATCAGTGTTTTCAACCCGTTTCTTTTACAATACTGAAGCAAACGTCCTTCCTCTTCACGGGTATTCTCATAGCGGGCAAACAAGATGCCTCCGATACATTTCTTACGAATCAGTTTATTGAAGCACTCTTCATCTTTAAAAGAATAAACAGGAAGATCAGCCACACGCCGAATAGAATTACCTGTTCCATAAATGCAAAAACCTACAACTTTATAATGAGAACTGTTCAGTAACCGGACTTTCAATGCCACACTCTTATCATCAATACCATAAATCAGAATACGCATATTCTTTTTATTCAGTACATTCAGTAAGAATTCATAAACAATAATCAACTGCATACGAAACCCGACCATAACAATAAAAGTAAGCATAGCGTCAAACAGTACAAAAATTATTTTCTGACTGTTATGTAATCCCGTCTGTGGCAGAAGAAACCAAATGACAATGGCTATGCAGACAGCCTTTATGAGCACACTTCCCGCCAACCTCCATAATTCCTTCAACTGAGAAAAACGAATCGTATTACGATAAGTATGAAATAGAGTAGCCCCCAAAACACTCGATATAACTGAAACCGCCAAGATATGGAAAAGTGAAACTATTTCTTTGGAAGTTTCCGTAATATAATGAATGCCAATAAATGACACCCAAGTACACAGTAAAGCTATGAATGTATCGATTCCCAATACAACCCAATAGCTAAAGTAGTTTTTCTGTAAATAATGAATAAAACGGTCAAATGCGTGTTTCATAATTTAAATCCCCCAATTAATTATCATATATTCTTACAACGCTGATTATAAACAACTAGAATAATAGTATATAATCGTACATAATTATATTATTTCTATCAAATCAGGATTTACTTCTACACCCACCGAAAAGAAATTAGGCAGTTCGACAAGAAGACGTTTGACTTTAGAGCCACGGGTAGTAAGCAGACGGCCTTCATAACCTTCAAAAGGACCTCCAATAATACGGATCATACGACCATACATTGTATCGCTTATCTCTTCAGGTAAATAATATTTAGGATTTTCCGAACCTCGAACAGCACGTATAAAACGCTCCATATCCAAATCGGCAACCATCATAGGCTGACAATAACCGCCACCTTTCTGGTAACGATATTGAAGGGTCGGTATTTTACGAACAAACAGATCTAGAACTTCTCTTGTATCGTGGATAAAAAGCAGGTCCTGCATAAACGGTACTTCTTCACGGATTCGTTTGCCATTTTTCAACTTTAACCGCCATTGCATAGGAGTAAATACTTCTAGATGTTCATCACTGAGCTGCTTATAAGCAGGCAATTTAGCATTGGGACGTTTGAGGTCACGCATTACATACCAATGCATCCGTTGTTCATTCTTCAGAAGCGCCATAAAACCTCAAGACAATTATCCTAGTCCTGCCCGATCATATATAAAACTATATATCAAGCAGTTACAATCAAATTCTACAAAAATAAGAGATTCCTCCCCGTTATTATCAGACTGTTTCATCTTCACCATACAAGATGCATTCAAGGTCTATTTACAACCTTACTTCTTATTTCTCTCTATAAGAGAAATACTAACGGGCACAAAGGTACGTAATTTATTGGAAATAACAGCATAAAACAGATGTAATTTTGGGTAATTGCTTCTTCTAGAGAAGGATTTACTTAACAAATGTTTAATTATCATTAATTATATAATGATTGTAATTATCTGATATCTAAGTTGTTAAATTAAAACTTACACCCTGTTATTTATCTTATAGAGAGAACTATATTTTGCTAAACAAATTTAGCTTATATCAATATTATCCCTTCTTGTAGTTTCTCTTTAATAACCAGCACGATATCATTATAGAATTAAGAATGATGTATAATGACTATTAGATCGTATCCGGATCCTGTTTTACTTTGTTATATCCTTACTTTAGGAAAGTTTTAATGTGCAAAAAAAGTAACAGCAAATCATACATATCCCTTGATACATATTTCCGATTTACAGTTTCATGGCTATATGGTAGGTAGATTATCTTATCTCTACAATGATTTAAGAATAAGACTATTTGCCTTATCTACCAAAGAAGTATCCAATGAGGCGAGATAAATGCGGGTAGTGTTCTCCGAGTCGTGTCCCATAGCTTCACTGATAACAGACAAGGAAATATTTTTACTCTTGGCAATGCTAGCCCAGGCATGGCGGGCAACATACGTAGTTAAAGGTATAGATAACCCCAACCGCATTCCAAGTTTTTTCAGTTTTTGATTCACCAAATGGGCAGTTTTCTTGTACTGTTTCCTTCCGTCTACCTCCATATCTCGTATAATAGGTAGCAGGTAAGGGCTCCCCTGAGTATCATACCTGTCAATTATTTCTTGCATTGGCTTCTCCCATTTGATAAATAATTGTTGCCCCGTCTTCTGCCGGCGATAAGACAGAATTCCGTTCTGCAAATCTTTCTTTCTCAAAAAAGCCATATCAATGAATGACATACCACGGGTATAAAATGAAAACATGAAAATATCTCTCGCATAAGCCAGAGAAGGACTCTTTGTCAGATCAAGTTCCTTTAAACGGCGAATCTCCTCTAACGGAATAGCACGTTTGACCGTCTTGTCTATCCCTGTATAAACATATTTAAAAGGACTTCGCTGAACCGTCAAGCCCTTCTCCACAGCACGATTATAAATAGCCCGAAGATTCCGCATATAATAAGAAGTGGTATTCGGACAAATACCGGTAGACTTCAAATAACTCTCATATTTCATCATCAAACTGGAATCAACTTCTTCCAGCAAGACATCTTTCCCTTTCCGGAAACGTACGAAGCTGTTTAATGTAGTCATATAAGTTTCAGCGGTACGGTGTTTGCCAATTTGATTTAACTCCTTGATAAGATGAAGAGTAAAGGATATGAAACCACTATGCTCTGTGGATGCACAATAAAGTTCCACCAAACTATCTGAAGTATAAGCAATGCCTGAACGCTCAAGACGGGTAATAATATTCTTCAGCCTTACACTATCCTCCAACAGAGAATTTTTCAAAGAAAGCAAGTAATCTCTCCGACTTTCACTGGTTACCGAAGACAGAACAACCTCCGAATGTACCGCGTCCCATTCCGCAGGAAACAACTTGTATCCGGTATGTATTTGTCTTACTATACGCTTATGAATCACTTGATAGAAAAGTGTACCTTCTTTCGTAGCGACGGAAGATGCACGGAATTTTACTTTTACTGTTGCCATACAAAATTATTTCTCAAAATCAATATAACCAAACGTAAACTCATAGATATTGAATGATCCGAATAAAACGTTTTATCCGAATTTTACAATAACCACTCTCTATAATTCACATTCCACTATTTCTTCACTACAGAACATACAATTATCGAAATAACTTGCCGCTTTACCTTATTTTAATAACTAATTCTTATTTTTTATGCAATATGTAACACTATCAGCGCTTAAAACAACACCACCAAATGCAAAAATCCCTCAATAATCTACTGATTATCAAGGGATATCCATGTGACCCCGGTGCGATTCAAACGCACGACCTTCAGAACCGGAATCTGACGCTCTATTCACTAAGCTACGGGGCCATTCTTTTTATGCGAGGACAAAAGTATAAAAAATCTTCTCATCTTCCTAATGATTCTCCTTTTTTTATAGTTCTTAAGGTACTTCCCTATATTAGAAGACTGTTATTTTGAAATGCTTTATAGCACATACTTTATCAATTTGACAATCTTTTAGAGAAATCTCAATACATATATCATTTTTATTCCTATCTTTGCCGACAATTAACATTTAACAAACCTATGAGTTACTTGATAAAACCTAAGAACTATAAGCCGCTACTCGACCTCAAACAGACCGAGCTGGGAATCAAGCAAATAAAAGAGTTCTTCCAATTAAACTTATCATCCGAACTACGCCTGCGACGTGTGACAGCCCCCCTGTTTGTGTTGAAAGGCATGGGTATCAACGATGATTTGAATGGAATAGAACGACCTGTTTCTTTCCCGATAAAAGATTTGGGCGACGCACAAGCAGAAGTAGTTCATTCACTGGCTAAATGGAAAAGACTGACCTTAGCCGATTATCACATTGAACCGGGATACGGTATCTATACCGACATGAACGCAATCCGCTCCGACGAGGAACTGGGTAATCTACATTCACTTTATGTAGACCAATGGGACTGGGAGCGTGTTATTACCGACGAAGACAGAAACGTAAACTTCCTGAAAGAAATCGTTAACCGCATTTATGCAGCCATGATTCGCACAGAATATATGGTATACGAAATGTATCCTCAAATCAAGCCGTGCCTGCCTCAAAAGTTACATTTCATCCACTCTGAGGAGTTACGCCAACTCTACCCGAACCTAGAACCTAAATGTCGTGAGCACGCTATCTGCCAGAAATACGGTGCCGTATTCATTATCGGCATAGGCTGCAAACTGAGCGACGGCAAGAAACATGACGGCCGTGCTCCGGACTACGACGACTACACAACAAACGGCTTGAACGGCCTGCCCGGGCTAAACGGCGACCTGTTGCTTTGGGACGATGTACTGCAACGTTCTATCGAACTTTCGTCTATGGGTATACGTGTAGACAAAGAGGCCCTGCAACGTCAGTTGAAAGAGGAGCACGAAGAAAAAAGACTGGAACTCTATTTCCACAAGCGCCTGATGAATGACACTCTCCCGTTATCTATCGGTGGAGGTATCGGACAGTCACGTTTGTGTATGTTCTACCTTCGGAAAGCACATATCGGAGAAATACAGGCCAGCATCTGGCCCGAAGATATGCGCAAAGAATGCGAAGAACTTGATATACACCTTATATAATTGCTATGAACGTACAGATAGAAGAAAGTTGGAAAACACATTTGCAACCGGAATTTGACAAGGACTACTTCCGCACACTTACAGAATTTGTAAGAAGCGAATATAGCCAATATCAGATATTTCCTCCCGGAAGGTTGATATTCAATGCTTTCAACCTTTGTCCTTTCGATAAGGTAAAAGTCGTAATCATCGGACAGGATCCGTATCACGGACCGGGTCAGGCACACGGACTTTGTTTCTCCGTTAACGACGGAGTACAATTCCCGCCTTCACTGGTGAATATATTCAAAGAGATCAAAGCAGATATAGGAACAGATGCTCCTACCACAGGAAACTTAACCCGCTGGGCCGAACAAGGTGTACTGCTGCTCAACGCAACACTGACTGTACGTGCACATCAAGCCGGTTCTCATCAAAACCGCGGTTGGGAGACATTTACCGACGCCGCTATTCGTGTCCTGGCAGAAAGCAAGGAGCACCTGGTGTTTATCTTATGGGGCTCGTACGCTCAGAAGAAGGGAGCTTTCATTGACCGGAACAAGCATTTAGTGCTTACCTCTGCACACCCTTCTCCCCTATCCGCCTATAACGGTTTCTTCGGCAACAAGCATTTCAGCCGGACAAATGATTATTTAAAGGCACATGGAGAAACGGAAATCAACTGGTAGTTGAATACAAGTTGAGAGTTGAAAAAGAAAATGGCTGCGCTATTACCCAATGAATAGCACAGCCATTTTCTTTTTCCATAATATTGTAACAATGCAATTATATATCTTTCAACTCTACGCTTATCCTAGTACCACTGGATATTACTTTGCGTCTGGCTTCTCTGTTCATACTTCAAATCCTGAAGAATGCTTGCATTTGCCCGGATAGTAACATTATAATATCTCCACCGTCCGAAAGGTGAAAGACTGGCGGACAAGTTGAAACAGTGCAAATCGCGGGAAATCGTACAAGAAGTTTGTGTGATCTCCTTTGCCTGGAAGTCGTAACCGGAGTTGAATGAAAGCGACCAGTTATTGGATATTTTCACGTTTCCATTCGCGTTGATATTATGTGTATACGTATAAGGATATCTCATAGAGTGGCGGTTAATAGGCTTCGTTCTATCTTCACGGATATTGAACGAATAACTAAAACTCAAAGACCAAGGCATTTTGAACACCTGATAACCGTCCGAGTCCGCTTGCGCATTCTCGACCTTCTTAGTGACAGTTCCGTCTTCCTCCGAGCCTTCCGAATCTTCATCATCACCTTCCGGTTTCTTCTTATCCTTATCTTCATCCTCTTTCGGTCCGAACCACTTCTTCCAAGTATCATTATTGAAAGTATAGTTAAATGAAGAACCATATCCCTGGAAACGTCCGAAGCGACCATACGACCACTCCGTCCGGTTACCGGTAACTACATTACCGCTTTTATCAAAAGTATAAGCATACGTAGCAAATGACGCATTCATATTAAAGGTATAACTCTTGGTCAACTTCAAACGCAGATTTATGCTCAAATCACTCCACGGCCGTTCCTTTGCCGCCATATTATAAGACATATTTGCACTCAAGTCATCAATAAGGCTCACTTTCTTGACCGTATCTTCTTTTGCGTCGTAATACTTCATTTCCAAGTTATTGGCTATCGAGAAACTGACTGTTCCCGAACCTTCACGGGAAGGAACGCCATAAGGCTGTCCGGTAAAAGGAGAATAATATTGTGTATCACCGTTATAATCAGTATACTCCTCCCAATACTTGCTAAATCCCGGAGCACCGCTCAGGCTAACTTGTGGCGTAAACACATGACGAATCTGTATTTCCTTTTTCTTCATGAAAAGAGGTTTGTACATACCATACAATTTGGTGCTCAGACTCAAACTTGCCGAATAGTTGGATACCCGGTAGAAACCGTTAATCGTATCGCCCGGCAATGCTTCCAGTCTATGTGTTTCCTCATTATATTGCTGATTTACCTTACGGGTATACCAACGTTCCGTATAATTCACCGAAGGATTAACCTGCAAATATTTGAACAGAGTAAAAGTAGCACTAATAGGGATATTATGATTCATCGCATTTTCCCATTCGCTCAGTCCGGCTTTGAACAGACGGTCGTCTTTCGTACGGATACTGTTTGTCAGACGTCCTGTATAGCTAAGAGAAATCTTTTCATACCAGCGTTCTTCCCCGGCCGCTTTCTTGCGTTTGAACGGGAAGAGACGGCTCAACGATATATTCAAGTCGGGCAACGTCACCGCAATGGAAGAGTCACGCATGGTCTGTGCGATATTGGTCGTTCCGGAAAGCGTCAGACCGATATCAGGGAAACTGCGTGAATAACTGATACTTGATGTTTTGGTATTCTGAGTCAACAACTGTGAATTATAAAGGTTGTTGATATTTGAGCGTTCGTAGCTACTGGTCGAGAAGTTTACACTGGCAGAGAAAGTACTGTTCGGACTCGCCTTGGCATCCTGGCGATGATTCCAGACAATCTTAAAGTCCTTGGCAACTGCATAATCCGGCATCCCTTTGTCCCCCGTCTTAGTGACCTGATAATCCGCTTGCAGCGTACCGGAGTATTTATATCGTTTATTATAGTTGGTCAATCCGGAAAGTCTCCACGAACCTTTGGTAAAGATATCTCCCGTCATTTTCAGGTCCATGATGTCACTGATAGCAAAATAATATCCGCCTTCTGCCAGACCGAAACCACGACTGGAGTCGTCCATATAAGTCGGCATGATGAAACCGGAAGAATAGCTGCTGGAGAACGGGAAGAAAAAGAACGGAACAGCCAACGGCAAAGGTACATCTTCCACCACCAAATAGGCAGGTCCCGTCACTACATTCTTTTTAGGACGCACCTTGGCCCTTGTCAACTGCATATAGAAGTGAGGATGGTCATGGTGGTCACAAGTCGTATAGCGCCCATGCTCCATAAAAATTTCATCATTGGCCCCCTTCTTGGCTTTGCTTCCGGTCACGTATCCTTCCCCCTGTTGAGTTACGATTTCGGTGATTCCCGCTTTTTTAGTTTTGAAGTTATACCGGATAGTTTCCGTATCATAAGCGGTATCTCCCTCTTTAAATACAGGTTTACCTTTTTCCACTCCCAAAGAGTCTTTGATACCGTAGGCGTGCACCGTACTGCTATCCAGATTCATTGAAATAACTTCCGCTGCCAACTCTATATTCTGGTAATTAACTTTTCCGCTACCATACAACGTAGCGGCTCCGCCTAAAGTAAAAACTGTGGAGTCGTTAGATTCATAAATAACCGGTGCGTCGAGCGGTTGTTTCTTCTTAGCCGGTGCGATAGAGTCAATGCGTACCGTAACCGTATCTGCTTTCAATGAATCATTTCCGTGAAGGGAATCATTCTGTGCAGTATTGGGGGCAATCATTCCTCTTCTTCGACGTTGAGACGTAGCCTCATCGGGAAGCATCAGTAAGACAATCAGCAGTATAGATGATATAAGTATTTTTGCTTTCAATGGCGCCATTAACTAATAGTTTACGCTTGAAGTGGCAAAAGTACATAAACTTCACCAATTATGAGTTAGAATCTTCGTTATTTAATTATTTTTTAGTGCTATAAAAAGAGAGAACACCATCTATCAAAGCGGCTTAGACCTTCTTCACCATATTTTGCAATACTTTGCCGTGCTTTCTCTACCGACTTTTCCTCGTCCAGGTGAGTCTTAGAAAAGAATTTATCGGCAAAGCAGATTAACTGTTCTTCCAGAGTTATGGGCAACATCTCGCGATGGGGTACAGGAAGCTGCTGGTCGACAATGTCCTGCAAGGATAGTCCGGCCCCTGTATGGCGTTCGCAAACCAGTGCATGCTGCGGGAAACCTTCTTCACGCAAGATTTCAGCTCCCAAATAACCGTGAGCTATATAAGGATGCGAACCGAAACACTGAATCGTAGGCGCATTGGTCTGAAAAATACCGATATCATGTAATAGGGCGGCTTCTTTCACGAAACTCCGGTTCAAACGTAGTTCGGGATGCGCATCCAGTATTTTCATGGCCTTTCCGGCCACAGAAAGACTGTGTATTACTAAGATTTGCCGCTGCTCCGTATTTTCCGGATAATACTTATCAATGATTTCGTATGGATTCATGTGCTTTATTTTTTGCTCTCTTGATGAGAAATTAATATTTTTGTGCAATATTACAAAAAAAATTACCGATATGCAAACTCGAGCTTCCTTCATTCTTATATTTCTATTCATTATGTTGTCACCAATGCGTGTAAGCAGTCAAATTGTCACGGGAGCAGAACAAATGGATCAATATATGCCGTTGCTGAAAGGAAAACGCATCGGAATGGTAGTCAACCACACTTCTGTCGTGGGAGCAAAGCGGGTTCATCTTCTCGATACCTTATTAAGGAGAGACGTCCGGGTAGTCAAAGCATTTGCCCCCGAACATGGTTTCCGCGGTAACGCGGATGCAGGTGAAACGGTGAAAGACGGAAAAGATTCCCGCACCGGTATTCCTATCGTATCGCTTTATGGTGACAACAAAAAGCCGTCTGCTGCCCAACTAAAAGATATCGATGTGATTGTATTCGACATTCAGGATGTAGGGGCACGCTTTTATACCTATATAAGCACGATGTATTATGTGATGGATGCTTGTGCAGAGAACAAGAAAGAAATGATTGTACTGGATCGCCCCAATCCGTGCGACTATGTGGATGGTCCGATACTCAAACCTGCTTACCGGAGCTTTGTCGGCATGCTTCCCATTCCTGTACTTCACGGATGTACTATCGGCGAACTGGCACAGATGATAAACGGGGAAGGATGGATTGCCAACAAGAAAAATCCTTGTTCATTAAAGGTAATTCCAATGACCGGGTGGAAACATGGAGAGCCTTATTCACTCCCCATCAAACCGTCGCCCAACCTCCCGAACGATCAGTCTATCCGATTGTATGCTTCACTCTGTCCTTTTGAAGCTACCCGCGTCAGCGTGGGACGGGGAACAACTTTTCCTTTCCAAGTATTAGGCGCACCTAATAAGAAATACGGAAGTTTCACTTTTACTCCCCGCTCCTTACCCGGTTTTGACAAAAATCCGATGCACAAAGGTATCACCTGTTATGGGGAAGACCTCCGGAATGTAACCGATGTGAACGGATTTACACTCCGCTACTTCTTGAACTTTTATCGCTTATCCGGTGAAAGCGCAGCCTTCTTCTCCCGTGCCCGATGGTTTGATTTGCTGATGGGAACTGACAGCGTACGCAAAGCTATCCTCAAAGGAGAATCGGAAGAGGCTATCCGGAATAGTTGGCAAAAGGAGTTACAGGATTACAAAGAGATTAGAAAAAAACATCTTCTCTATGAGTAAAAAACTAGTATCATACTCTCATTCATTTTTATAAACCACTTATAATTAAAAGAATAAGTATGATAGATACCCATATTTCATGAAGAAAGTATGATAGATACAAAATTTCAGAAACATCTATCATTCTTATTCATCAGATAATAACTATATTAGCAAAAAGAATGAGAGTTATGATAGTTATTTTCTACTCTAAGAACAATCAGTTAATAACACAATAATGAAAGATAAAACACAAAAAAGTTTCAGGGGAATAGTCCGGATATTACTTCTTGTTTTCTGTTATGCCTTTGGTAGTCATGCTTTTGCATTGGCTTTAGAGCACGAACAAACAGTAGATATTTATAAAGTAACAGATGTCCCCAATCCGCGTAATGAAAGCTCTTCCAATTGGGTCAGCAATCCGAATCAGATATTGGATGAAAGTTATGTGTGGGAAATAAATAATATGTTGTCACAGTTAGAAGACTCATTGAGTATTGAAGTGGC
>ERZ773149.1989-NODE-1989-length-15364-cov-4.602521_pt1 | contig 15364 bp, 14 predicted proteins | sample MGYA00511081_ERZ773149 | MGnify/ENA primary metagenome ERZ773149 (study PRJEB29015, sample SAMEA2737846) | human gut metagenome | biome: human gut; feature: human-associated habitat; material: faeces | place: China | collected 2012 ...
ATAAGAACATAAGTTCATCGCCCACAAAAATAACACTTTTATTAAACTACTAATCAAAATTATTGTTTTAAAATTAATATTTTGAAAGTATTGAAAAAGAGCTACAAAAATGTAGCTCTTATAAATTTTCTGAATCAGAGAAAGGCAATGGAGTTGAAGGTGTAATAGTTGTAATTGAATGTTTATATATAAGCATTTGTTTACCTTCACTATCTAAAATTACAGTAAAACTATCAAATCCTTTTACGATACCTCTTAATTGAAATCCATTTACTAAATAAATTGATACTGTTGTTTTTGTTTTTCTTGCATTATTAAGAAAAATATCTTGTATATTATTACTTTGTTTATTCAATATAGTCACCTCCATGTCTAAAGTTTTTAAAATTAATTCGATTTTAAATCATTAGTAATTATATTAATTATATCATCATCAGATAATTCATCTTTATTAAGAAAAATTGCTCTTGGATCTTTTCTAAACCATGTTAATTGACGTTTAGCATAGTTTCTTGAACCTTGTTTTATCATTTCTGTAGCCTCTTCTAAAGATATAGAATTTTCAAGATACATTAATACTTCTTTATATCCTATACCTTGCATTGATTGCATAAGAGAATTATACCCATTTTCCTTTAATTTAATACATTCATTTAAAAGTCCGTTTTTAAACATAATGTCAACACGTTGATTAATTCTTACATAAAGCTTATCTCTATTCATATTTAAAACATAGTAAAAAACATCATATTTACTTTTATAAAAGTCTTCTCCAGCATTAAATGAACTAAAAGGTTTATTAGTAACCTTATAGACTTCTAAAGCTCTTATTACTCTTTTTCTATTATTAGGGTGAATTGATTCATAGCTTATAGGGTCTATGTGTTTAAGCATATTATGAATATAGTTATCTCCATGCTTTTTAGCTAAATCTTCTAATTCTAGCCTATATGTTTCATCACTGCCTGCTTCTGTAAAGCTCATATTGCATGTTAAAGCATTTATATAAAGCCCTGTTCCTCCAGTTAAAATAGGTAATTTATTTTGTGAAAGTAAATCATCAATTAGAGGTTGTGCTATATTTTTATAATCTACTACTGAAAATGGCTTATCTGGAGTTGTTACATCAATCATATGATGATGTACTCCATTCATTTCTTCAGGAGTTATTTTAGCTGAACCAATATCCATATATTTATATATTTGCATTGAATCAGTTGAAACTATTTCTCCATTTAATCTTTTAGCTAATTCAATTGATAGAGCTGTTTTACCTACTGCAGTTGGACCAGCTAACACTAGTATTTTATTATTCATTTTTAAACCTTCCTATACTATTCTTCTAAACTTTTTATCTAATTCATATTCAGTAAATTTAATTATTATTGGTCTTCCATGTGGACAGTTAAATGGATTATCTATATATCTTAAATCAGATATTAACTTTTCCATTTCTAATTGAGTTAAATAGTCATTAGCTTTAACTGCAGCTTTACAAGCCATTGTAGCAATTTTATTTAGTTTAACTTCTACTGTTTTACCACTACCTAAATTTTTTAAATTATCAATTATGCTTAATAAAAAGTTTTTTGCATCTAATTTGCCTAAAAAATAAGGTACTTCTTTTAATGAAATAGTATTTCCACCAAATTCTTCAATAACAAAACCAGAATTAATAAAAATATCTTTATTCTCATTATAGCATTCATAATCATCTAATGATAAATCTATTAAACAAGGAAGAAGAAGCTGTTGTACAACTATTTCACCATTTTCAATATCTCTAGAATACTTTTCATAAAGTATTTTTTCATGAGCTGCATGTTGATCAATTATATATAATATGTCAGCATATTCTGCTAAAATATAAGTTTTATTAAATTGTCCTATAATCCTTAAATCAGGAAATTTAGCTTTAGATTCACTTTTAATTGATTCAGTTGATATAGCTTGATTTTGCGTATTATCATAAGTAATATCTGAAGAAGAAAATTGAGAATTTATATTACTTATATGGCTATTTCCATTGTTATTGTCAGGATTTACAATATTATTTTCATTAAAAGATGAATTATACTTTTCATTATCATCATTTATAAAGTTATTTATTGAAGAAATACTTTTATTTTTATTTATTTCTTTTAGTCTATTATATAACTCCTCTTCTTTAGCAACATCATGAACAGTTATATTATTATATATATCATTAATAGAAGGTTCAACTTTATTTTGAATTAATGGTTCATCAATTTTATCATTAATATAATTGTTATCTAAATCTAATTTTATTTCTTCAATTGTTTCTGTAGGTTCTGATTTCTTAGTTTCTGCAAATGAATTAAAAATATCTTCTTTTAATGCGTGATGTACTGTATCAAAGACTCTTTTATAAACAATTCTTTCATCCTTAAATTTGATTTCAGCTTTTGTAGGATGAATATTAACATCTATATCTTCAGGTGGTAAATCTATAAATAAAACAAAGAAAGGGAATTTACTAATTGTAGAAAAAGATTTAAAAGCATTTTCTACTGCAGCAACAATAGTTTTATTTTTTATATATCTATTATTAACAAATATACTTTCATTATTTCTAGAACCTCTTGCTATTATTTCCTTACCTATAAATCCATGAATTTTCAAATCATCATCTTCATATTTAAAAGGAAGTACATGCTCTGAAATATTTTTCCCATATATAGTTCTAATAGAGTTAATTAAATTTCCATCTCCATAAGTATGTAATACCCTTTTACCATTATTAAATAATTTAAAAGAAATATTAGGATTACATAAAGCTATTCTTAATATAATATCATTTATTAAACTGCCTTCTCTTGAAGTAGACTTTAAAAATTTTCTTCTAGCAGGAACATTAAAAAATAAATCTTTAACTTCTATAAATGAACCATTATTCATACCTATATCATTTAGAGACACTTTTTCTCCAGCTTCTAAAACTAATTCCTTACCAAAATCACATTCAGCTGGTTTGCTTCTAAAAGTAAGTTTAGATACAGAAGCTATTGAAGGCAATGCTTCTCCTCTAAATCCTAATGTATTAATAGAATATATATCATCAACATTTTTTATTTTAGATGTAGCATGAGGCATAAATGCTTTTTCTATGTCAAGATTATGAACACCAAAACCATCATCTATTACTCTAATAGCAGCTACACCACCTTCTTCAATTTCAATTGTTATATTTTTAGAATTTGCATCTATTGAATTTTCTACAAGTTCTTTTACTACAGAGGAAGGACGCTCCACAACTTCCCCTGCAGCTATTTTATTAGATGTATGCTCATCTAATATATTAATTCTTTTCATAGAGCACCTCCTATTTTAATTTCTTAGCATCTTGAACGATTTTAAATAAAGTATTCATTGCATCTAATGGTGTCATAGTCATTACTTCTATGTTAGCTATATCTTTTAATAAAGATTCTTTTTCTAGCATATTAAAGTCTAATTGCATTATATCAGGCAATAAATTTTCTTCTTTAATTGATTTAGATAATTTTTCTTCAAGATTGTTATCTAAAGATGAAGAAATGTTATTTGTAGTTATAGGTTTTTCTTGTGAAGGAACCTCTTCTATTTCTATAGCAGCTTCTTCATTTATTTTAGAAATATTAATTTTATCTTCTCTATAATTATTAAATAACTTATCAATTTCTATAGATTTTTCATTTTCTAACTTAGTTAAAATATCTTTAGCTCTATCTATAACTTCAAAAGGTAATCCAGCAAGTTTTGCAACTTCAATACCATAGGATTGATCTGCTCCCCCTTCAATGATTTTTCTTAGAAAAATTACTTGATCATCACTTTCCTTAACAGCAACTGAATAGTTCTTAACACCTTCAATTATTCCTTCAAGCTTTGTTAATTCATGATAGTGAGTAGCAAATAAAGTTTTACATTTTAAATTATCAGTATTAGAGATATATTCTATTACTGACCATGCAATACTTAAACCATCATAAGTTGAAGTACCTCTTCCAACTTCATCTAATAAAACTAAACTGTTAGGAGTAGCATTTTTTAATATGTTAGATACTTCCCACATTTCTACCATAAATGTAGATTTTCCTCCTGCTAAGTCATCTGAAGCTCCTATTCTAGTAAATATTTTATCACATACAGAAATATTAGCGCTTTTTGCAGGTACAAATGATCCAATTTGGGCCATAAGTGTAATTAATGCAACCTGTCTCATATAAGTAGATTTACCAGCCATATTAGGACCAGTAATTAATAGTAATCTATGATCAGTATTGTTAATAGTAGTATTATTAGATACAAACTCACCATTACCTATTACTTTTTCTACAACTGGATGTCTTCCATCTATAATATTTAAAATTCCTTCATTATTTATTTCAGGACGTACATAATCATTATCTACGGCAACTTTAGCAAGTGTACTAAGTGCATCTAATGAAGAAATTATATTTGCACTTCTTTTTAATCTTGGAATTTGAGCTTCTACCTTATCTCTAAGCTCTACAAATAATTGATATTCTAAAGCCATAAGATGTTCATCAGCACCAAGGATTTTTTCTTCTACTACTTTTAAATCTTCTGTTATATAACGTTCTGCATTAGCTAAGGTTTGCTTTCTTATATATCTCCCTTCTGGAATAGAACTATAATTTGCTTTAGATATTTCTATATAATATCCAAAAACTTTATTATATCCTATTTTTAAAGATTTAATTCCAGTAAACTCTCTTTCTTTACTTTCTAAAGAAGCTATCCATTGCTTACCATGAAGCTTTGCTTCTCTTAATTCATCAACTTTTTCTGAATATCCTTTTCTTATAATATTACCTTCTTTAATAGAAGTAGAAGGATCATCTAATAATGCATTTGAAAGAAGATCACTAATATCACTAAGAACATCTAAATTATCATGCCATTGTGATAAAAGACTAGAATTACATTGTGATAACTTTTCCTTAATTTCAGGAAGCTTAAGTAACGACATATTTAATGAAACTAAATCTTTAGCATTTACATTTTTATTAGATATTTTTCCTACAATTCTTTCAATATCATAAATATTTTTTAATGCTTCTCTTAATTCTTCTGTAAAATAAATATTATTAAATAATTCATCTACAGAATCAAGACGATGATTTATTTCTTCTTTATTTATTAAAGGTTCTTCTATCCATTTTCTAAGAGTTCTTCCCCCCATAGTAGTAGATGTTTTATCTAATACCCAAATTAAGCTACCCTTTTTTGATTTTTCCTTTAAGTTTTCAGTTAATTCAAGATTTCTTCTAGAGCTACTATCTATAGTCATATAATTAATAATATCATATGATTCTAAAAGGTTTATATTAGAAAGGCTCATTTTTTGAGTGTCTAATATATATTTTAATAATATTGAAGATGCAGCTTTACTTCTTGAGTCTAATCCAGCTATTTGAGCTTCAGTAAATTGATTAATTAATTCTTCATCAGTACAGTTAAATTCTTGAATATTTTTTTTAGTAATTAATGCATTAGAAATGTTATGTATTTCTGCAATAATATCTTCATTAAAATTAGTATCTACTATTACTTCCTTTGGTAATATTTTTGAAACTTCATCTAATAATGTAGTTTTTAATTCTTTAAAAAAGGTAGTTTTAAATTCTCCAGTTGAAATATCTGATGAAGCAATTCCATAATAACCATCAGAATTATATATTGCCATTATATATGTATTTTTATATTCTTCATCTCCAGTAGTTTCAGAATAAGTTCCAGGAGTAATAACTTTTATTACATCTCTTTTTACTATCCCTTTTGCTTGAGATGGATCTTCAACTTGTTCACATATTGCAACTTTAAAACCTTTATTAACTAATCTAGAAATATAGTTTGTTGCAGCATGAAATGGAATACCACACATAGGTGCTTTTTCTTCTAAGCCACATTCTCTTCCTGTTAAAACTAATTCTAATTCTCTTGAAGCAGTTTTTGCATCTTCAAAGAACATTTCATAAAAATCACCTAATCTATAAAAGAGGATACAATCTTCATATTTATTTTTTATATCCATGTATTGCCTCATCATTGGTGTTAAAGCCATAAGTAATTACCTCCATGTAAATTCAAATTTTAAGGCGCATTTTAAAGTCATTTATCAATGTATTATACAACATATTTTAAATAATATAAAGTAATGAAAATTTATAAAAATAAGGATAGCTCTAATTTCTAGAGCTATCCTTATTTTTTATTTTACAGCTTCACCTACTAAAGAGAAGTTTTGAGCTTTAGTGATTTTAACATTTACTAAATCACCAATTTTTATATTCTCACCTGTAAAGTTAACTAATCTTCCGTTTCTTGTTCTTCCTGAAAGCTTACTTTCATCATTTTTACTAGTTCCTTCAACTAATACTTCAACAACTTTACCATCATATGCTTTATTCTTAGCAATAACACTAGAGTTGATAACTTCAACTAATCTGTTAAATCTATTATGTTTATCTTCTTCAGATACTTGATCTAACATCATATCAGCAGGAGTATTATTTCTTCTTGAATAAATAAATGTAAATGCAGAATCATATTGCACTTCTTTTGCTAATTCTAATGTATCTAAGAAATCTTCTTCTGTTTCTCCAGGAAATCCAACAATTATATCTGTTGTTAAAGAAACATCTGGAATTTCCTTTTTAATTTTATTTACTAAAGACATATAGTATTCTCTAGTATAGTGTCTGTTCATTTTCTTTAATATTCTATCTGATCCACTTTGAACTGGTAAATGAATTTGCTCACAAAGTTTACCACATTCCTTAACAGCTTTAATTACATCATCATTTAAATCCTTTGGATGAGATGTCATAAATCTAAGTCTTTCTAAGCCTTCTATTTCATTAATCATTCTTAAAAGATCAGCAAAAGAAACTTCTGATTCTAATCCCTTACCATATGAGTTAACATTTTGACCTAATAATGTAATTTCTTTATATCCTTGAGCAACTAAATCTTTTATTTCTTTAATTATATCTTCAGGTTTTCTTGATCTTTCTCTACCTCTTACATATGGAACTATACAATAAGTACAGAAGTTATTACATCCATACATAATAGTAACAAAAGCTTTAACGCTACTTTGTCTATCTATAGGTAACCCTTCAACTATTTCTTCTTCTTTATTAAATATTTCTTTAATTTGAACACCTTCAGTTCTAACTCTGTTTAGGTATTCTGGGAATTTATATGCATTATGAGTACCAAAAATTATATTAACATAAGGGAATTTTCTTAATATCTTATCTGCCATTCCTTCTTGTTGCATCATACATCCACAAATACCTATAATTAAATTAGGATTTTTTTCTTTTAAATTTTTTAGTTGACCTAAGTTACCAAATACTTTATTTTCTGCATTTTCTCTTACACAACAAGTATTAAATAAAATTATACTTGCTTTTTCTTTATCTTCAGTTCTAGTATAACCAATTCTTTTAAGCATACCTGAAAGTTTTTCAGAATCCTCTTCATTCATTTGACATCCATATGTATGAATATAATATAATTTTTCACCGTTAGTATCAGATTCTTTCATGTTATCTAATAATTTATAATCAAAATCTTTAGACATTATTATTCCTCCATTGTCATTTATGTAAAATCAAATCTCAATGTATTATAACATAATATTTTGTAAAAAATAAAGAGTAAAAGCTTTTTTCGCTAATACTCTTTAATATATAATTTTTGGAAGCTAAAAATTGTTTAAATTTTTTTTATCTTTCCCATTTATTAATTATAGACTTAGGTCTAAATCCTATCCAATTATATAGTTTTAATGCATTAAAGTTATTTTCTTCTACCCTAATAAACAATTCATAAATGCCATTTTCTTTAGCTTCAAATATTAATTGATTTAAAAGGATTTTTCCAAAACCATATTTCCTAAATTCTTTGATTATTCCAAAATTGACTACAGTATACATATCACGATTGAATATTATTTGCCCATACCCAATAGCAATATCATTTATTTTTATAAACAAAGATAAATTTTCAATATAATAGTCTTGCTCTATATCAGTTTCAATATCTTGAATTTCTAAGGGGACTCTTGTTGTAGCTGAAAATATAGAGTTCTGAATTTCACATCGAAGCTCTTCATCCTTTTTTAATATTACTTTTTGACATGTAATATTAATTTTATCTATATTTGAATTATAAATAGAATTAACCTTTTTTAGAAGTTTATAATCATTTTCTAAATTATATTTTATTTTATCTACTTGTATATTTTTATTATAATCATTTAACTTAATATTCATTAATATAGAAGGCTTAACTTTATTAAAACCAAGATTTATAAGTGTTTGATTATTAATTTCATCTTCACAGGTTTCATAAGAGAGAACAGTATTATTAAAACTATTTAGTATATTAGGAGTTAATAAATTTATATATTCTGGCTTAACATATAAAGACCATATTCGTACAGGTATTTCAACTGGTACCTCATACCATATATAACCTATGACTTTTTTCCCATATACAAAAAGTTTAACAAATTTTTTAAGAAAAATTTTAAGAAAAAATTTTTCACTTTGATAATATTCAAAGAAGTTCTTATCATAATTTTCTTTACTAAATCTCTCTATATTTAAAGTTTTAAAATTTTCAAAATTATTGCTTGATAACCTTTCTAATAATACCATATTAACCTCTAAAATTATTTTTTAATAATCCCTTTAATACAAAAAGATTACACTTATATATATGTGTAATCTTTCTTTTATTGCTAAAATTATTGAGCGTCTTTAATACTTAAAGCAATTCTTTTGTTTTCTTTATCGATACTTAAAATTATACATTTTACTTCTTCACCAATTCTTAAAACTTCAGATGGGTGTTTAATATGATCATGACTTATTTTTGAAATATGAACTAATCCATCTATTCCAGGTTCTAATTCAACAAATGCACCAAAATCATTTATTCTAACAACTTTACCTAGTACAGCTGAATTTACAGCATATTTTTGATCAATTATGCTCCATGGTTCAGGAGTTAAAGCTTTAATGCTTAATGATAATTTCTTTTCGTCTTTGTTTAAACTTAATATTTTAACATCAACGATTTCACCAATTTTTAATACTTCATCACAAGAGTTTATATGTTTCCAAGAAATTTGAGATAAGTGGATTAATCCATCTATACCATTGATTTCAGCAAAAGCCCCAAACTTAGTAAATCTTTTGATTTCAGCTTTAACAACATCTCCTTCATGAAGGGTTTCCCAAGCTTCAGCTTCTTTTTTAGCTTTAGTTTCTTCTAAAATAACTTTTCTTGAAGCAACTATTTTTGATAAATTTTCTCTTGAAAAGTCTATTAATCTTACTGTTAATGTTTTACCAACTAGGCTTTGTTTATCTTCAACATATTTTGTATCAATTTGTGAAGCTGGGATAAATATTCTAACACCATTATAGTAAGCAACTAATCCCTTTTCTTTAGCATCCTTTATAACAACATCAAATTCAGATTTTGTATTAAATAATTCTTCTAAGTTTGCTAATGTAGTTTCTTTTTCATATTCTAATCTTGATAATACAACATAATTATCTTCATTTTTTAACTTTATTACTTTAGCTTTAATTTTATCTCCAACTTTTAAATTCTCTAAAGTAGAATTTATTCTATCTTCAGATGTTAACTCTTTAAAAGGAATAACACCATCTGACTTATATCCAACTAAAGATATTTGCAATTGTTCATCTTTAATTGAAAGTATTTCGCCTTCAACTTCATCTCCTATACGAAATTGTCTATCCATTTCATTCATTAAAAGTAATTGTTCTTCCATTTTTAAAATCCCTCCATAATACTGATTACTTCATTTATAATCCAATCTGGAGTTGATGCTCCAGCTGTTATCCCGATAGTTTTTATATCTATTCCTGCAAAAATATCCTTTGATAATTCTTTTGCATTTTCAATATGAATTGTATTCTTACAATTCTTTTTAGCTATTTGATATAATTTTGTTGTATTTGAACTATGTTTTCCACCTACTACAATCATAAAGTCAACTTTTTTTGATAAATCAAAAACACTTTTTTGTCTTTCTTCTGTTGCAGCACAAATTGTATTAAATGATTTTAAATCTTCATAAGTGTTTAATGATAGATTTTGAATTGTTTTATCCCAATTTTCTTCTTTTTCGGTAGTTTGAGCTACAACACATACTTTTCCAGTAAGTGGCTCTTTAAAGTTACCATCCGTTGTTATTGTTGCAGAATTACCACACCAACCATTAATTCCTATTACTTCTGGGTGATTTTCATCACCTAAAATAACAATTTTATAGCCTTCATTTGAAAATTTATTAACCTTTTTTTGTATATTTGTTACAAAAGGACAAGTTGCATTAATAACAATAAGACCTTTATTAGTTAAGTATTCAAAAACATCTTTAGATACACCATGAGATCTGATTAAAATAACATCATCTTTATTTAAAGTATCAACATTATTAATATCTATAGCATATATATTATTTTCTTCTAAATAATTAACTACATCACTATTGTGAATTAACGGGCCTAAAGTATAAATTTTTTTATTATATTCATTTTGAGTTTTAATTGCGCTATCTACAGCAAGCTTAACTCCAAAACAAAAACCAGCGTTTTCAGCTAATAATACTTTCATAAATATTTCTCCTATGTTTAAAAATATTCTCTTAATCTATTGTAAGGCATTTTCTATAAAATTACAAATTATTTCAGTTACTTCATTAATATTGTAATTTGAACTATCAATTTCTATTGCATCATCAGCCTTTTTTAATGGATCTACTTCTCTATGACTATCAATATAATCTCTTTTTATAATATCTTCTAATAATTTATCATAATTAACATCAATACCCCTATTAACTAATTCAGTAAATCTTCTTCTAGCTCTTTCTTCAGGAGTTGCTGTTAAGAAAAATTTGAATTTTGAATCTTTAAGTACTACTGTACCAATATCTCTTCCATCCATAATAACATTATATTTTTCAGACATTTTTCTTTGTAAGACAACAAGCTTGCTTCTTACTTCTTGAATTGATGCATATTGCGATACTATTTCACTTATTTCTGGAAGTGTTATTTCATCTTGTATATTAACTCCATTTAAAATTAAATCATCATTTTCAAAATGCATTTCCATTTTATCAATCATATTCATTAATGAATCAATTTCTGTTGTTTTAATATTATTTCTTTTGGCTGATAAAGCAACAGCTCTATACATTGCTCCTGTATTTATGTACATTAAATCAAACTTTTTACCTACTAATTTTGCAATTGTGCTTTTACCAGCACCTGCTGGTCCATCTATTGCTACAGCTATTCTCATATTAATAAATCCACCTTTCAAACATTAAACATCTATCTTTATATTCAATTTATTATAATATTAAAAATAAAATTTCTCAATTATTAAAGCAATTAAATGCTATTTCCAGCAATATATCCAGTTGATAATGCAATTTGTACATTATATCCACCGGTAAAAGCATCAACATCAATAACTTCTCCAGCAAAAGATAAATTAGAAATTATTTTTGACTTCATAGTAGAAGGATCTATTTCTAATGTATTTACACCACCTGCAGTAACAATTGCTTCTTCAATAGGACGAAGTCCTTTAATTTTTACTCTTAAATCTTTTAAAATATGTAATAATTTTTTTCGTTCTTCCTTAGTAATTACATTTACTTTTTTATCTAATGGAATGTTTGATAAATTAATTATTAAAGGAATTAGTTTTTTTGGTAATAAATCATCTAAAGCATTTTTAAATTCTTTATTTTGATATTTTAAGAAATCTTTTTGAATTCTTTTATCAAGTTCGCTTTCATTTAAAGCTGGCTTTAAGTCAATAGATGCTTCATAACTTCCTTCATTTTTAACATATCTTGATCCACTTAGAACTAAAGGACCAGATATTCCATAGTTAGTAAATAGCATTTCTCCTTGATTTTTATAAAGTACCTTATTATTTTTTAAAATACTTAAAGAAATATTTTTAAGAGATAATCCCATTAAATCTTTTAGCCAAGGTTCATTAAGTTCAATTGGTACTAATGATGGTTTCAATTCTATAATTGTATGACCAAGTTTTTTAGCAAATTTTTGTCCTTCTCCTCTTGATCCTGTAAGTGGATAAGAAGCACCTCCAGTTGCTATAATAAAATAATCACCATATAATTTAGTGCTATTATTTATTTCAACTCCAACTATTTTATTAGCGTCATAAATAATATTTGTTACTTTAGAATTAAGTTTAACTTGTACGTTAGATTCTTTTAACCCTATAGAAAGCCCCTTTATTATATCTGAGGATTTATCAGACATTGGAAAGACTCTTCCACCACGTTCAACTTTTAATTTTATTCCAACATTTTCAAAAAAATTCATAGTATCTTCATTTGTATATGAGTATAAAGCACTATATAAAAAATGAGGATTTCCTGGTATATAGTCGAAAAATTCACTTATATCCTTTGAATTTGTAACATTACATCTACCTTTTCCAGTAATAAATAATTTTTTACCTATTCTATCATTTCCATCTAAAATAGTTACATTATGCTTCTTAGAAGCGTGAATTGCTGCCATTATACCAGCAGGGCCAGCTCCTATAACAATGACTTTAGCCATAAAAAGTCCTCCTATAACTAAAGGGGATGTCGCATTAAGAATAAATACTACAATATATTGTAGTAATTTTTATTTTTTAAAACAATATATTGTGTATAAAAGTTTTAGTGCGACATCCCCTTTTATTTTAAATTAATCGTCTCCAACATTACGATTGTTGTATGAGTAAACATTATATTCTCTCCATATTTCTTCTAAACTGTTAAATGTTGAAGAAATATTTTCTTTTTCTCTCATACCAACAGCAATTATTAATGCATTTATTACTGATAATGGTGCAACTAATGAGTCAACAAAAGAGGCCATATTACTTTGAGCAATAAGTGAATAATCTGCCCTTGCTGCAAGTGGAGATAAAAAGCTATCTGTTACTGCAACAACTGTTGCACCCCTATCTTGTGCAAATGCTAATGCATCAATTGTTCTACTTGCATAACGTGGAAAACCAATTCCTATAACTAAATCACCTTCACCAACATTTATCATTTGCTCAAATATATCAGAAATACCATATCCAACTGTTTTTACATTTTGAAGAATAATATTTAAATAAAATCCCAAAAATTCAGCTAATGCCATAGAACTTCTTAAGCCAATAATATAGATTCTTTTAGCAGCAAAAATATTGTTTACTACATCCTCAAACGTATTATAATCAATTTTTTCCATAGTTGATCTTATATTTTCCATATCAGCTTTTAATACACCCTTTAAAGCATGACCTTCAGTAATATAATCACTTGATAATTCTAATCTTTGGACTGTAGTTAATTTATTTTTTATTAACTCTTGAAGGGACTTTTGAAGTTTAGGATATCCTGAAAAACCTAATTCAATTGCAAATCTTACTACTGTTGATTCAGAAACGCCTACAGAAACTCCAAGTTTAGCTGCAGTCATAAAAGCAGCTTTATCATAATTTTTTAATATATATTCAGCAATGAGTTTTTGCCCTTTACTAAGTCTTGGGAATCTCATTTGAATTAATTTCATTAAATCCTTTGATTCATCCGTATTATTTATTTCCATTATTTAACTCTCCTATTTAAACTAACTGCAATTATTTTAGCATTATTTATTAATATAATCAATTAAATAATTAAATCTAAAATTGAAAAAATGCAAGTAAATTAAATTAAAGTTCCAATAATAATTATTTTTTCTCAATTATCATTAACAAAGGTGAAGTTATAGATCTATTAATGCATTCGTGTAGCATAACACCATATTTATTTTTAGGAAGGGTTTTAGCAAAATTAATAATGCAATTTTCCTCTTCTTTACCTTCATTATGACCACGATAAATTGCAATAGAAACTATTCCGTTTTTGGTTATTAATTCCAAGGATTGTTTTATACTTGATAAACTTGATTTAGCAAGTGTAGTTATATTTTTATCTCCACCTGGAAGATATCCTAAATTATAACAAACACAATTAACTGGTTCCTTTACAAAGTAGCTTAATTTATCATGGGATTCATTAATAACTATAACATTATTATTTTTATCTATATATTTATCGCAAGCATCCTTTTGAATCTCAAAAGCATATACCTTTTTAAAATTTTCAGATAAAAAGTCGCAATCATATCCATTTCCTAATGTAGCATCTATAGCTACATCTTTTTCTGGAATATATTCTTTAATGATGTTATGTGAAAGTATACTCACATCAGAAACATATTTAAACATAAAAAACTCCTATAAATTTTTAATATAATTTAATTCAGATTCTGTTAACTCTCTCCATTGACCCTTTTTTAGATAACCTAATTTTATATTTCCTATAGAAACTCTTTTTAAGCTAATTACTTCATGATTTAAAGAAGCACACATTTTTCTAATTTGTCTATTTTTACCTTCATGTATTGAAATTTCAACAGTTGATAAAATTTCAGTACTATTTTTTGATTTTTCTTCACAAATTATATCTATATCAGCTTCAGCAGTTACATATCCACCAATATCAATTCCAGATTTAAATTTTTTTATATCACTTTGAGTAAATTTACCTTTACATACAGCTATGTATTTTTTCTTTATGGCAACTCTAGGATGAATTATATTATTATATATACTTCCGTCATTAGTTAATAAAAGTAACCCTGAACTATCATAATCTAATCTTCCAATTGGATATATTCTTTCTTGAACATTAACTATGTCTAAAACTGTTTTTCTTCCTTTTTCATCTTTGGCAGATGTTATATATCCTTCAGGTTTATTGAGCATAATATATAATTTTTTTTATTATTTGATTATTAAATTCTACTATATCTATTTCAGGATTTATTTTTGTTCCAAGTTCGTTTACAATTATTCCATTAACTTTAACTTTACCATCTAAAATTAATTCTTCACATTTTCTTCTAGAAGCTACCCCACATTGAGCCATGTACTTTTGTAATCTTTCTTCCATTTGTTTCACTCCGTCTTTTAATATTCAAGGTAATTATATATTTAATATTAAATTAATACAACTAAATATTTATAAACTGAATAGGAAAGGATTATTTTACTCTAAATATATTTTGTGTAAAAATAATATATTATTGGTTAAAATTGCGATATTATATATTTAATTATTATTTTTTTAAGAAATAAAATTGTTTATGCAACTATAAGCAAAACAAGTATTAGTTCCGTTAAAGAAAAGTAAGAGATAAAT
>ERZ773149.1998-NODE-1998-length-15329-cov-24.140042_pt1 | contig 15329 bp, 10 predicted proteins | sample MGYA00511081_ERZ773149 | MGnify/ENA primary metagenome ERZ773149 (study PRJEB29015, sample SAMEA2737846) | human gut metagenome | biome: human gut; feature: human-associated habitat; material: faeces | place: China | collected 2012 ...
ATGCCGCCCGCGATGATATGGAGCTTTGGCAGGTCGTCGGCGTTGGTCACGATGATGGCGGTGGTGGTGGGGTGGTTGGCAGCGCGGATGGCGTCCAGATCGACCTTCAGCAGAGCGGTGCCGGCCTTGACCTTCTGCTCTTCCTTGACCAGAGCGGTGAAGCCCTTGCCCTGCATCTCGACGGTGTCCATGCCGACATGGATCAGCAGCTCGATGCCGTCGTCGCTGGTGATGCCGATGGCGTGCAGGGTGGAAGCCACCTGCGTGATGGTGCCGTCAAACGGGGCATACACGGTGTCGCCGGTGGGCTCAATGCCGCAGCCGGGCCCCAGAATGGCGGTGGCGAACGTCTCATCGGGGATCTGCTCCAGCGGGATCACCGTGCCGTCGATGGGAGCCATGACGGTCATCTTTTCGCCTGCAAATTTCGGGGCGGCATCGTGCTTGCCGCCAAACAGTTTATCAAAAAAGCCCATTGTGAAAATCCTTCCTTCCTGTCATCCGGAAAAATAATAGCGCAGAAGATCGTAAACTCAAAAAGGGCAAGGATACACGGTCTGGTGTATGCTTGCCCCTTTCTCGCATTCTGCGTTGTTCTTTTTAAACCATACCATACCCGGCCGAAAAATTCAATCAGCATCCCGCACAAAGAGAATGCAGAAACTTCGGCGAAACGCCAAAGAAAAACCCGGGCATGGAATTTACATCAGAGCGATGAGCTGCTCGATCTCTTCCATCTTAGTGGCCCAGCTGGTGGCGATGCGGACGACGGTGTGGCTGTCGTCGAACTTCTCCCAGAAGCCGAACTTTGCCTTGCCTTCCAGCGCGGTCAGCTGGGTGTTTTCCAGCACGACGAAGAGCTGGTTGGTGGGGGAGTCCATAAAGAAGCGGTAGCCCTTTGCGGCGAGGCCCTTTTTGAGGGCGTTGGCCGTCTCGATGGCGTTGCGGCTGATGCGGGTGTAGAGGCCGTCGGTGAAGAGGACGTCGAACTGGATGCCCATGAGGCGGCCCTTGGCCAGCAGAGCGCCCTGCTGCTTGACCATGGTCATGAAGTGGGCAGGTGCGCCGTGGGGGAAGACCACGGCCTCGCCGCAGAGTGCGCCCACCTTGGTGCCGCCGATGTAAAAGACGTCGGTGAGCCTGGCGAGGTCGGCCAGGGTCACATCGGTGCCTTCGCTCACCAGCGCATAGCCCAGACGTGCGCCGTCCACGAAGAGGGGCATGTGGTAGGTGTGGCAGACGGCGGACAGGGCCTCGAGCTCAGCCTTGCTGTACAGGGTGCCGTACTCGGTGGGGTGGGAGATATACACCATGCCGGGGAAGACCATGTGGTCGTGGTTCGAGTCGGCGTAGAAGGTCTTGCAGAAATCCTCCACCGTGGCGGCATCCAGCTTGCCGTTCTTCTGGGGCAGGCCGATGACCTTGTGGCCGGTGAACTCGATGGCACCCGCCTCATGACCGGCCACATGGCCGGTGGCGGCGGCGATGACGCCCTCCCAGCGGCGGAGCGTGGAGGCGATGACGATGGAGTTGGCCTGGGTGCCGCCGGAGATGAAGAAGACGTCTGCCTCGGGGCAGGCGCAGGCGGCGCGGATCTTCTCTTTTGCGCTGGCGCAGTAGGGGTCGGTGCCGTAGCCGGACACCTTCTCGAAGTTCGTTTCCGTCAGCTTCTGCAGGATGGCGGGATGCGCACCCTCGCAGTAGTCGTTCTCAAAATACAGCATATTCTTTCCCTTTCCTTTATTACGATAAAGAAGATGATTCTATTGTGAGCCAGGAACGCACGTTTGTCAACCCTTTGGAACCATGGAAAAATACCCACCCTTTGCTGTATCTTTAATTTATTTGTGGTATACTTTTACAGTGGTACCGAATATAGATCGGGAGGGACAGCAAATGAAGCAGATGCTCCGGAAAAAGGACGTCTGGGTACTTTTGGCGGCGCTCATCGGGGCGTTCGCCTGTGTGACGCTCATCCAGTTCATCAGCGGCCGCATCGACGGTGTGGCCTCGATGGTGTTCCTGCTGGCGGTGTTTTTTGTTTCCATGTACACCGACGGCTACTGGTGGGGCGTGGCCGGTTCTGTCATCAGCGTGCTGGCGGTCAACTTCGCGTTCCGCGCGCCCTACTTTGCCTTCAACTTCACCATCCCGGAGAACATCTTCTCCGGCGTGGTGATGCTGGTGGTCTCCTTTATGACGAGCACCCTGACCACCCGCATCAAAAAGCAGGAGCAGCTGAGGATGGAGAGCGAGACGGAGAAGATGCGGGCCAACCTCCTGCGGGCTGTCTCCCACGACCTGCGCACCCCGCTGACGTCCATCTACGGGGCCTGCTCTACGGTCATCGACAACTACGACTCGCTGGGCCGGGAGCAGAAGATAAAGCTCCTTTCCGAGGCCTGTGCCGACGCCCAGTGGCTCAACCGGATGGTGGAGAATCTGCTCTCCGTCACCCGCATCGACGCCGACGGCGTCGCCATTCAGAAGACGCCCACCGTGCTGGAAGAGCTGGTGGATACGGTGCTGGTGCGGTTCCAGAAGCTCCACCCCGGCGTACCGGTGGAAGTAAAGCTTCCGGATGACTTCATCGTCATCCCGATGGACTCCATGCTCATCCAGCAGGTGCTGACGAACCTTTTGGAAAACGCGGTGCTCCACGCCAAGGGGATGACCCGCCTGACGCTGCGGGTGTTCACGCTGGGGCAGCGGGCGGTGTTTGAAATTATCGACAACGGCTGCGGCATCCCGAAAGAGCGGCTCAAGACCCTCTTCACCGGCACGACCCTGACGCAGGATACCTCGTCGGGCGGCAAGCACGGCATGGGCATCGGGCTGTCGGTGTGCGCGGCCATCATCAAAGCCCACGGCGGCGAGATAAAGGCCGAGAGCACGCCCGGCGAGGGTACGACCATCCGGTTCTGGCTGGAGACCGAAGAAGTGGATACGGAGGAAACAGAGGATGAGCAATAATAAATTCAAGGTACTGATCATCGAGGATGAGGCGAACATCTGCAGCTTCATCCAGACCCTGCTGGAGACCAACGGCTATCAGGCGCTGGTGGCCCAGACCTGCGTGATGGGCATGACCATGTTCATCTCCTATAACCCGGACCTCGTCATCCTGGACCTCGGCCTGCCCGACCGGGACGGTCTGGACGCCATCCGCTCCATCCGGCAGAAGTATCTGACCCCCATCATCGTCCTGTCGGCCCGCACCACCGAACAGGATAAGATCGAGGCCCTCGACCTTGGTGCCAACGACTATATCACCAAGCCCTTCGGCACCGGTGAGCTGCTGGCCCGGGTGCGGGCTGCGCTGCGGGTGAACCGCTATGGCGGCGGGAGCTTGCCCGGCGGGGTGTTCAGCGCACAGGGCCTCACCATCAACTACGAGCGCCGCAAGGTGTTCGTGGACGGGCAGGAGGTGCGCCTGACCCAGACGGAGTACAATATCGTGGCCTTTTTGTCCGAGCACGCCGGGCGCGTGATGACCTATGCGGCCATCGTCCGGGCCATCTGGGGCGACACGGACGCCAGCAGCACCAAGAAGCTGCAGGTGAATATGGCCAATATCCGCAAAAAGCTGGGCAGCCGCCCGGGCAGCAATACTTATATCCTCAACGAGCTTGGCGTGGGCTATCGGATGATAGAAGAAGACGCAAAGCCCCTGGAACCTGCGGAGGAGACGAAATGACACTGGCGCTGAGCCTGTTTGTCCTGTTTTATATTTTGATGCTGGCGGTGCAGCAGTACCGCCCCTGGGTCGCGCTGGGCGGGGCCGGGGCGTTCCTGCTGCTGGGAAAGCTGGGCGTGTATGATTTTACGCTGGCAGACGCCGCCCGGGCCGTAGACTTCAATGTCCTGCTGATGATGGCGGGAATGATGGGTACGGTCTTTCTTTTTATCCAGAGCAAGATGCCCGCCCGGCTGGCGGAGGAGCTCATTGCCCATGTGCCGGATGTCCGGTGGGCCGTGTCGGTGCTGGCGCTGCTGGCGGGGTTCATCAGTGCCTTTGTGGACAATGTGGCCACCGTGCTGATGGTGGCTCCGGTAGGGCTTGCCATCGCCCGGCGGCTGAAGCTATCGCCGGTGCCGGTGCTCATCGCCATTGCGGTGTCGTCCAATTTACAGGGCGCGGCAACGCTGGTGGGGGACACCACGAGCATCCTGCTGGGCGGCTTTGCGGGGATGAATTTCTTCGATTTCTTTTGGATGGAGGGTCGCCCCGGCATCTTTTGGAGCGTGGAGCTGGGAGCGCTGGCCTCACTGGGGGTGCTGTTCTGGCTGTTCCGGGACCAGCGCCAGCCCGTCCATGTCACGGTGGAGACGGAGGTGGAGGACGACGTCCCCACGGCGCTTCTCCTGCTGACGGTAGGTCTGCTCATCGCGGCGTCCTTCCTGCCCGAGCCTTCTGGCGGCGTGCTGCATCTGCTCTATACCTTGCGCAGCGGGCTCGTCTGCATGGGGCTGTGCCTCTTCGGTGCCGCCCGCGCCTGCTGGCGCAGCCGCTCCCTGAAGCCGCTGGCCGAGACGTTCCGGGCGCTGGATTATGACACCCTGCTGCTGCTCTTCAGCCTCTTTATTCTGCTGGAAGGAGTGAGCAGGGCGGGCGTCATCGACGCGGCGGCGCAGCTGTTCCACTCCGCAGCCGGAGATGAGCCGCTGCATCTTTACCTGCTGCTGGTGGCCGCGTCGGTGGGGCTGTCGGCCTTCATCGACAACATCCCCTATGTGGCGGCCATGCTGCCGGTGGTACAGGGCGTCGCCGCCCTCATGAACGGCGGCGCGGGCATTGAGCCGGAGCTGTTCTACTTCGGTCTGCTTACCGGCGCGACGCTGGGCGGCAACCTGACCCCCATCGGCGCGTCGGCCAACATCGCGGCCATCGGCATTCTCCGCAAGAACGGTGAGACTGTCCGCACCCGGGACTTCCTGCGCATCGGCGTACCCTTCACACTGGCGGCAGTTCTCGTGGGGGCAGGGAGCCTCTGGCTGTTCTGGGGCATCTGAGAAAATTCAGGAAAAACTGCAAAAGAAGAAGCGTGGTCTGGCAGGCATCTGCCCCGGAAGCAGGCATCACCGGGGCGGATGTCTGTGTTTTTGTGCGCAGGGACGCAAGATAAAATATGCGAAAAAGAATGCAAAAACTTTTTTGAAAAAACGCTTGACTTTCCCGCTTTCCGTGGTATAATAACTATCGTTCCGAGCCGAACGGCGGCGAACAAAACAGAATATGCGGATATGGCGGAATTGGCAGACGCGTTAGATTCAGGTTCTAATCGGGGCAACTCGGTGGAGGTTCAAGTCCTCTTATCCGCACCAAACAATGAAAATCCGAACCTTTTCTCGATAGGAGAAGGGTTCGGATTTTTTGTTTTCTTCGGAAAGCAAAATGAAGGCTCCTTCCCGACGGCTGTGTGTCCAAAACCTTATCAGAAAAAACGCGTAATGAAAGTCACAACTGTAAAGGTGCCGTAAGGCGGAAAGGACACAAACATGAAGTACGATGCAAGAACCTGTTCGTTCAACAATGTGTAAAAGGCATGGAAATGGCCGCTTTGAGTAAAACGTCTCTAACGTTGTCTACTTGATGTCCTTGTTTTGCCGTGCTATACTGTACATATATACATTTCAAACCTATTTGTATTGAGTACAGGAAAAACATGGTAAAGCTTTTTTCATGTAAAGCACACGATGGCGATTATTTTTGGCTTCGCTATAAACATGACGCAGAAGAACTATATCATAACCTTGTAATAGATGGTGGCAGAAAATCAAATGCTTCGGATTTTTGTGAAATGCTCAAACGCATTTACGAGAATGGTGAGAAGATCGATGCGATGGTTCTGACGCATTTTGACCAAGATCACATCATGGGCATGCTTGCAGGATTGCAGAAAGCTCAAAAGAAAAATTGTATTCCAGAGATAGAAGCACTTTACTTTAACACCGGAGAAGGGTATTGGAAACATCACCGAATCGAGAAAGAATATGTTATATTTCCCGAAGAAACTGTAAAGGTTTCCGTGATAGATAGGCTTGGATACAGCGCAGGTGATTTGATAAAATTGATGGATTTTTTTCAATCGTATGGGCTGGAAGAGCACATTTGTTCCTATGTGGCACAGCCTTGTGGCGAGATTCAAATTGGGGATGCAAAGATTTATATTATAAGTCCAAGTGATGCCTCTCTCATGGACTTGATTCAAAATTCTTCAGATTTGATGCAAGCACCTCCTGCGACTCCTTATGGTGGAACCGACCCGGATTGGTCAGTTCCTTTGGACGAATTGTGTGGATGCAGCGTACCTGAAGATACGAGTTTCAGCAACGGCGCAAGCATTGCACTTCTCTTTGAATTTGAGAAAATACGGATTGCATTTCTGGGAGATGCGTATCCATCTGTATGTGTTAACGGCCTTCGAAAACTAGGATATTCCGCCCAAGATCCTTGTTGTGTTGATCTGATTAAATTGCCGCATCACGGCAGCAAGCATAACTTCTCGGATAAACTGTTCCAAATTTTGCGGACGCAAAAATATTTACTGAGTACGGATGGAAGAAATGGAAAACTGCCCAGTAAAACAATGATTGCCAAGTTATTGTGCAGCTGTGATACAGCAACGATATATTGCAATTATAGCTGGTGGAAAAAGTCAGGCTACAGTTCGTTCTTTACAGAAGAAGACCGTAAAAAATGGATAGACACAGGAAATCTCAAATTAATAGAACTGTCGTCAGAAAATGTACCAGAAACAGTGAAAAGCGGGTTGGAATTATATGGATTCGGCAGAGGTTGGTAAATACATTGAATCCGTAGCGGTTCGGATTGGATTTCACGATGGAGGTTCCTTGGCTGGAACAGGAGTCCTTTATACGCTTCAAACCCAAAATCGGGCAGTAGTTTTGACAGCCGGACACGTTTTACAACGCGCACTGGCCAAGTCTCATTCCTGCCAGGCCGTTTTGTCTGTTTGGAGCGAAAGCGGGGCGAAAGATATTTTTTTGGAGCTGGCTGATTCAAGCAACGATAAAGCAGCTAATATTCACTATTGTCCGGGTTTTATGATCGATAGCGGAAAGTATATTTTTGATGCCGCGATCATTGAAGTACCTTGGAGTGACTGGATGCAGGATATTCCGGAGATCCATTTCGGAGAGGCTAAAATATCAGCACAGGTAAAATTGATGGGATTTCCTAAAAGCACAGACAGCGAAGCGACTCCGACAGATTGGACAAGGGGGAGAATGAGCCTGAGTGCTGAGATTCCCACTTCAGCAGACAATGATAAGGAAAAGGCATTTAAATTCAGCTACACCAGCCCAAACTCCTACCCCATTGAACGAGACGATTTGATGAGTGGATACTCGGGAAGCGGTTTGTTTCTTTGCGATGCAGCGCGCCCGAAATTAATAGGTTTAGTCTCCCAAAGCTACGGGAGCGACAATGTCGGCAATGTCGCATGGGCAGTATCTTCTTACGCACTGAAGCTTCTTCTGACGGAATATGGGCTTGTTTTGAAAGAAAGCGAGTTTGAAAATGGTCTGTCAACACTAGCTGAAGGATACCCGGAACGTCCTGGCATCTTTTTGCAGGACACGGTTGAAAAACTCCACCTGTCGGAGAAACATTTGAACAAGACCCATCAAGAGCAGCTTTTTCCAAATGATTTTCCCTGCAACATGGGAAAACGCTGTGGGAAATATTGGAAGGGCCGAGCGATTACAGCAGTCTATATCTGGCTTATAAATGGAGAAGTCCCCGGCTCGTGGGAAAATGTCAAAATTGAAATACAGACAAGTACAGAAGAAAAAATACCGGTAAATCTGGAATTTTTATGTGCAGACGAAAAAGATGAAATTGCCGGTGTACTGCGGACACTTATTGCAAAAGGCGGCTTTTCAGAAAATCATTTCCAAAATCAGACGCTGTTCTTTTTAAACTCAAAAGACGTGCTGGCAGGAATGCGAGAAATCAGTCGAAGACGCTGCTCCAATATTATCAAAAATATTGTGCGGCAGGATTATAAAAGGGAACGTGAACGGCAAAATATGTTCCATGTCACAAAGGGTGACCCTGGGGAAGTATCAATAGCGATCATTTCTCTGGATTCTTTTCGTGCACTTTTGGAAGAGCTTTCATATGACATGGTAGATGAGTGCCTTACCGATGAAATAGTGAGGCCGGCCATTCAGAAAAAATTGAAGGAGCTTTGGGAATGAGGCAGAACATGTCAGGTTGGAGTCAAGCAGAGTGCGATGAGCTGAAAAAAGCAGGGATAGCAGACGAAATCTTGTATTATCATCGTGCGCTGGGAAAAGAAGAAAAGTATACAGCCCATGTGTTTATTGCACAGTACGCTTCGCCGGAGCAGCTGAAACAAAACTGGGAAAGATTGAATGACAATATTGCGCTTCTTTACCAGAGCAATGTGGATTCTCTACTGGAAAGAAGCAATTTCTATCTCTGCTTTTTTCTTCCAAAATCCATGAATACCATTGAAAAGGAGAAAATTGAAAACGATGCTTACTGTGCAAAAAAATATATTTTTGTCAGTGAAAAAGAGTTGTCTGTTGAAGAAAAAATTCAGAGGGTCAATGAGAAAATTTTCGAATTGACCTATCTGGAATCTCAGGATACTTCGGAAACAAAACTTCTTTCTATGCAAGTTCAAAATTTTCGTATTTATGAAGGGCAGAGAGGTTTTGCTTTTACTTCGGAAAACTCTCCGGATTCTCCCGCTTCACTGGTCATGATATACGCACCGAATGGAATGGGAAAAACAAGCATCTGTGATGCACTCGAATGGGCGCTGACGGGAAAAATCCAACGTCTTTCCGACATGGAAAAGCTGATTGGACGAAATAATATGCTTCTTCATAATCGGGAAAAATATAAAAGCGTAGAAGAATACCGCAAAAACAATGAACACGCCTCTGTAAAGCTTGTATTAAAAAACCGAACCGGCACTCAGGATGAGCTTCAGCGTGTGGTAATAAGAAAACCCAATGATTTGAACGTTGGTAAGCTCAGAATGACGCCGGAAGGAAAAGAAAAAACTTTTCATAACGAGTTGCACTGGAATCAGATCATTATGCCGCATGACCAGATAGAAAAGTTTGTGAGCGCGATAAAACCAGCGGACCGCTATAATGAATGGATGGTGTGTGTAGACCCGAACGGTATTCTTCAGGAAAAGTACAAAAGTCGATATATAGAGTTTTCTGAGGCACAAAAGCTATGCAAGGATGCCGAAACTAAACTGGATAAGCTGGTTCAGGAACAGGAAAATTTGAAATGGGTAGAAGCTGTTTCCCATGAACTGCGAAAAAACATTACGGGCTACAATGAAAGCGTGCCGGATGCTCTGAAACTGGAGATGCCTGCGGAAAAAGTAGGAATCGATGAGTTCCTCAAGATAAGGACAAAGGCAAAAAAGTGCAATGAGATACTTCAGAATGAGCTGAGAAAGGCAAAAAAGCAGCAGGAAACGCTTGAATTCTATCTGGAGCGCGAAGGCGAATGTTATATACAGCTGCGGAAAGAGCTTGGCCAGAGATCAGACGAATATCAGCAGTGTGATAAAAATTTGAATGATCGCCGTCTGTATGAAAAACTACAGAAAGAGCTGGAAACCGCCTGCAAGGAACGGGAAGAACTGCGGCGGGAATCTGAAATCCTGCAATACATCAAAAACCAGGGTCGGACCCAGATGGAACGGAAAACGCAGCAATTTTTCGCCGTAAGTGAGCAGCTGCCAAAACAGGAACGAATGCTGGAATCAATCATCAAAAATCAAGCAAAAGCAGCACTGTCTCTGAAAGAACTGTGCAAAAAAATCCAGCAAATACAGCTCGAAAAAAGTCTCCGCAATACGGATGAAAAAGAACTATTGGAACTTGCCAGGAAGGCGGAAGCTCTTGAAAAGCAGATAACTGCGGAACAGTTCGCACTCGAACAGAAAAAGACTGTGGAAAAGGAGGCTCTCCGCAGAAAAAAAGCACAGCAGAAACATCGCCAAGAGCTTTCAGAATATATTTTACCCGAACAACTTAGCGAATACAGCACTCATCCTATTCCTCAAAATCACCAGCTATTCAATTATGCTGCAGACATCGATGAACTGATACATCGATATCATGCCAATCAGACCCGACAGGCAGATTACGATGAGCAGGTCCGAAAAGCAAAAGAAGTAGAACAAAATCTGCTTTCCATTGCAGAGCAGGGACGAGTATTTTTGGAACAACATCCGGAGCAGTGTGAATGTCCTCTGTGCCATACCAAGTTTGAAAGCTGGAATTTGCTGTACGGAGCGACGCTCAAACTTGAAAGCAACCAAAAAGATCAGCTGAAAGAATCGGCGCGTCGGATCCAGAAGGAAGCGGAGAACATTGATGCAGCTTACCTGCGGATGAGGCGGGAATGGTTGGCAGAGCGCGAGAGCCTGATAAAAAAGGAAAACGAAATTTGTGTACAGTATGATCAGGCGTTTCTTGCTGCAGAAGAAAGAAAAAAGAGTGCGGAAAATCAAATCAGAGCACTTGAACAAGAAGAACAGGACGTGCACCTGAACGCGGCTGAATTAGGCTGGAATTGGGAGCGACCGCTTACCGTCAAGGAAGTCGAGAAAGTCACTCTTGAACAAAATAAAAAACGTCAGAAGCAGGAAAGCGATGCATACGCACAGAGAGAATTGCTGGAGCAGCAAAAGAAGAACCTTCAGGCTGAAAGGCGAAATGCTGAATGCGAAGTTGATAAACTCAAAACATGGAGTGTGCAAATAAAAGAAGAGCCACTTTGGGAAAAAAGCGTAGCTTACCTGAAGGAAACGTCATGGGATTTTGATTTAGACGAGCGAGAGCAATCTCTATACCTCAAATCAGTAGATCAGAACAACAAAATCGATTCACTTCAGGAAAAAATGATGCCGATTGCGGGAATTTCACACAGCAATGTTGAAGCTCTCGATGTTGAGCGAACAAGAGCGCAAAAAGCTTTGCAGAAGTCGCAGAAAGTATTCGGAATAATTGTTTCCATTGTAGAAAACTCCAATCCCGAAATAGAGGATTTAGAGCATGCAAGGAAACAATATATCTTGGAGCAGGAACAGATAAAAGCACAGATCAGCGAGCTAGGCAATGTGATCTATTCAGAAGGAGTCGGCGAAAGTATCCGAAAATATAACGAATACAAACTCAGAATCGAATCTTTGGAGAAAAAGGTGACAGCACGGAAACAAGCTGTGCAGAAAGCACAGGATGCACTGGAAAAGGAAAAGGAGACGCTTTTAGCAGAGCTGCAAAAATATTTCCAGCAACCTCTTTTTAACGAAATCTATCAGAAAATCGATCCACATCCATACATGAAAAAAGTCAGTTATGAAATCATGTATAACGACGAAAAGAATGAACCGGAGCTGTATATCAAAACGCAGGCAGATGAACGTGAACCCTATCATCCGGAATTGTTTTTTAGTACGGCACAGTTGAATACTGTCGCATTGAGTTCGTTTTTGAGTCGCGCACTTTCACTGACGGGAATTCCCATCGGGACCATCGTGATAGATGATCCGGTCGGGCATTTTGACGATATGAACATCCTTGGATTCGCTGATTTGATGCGGAGTATCATTGAAAAAAGCAAGAAGCAAATCGTAATCACCACTCATGATGAAACGGTGTATCAGATTTTCCGCCGAAAACTTCCTCCAGAGATATATCGCTCGCGCTTTATAGATATGACCGAAGAATAAAATCAAACATTTTTTAGATAGCGACAGGACTATCAATCTTTGAACATCTCTTGAATGAGTAGTATACAGAGATAATATTAGAGAATTTAGCAAAGCGTAAACAGCAGGCCTGTTTTAATGCTCCCCAAAACAAAAGCAAAGTGCGCCCACCCGGACGCACCCTGCAAAAATCCACACACGATAAGTAAAGCAGGGAGTTCCCCATCGAGAACTTCCTGTTTTTCTTTGGTTGCAATATGAGCCTGTTCTTCCTGCCACGCAGCAAACTCCCGTTGACCTTCCTCGCTGTTCCAGCAGGCAAGGATCGCCGGGTAGAATGCCCGTGCTAGACGTTCGATGGCTTCATCGGGATACGGGGAAATGTTTGTGGACTTTTTCTTTTTGTTCAAACGCACACTCCTTTGGACTTCCGTTGACAGCATACAATGTGCCTGTTGTTATGCTGTCTGCTCATCCTCTGCGAGTGCAGATTCCAGAGAAGCAAGGTACTCCTTGTGCTTGTGGATGATTTCGAGAATGACTTCCCGCTGTGCCGTGTCCGGCATGATCTTCAGCTGATAGTCAAACTCTGTACGGAAACGAGTCGTGATGTGTTCCAGTGCCACATACTCGTACCGTACTTCTTTCGGGTAGGCATCACTGTCATAGACCGATTTGATTTTCAGCATCGGCATATAGGGTGCTTTCCCCGGCTCTGGAGGAGCGCCGTTTGTGTTCGGCTTCGGCTCGACTTTCCGTTCCGGGTACAGAATTTCATCCACGATTTTCTGCCGGTCGATATAGTCTGCCTTGGCAAGACGGTGCATATCGGCATCACGGATTTTCGTCTGCCCGGACAGGATTTTCTCCTGCATACCGGGCACCAGTTCTTCCATGATCTCCACGCCCTTCATAAACTTTTCGGAGCGGGAAACATAGGATTCACTGACATGGTGCTGCTCTGCAATCTTCTTGCGGATGCTTGCTTCAGAACTGACAGGAGGAATTGTGTCATTTTGACACAATTCCTCCTGAACCGTTTCCTGCGTGGTTGCTGTATACTGATTGTTGCCGTTTCCACCGGGCTTCCGATGCTCGATGCTGTACTGCTTTCCAACAAGGAACTTCTTCTGCTCCGGCGTGAGGTTGCGCCGCCCCAGTTGATTCTTGCAAATCCACGCAACGGCTTCTTCGCGGTTCTCAAACCGGAGCGGCATGGTGGAGAAATAAATCTCCGGGTGCTTCTGGAGAATGGCATAACGGTTGTGTCCATCAACAAGGGTATTGTTCCAGACGATCAAAGGAGAAAGCAGCTTGCCCTCTTTCAGGATATTTTCTTCAAGCTGCTTAAATTCATCATCGGTCAGAGGAGGAATCTGGGACTGGAACTCCGGGTCGATTTTCAGATTGATCATACGCACACTCCTTTATCTCTCCTGCTGCGCCGGTTCTTCCTCCCGGAAAAAGGACGCAACATTCTGCTTTGCGGTTTTCAGTTTGAGCAGTTCCTCTTTAGCTTCCTTGTACTGCTCGTAGAACTTTGCCTTTTCGGATGCCAGCTGCGCATACTCGGCTTCCAGCTTTTTCGGGCTGGGCAGCTTTGTGATGTTGTTTGCTTTGAAATAGGCTGCTGCCGCCCGGTACGCTGCCAGCTCTGCACGATGCTGTTCCTCAAAGGCTGCGGGTCGTTTGGCAGTCTTTAACTGCTGTGCGATACTCTTGGTGCTGGTGTAGGCTGCGATGTGATAGCGCAGCTCTTTGTTGAATTTCATGCGACCTTCGAGGTCTTTCACTACGGTCAGCGATTCATGGAACTTGGTGTTAAGCTCTGCGATTCTCTGGTCGAGTGCGTCCTCGTTGAGCAGTCCCTTCTCCTGCAAGAGAATCAAGGTCTGCGACATCGCTTTGAGGTTGTGCTTTTTCGCCCAACGCTCGTAGCCGATGCCCTTGCCCTGTTTCAGCTTTGCCTGAATATCAACCAGTTTCCCGATGGCATCCTGCTTGAACTGCACCTTGGGTTTGTGTTCGGCGTTTGCCTGCAACGTGGCAAGCACTGCCGCCTTATCGAACTTGTCACCGAGATGTTTCGCTCGGATAAACTTGGCTCTGCCAGCGGGCAGATAGCTCAGACACCCACGGCTTTCCTTGACGGCAATGCCATACTGCTGCATGAGCTTGTCAGAGAAATCTTCAAAGCTGGTGGCACGGTACAGCACCGAAGAAATCTGTTTCCGCAGGGTGTCTTTTACGGTTTCAAACTTCTTCTGCTTGAGTGGTTGTCCGGCTGCGGTGAGGGCTGCGTTTTCACGGTCAAGTTTTTGTTGCCCACGCCGCCTTGCCCAATATTCGGCCTCGCTGACACGCTCTTTCGAGCCGTTGAGCAGGTCGATCTGGTACAGTCCGGCACCCTCGCACAGTTCCATGACCTCGACACGCAAGTGCCGCATGGTCTGGGCAGTGCTGGAGTGCTTCATGCCCTCTAGCCAGTCACGGGGCTTCTGCATATAGGGCTTGCGTTCCACCTCGCGCATTCGGACGCTGCCGATCACGATGTGGACATGGATGTTTCCCGAATGGTTGTGCCCATCGGGGTGAGTGCAGACGATGGCGGGATGACCGGGGAAGTTTTCTTCGCAGAATTTCAGGCCAAGTGCCTGTGCCTTTTCCATGGTCAAGCCGTTGTCGGCTGCATCTCTTGGGTCAAAGCTGATGATATACTGGTGACTTTTGATATCACCATGCTGGGTATTCTTGCCATACCTTCGGTTTGCCAGCAGACAAGCTGTTGCAAACGAGAAATCGCCACACTCAAGGGTGTCGAGCAGGTACGAATCTCGTAGCTTCGGTCTGCCCTGTTCATCCAGAAGTTGCTTCCCGGTGAACGCATCGTGCTGGTAAACGAGGTACGCTTCGATGGCGGTGTAGTCCGAGTTTTTAGAGGCGATATGCTTGAGCGTTGCCATACAGTTCACCCAGAACTTTCTCGGCGTGGAGCCGGAATGCGGTCAGGTCTGCAAGTTCGTCAAGGAGTTTCGCCCGCAGTTGTTCGGTGTCTGCGCCGCCGGAGTTGAAGTGTCGTGCAAGTTGATTGAGGTTGGTGCCTACCTTGCTGCACTGGGCGAGCAGGGTGGAAACGGCGGTCAGGGTTTCTTCGCCGCCGCCTGCAACGATGATTGTTTTCTCGATCTTGACGTTGTGGATGGCGCGGCGGATGAAAGTGGAGAGGGAGAGATTCAGGAGTTTGCAAGTGAGTTCCAGTGACGCTTTTTCCTCCGCTGTCACACGGAACTTGATGACGTGCGTTTTGTTGTTCGGCGTGTCGTGGTGCTGGGAATTGCTAGGAATCGGTTGAACATTCGTTTTGGTCATTGTACCTCCTGTCTGTTCGATAACTCCTCGGTGAAGTTATGTAAGCACGACACGCCGTTCTTTCGCACCGCAAGGTGCGAATATGAGCAGGGTTTGGGGCAGGTACGCCCCAACAAGATCACATCAAAACTCGCAAGAGTTGCAGATGTGAAGTCCCGGTGGAGCACAACATTTTCAAGAATTGAAAATTTGTGGCCACGGGACGGTTCTTGCCCTCTACCG
>ERZ773149.2051-NODE-2051-length-15005-cov-10.224013_pt1 | contig 15005 bp, 11 predicted proteins | sample MGYA00511081_ERZ773149 | MGnify/ENA primary metagenome ERZ773149 (study PRJEB29015, sample SAMEA2737846) | human gut metagenome | biome: human gut; feature: human-associated habitat; material: faeces | place: China | collected 2012 ...
TAGATTTTTTGTACGCCGCCGCCCGCCATCGAGCAGAGTTTTACACCTAATTGGGTATAAAACAGCTCATGTCCGGGGGCGGTATCATTATCGTAGCACAGACGGTGATTCCACAGCTTTCAACGCTGTTCTCATAATTCATGGGGTCAATTATTGAAAAAATCACTGAATTTATAAAGGAAATGCTGCAAGGATGGGTGCTGGACAATCTCGAAACGATGTTTACTGACGTGAATACGAAAGTAGGAACAATCGCCGGAGAGGTTGGGCAGACACCCAGCTCTTGGAACGCAGGTATTTTTTCCATGATAGACAACCTGTCAGATACAGTCATGGTGCCCATAGCGGGGATGATCATTAGTGCGATTCTCTGCTATGAGCTGATTAGCATGGTAATGGATAAGAATAACATGCATGAGATGGGAAGCGAGTTTTTCTTCCGTTATCTTGTGAAAGCATGTATTGCGGTATTGCTTGTCAGCTATACATCTGACATTACCATGGCAATTTTTGATGTGGGCAACCATATCGTTACAAGTGCGGCAGGAGGCATTACAGGCTCCACAACACTTGATGTGACGAGTACATTACAATCCATGTTTAACAGCCAGCTCTCCACCATGGGGATAGGCGAACTGATTGGACTTGGAATAGAGACCATGATTGTCAGCTTATGTATGAAAATCATTTCCCTGCTAATCACCGTCATGTTATATGGGCGAATGATTGAAATATACCTTTATGTTTCAGTGGCTCCGGTTCCGTTTGCAACACTTAGTAACCGGGAATGGGGCGGTATCGGAAGTAATTATATCAAGGGACTTTGTGCTTTGGCATTTCAGGGATTTTTCATCATGGTATGTGTGGCAATCTATGCGGTGCTGGTATCCAGCGTTGCGGTTGCGAGCAATCTACATACGGCTTTGTGGTCAGTGGCAGCATATACCGTTATCCTGTGCTTCAGCTTATTTAAGACAGGTTCCCTTAGCAAATCTATTTTTAATGCACATTAAAAGCAGCGTTATATCAGGAAGGAGGCTGTTTATGGCAATATCAGTCGCAGTGCCGAAGAATTTAAGCGGTATCAAGACAAAGGTGGCAATGAATCTGACAAAACGTCAGCTCATCTGTTTTGGTGCGGCAGGTGCGGTTGGGATTCCTTTTTATATCTTTACCAAAGATATCATCGGGACACAGGCATCCGCACTGATCATGGTGGCTGTCATGCTGCCGTTTTTCTTTCTGGCAATGTATGAAAAGGACGGCTTTCCGGCAGAAAAGATTCTGTACTTTATGATAAGACAGAAATTTCTCACGCCGGGAATACGCCCCTATAAATCAGAAAATCTCTACAATCAGTTAGAGGAACAGGAGAAAATGAAGAAGGAGGTGCGTTACCTTGAAGCAAAAGCCAAAGGCAAAACCGCAGGGCAGTAAAGGGAAAAATACCAAGCCTAAAGCGGGCTTAAGTTTTTCTGAAAAGAAAAGGCTGAAAGAGCTTCAGCGTACTCTTGCAGGAAACCATAAGGAACAGGAGAAGCCTACTACGGCACAGAACACCATTACTTTCAAAAAGATGTTCCGTGATGGTATCTGTCAGGTGACATCTGAGTTCTACACAAAAATGGTGGAATTTTATGATATAAATTATGACCTTTTGGAAATAGAGGATCAGGGGGAGATTTTAGAGGAGTACAGCAAGCTCATCAATTATTTTGACCCGTCTATCAGATTTGAGTTGTTTTTATTTAACAGACAGGTCAATGAGCAGACGCTGATAGACCAGTTTGACATTCCTTTGCAGGGAGATGATTTTGACGATATCCGTGAGGAATATACGGAAATGTTAAAGAAGCAGGCTGCAAAGGGCAACAACGGCATCATTAAATCAAAATATCTTATTTTTGGTACGGAGTGTAAGGGATATAAGGAAGCGAAGTCAAAACTGAATAACATTGAAAAGGATGTTATCAGGAATTTCTTAAACCTTGGCACTCAAGCCAGAAGTCTTGACGGAAAGGAGCGACTGCGTATCCTGCATGAGTATTTCAACCAGGATACCATGGAGCCTTTCCGTTTTTCATTTAAGGAACTGGCAGAGTCCGGTAAGAGTGTAAAGGACTACATTGCACCGCCGGGCTTTGACTTCCGTTATCCGAGCCGATTTAAGGCAGGAAAGATGTATGGCAGTGTCCATTATCTGGATATCATTGCACCACGTTTTAATGATGAGCTGTTAAAGAAGCTCCTTGATATTGATGATAACCTGACCATTACCATGCACATGCAGACGATGGACCCGGTCAAGGCAATCAAGATGTTAAAGGGTGCTTTGACCAACATTCAGAAGATGAAGATTGAGGAGCAGAAAAAGGCAGTCCGAAGTGGCTATGACATGGATATTCTTCCTACAGATATTATCACTTATGAAAAGGATACGCTGGAACTGCTTGACGATCTGAACACCAGTAACCAGAAGATTATCAAAATGACTTTCTTAATTACCTGTTATGGCAGGAGCAAAAGGGAGCTAGAAAATATTACACAGAGGGTGTCCGGCATTATCCAGCAGGCAAACTGTAACTTAAGATGTTTGCAGTATTTACAGGAACAGGGGCTTATGGCTTCCGCACCGATTGGATGCAATGATACGGGAATTGAGCGTGTGCTTACCACAAAGAGTACCGCTATTCTTGTACCGTTCTGTACGCAGGAATTATTTATGCCTGCACCGGCAATCTACTATGGTTTAAATGCCTTGTCAAACAACATGATCATGGCAGACAGAAAGCGACTTCGTACACCAAACGGAGTAATTTTAGGAACACCCGGTAGTGGTAAGTCCTTTAGTGCAAAAAGGGAGATTTTATCCTGCTTTCTTATGACAAGGGATGATGTGATTATCTGTGACCCTGAGGGCGAGTATTTTGCCCTTGTGGGAGCTTTGCATGGGCAGGTGGTAAAGCTGGCAACCAATTCCAAAGACTATCTGAACCCGATGGATATTCAGTTAAGCCACAAGGGGGATAAGGAAGCTCTGAAATTAAAGAGTGATTTTATCATTACCCTGTGTGATTTGATTGCCGGAGGAAAGGACGGTCTGGAGAATGATGAGAAAGGTATCATTGACGAATGTATCCGTCATATCTATGATGCCTATTTTGAAAACCCGGTGCCTGAGAATATGCCTATCCTTGAGGATTTGTATAATGCCCTTTTAGACCATAAGAATGCGAAAGCAGAGCGTATTGCCAATTCCCTTGTACTGTATGTGCATGGTTCGCAGAATTATTTTAATCACCGCACTAACGTGGACAGTAAGAACCGTATCATGTGCTTTGATATCAGGGATTTGGGAAACCAGTTGAAAGAGCTGGGTATGCTCATCGTGCAGGATGCCGTATGGAACAGGGTGTCGCAGAACAGGGAGAGAAAAATCGCTACTCGTTATTACTGTGATGAGTTCCACCTTCTTTTAAAGGAGAGACAGACTGCCATTTATTCGGTGGAAATCTGGAAGCGTTTCAGAAAATGGGGCGGTATTCCGACAGGTCTGACACAGAACGTAGGTGACTTCTTAAAGTCGGAGGAAATCGAGGGTATTCTTGGTAACTCTGATTTTGTTTATCTGCTGAACCAGAACGCAAAGGATCAGGCGATACTTGCAGATAAGCTGGGGCTTTCGGAAAAGCAGCTTTCCCATGTAACCAATTCAGAGCCGGGTTCCGGTCTGATTCTGTTTGATAACGTAGTGATTCCTTTTGTGGATAAATACCCGACAGACACAAAGACCTATGCGATTATGAATACCAAACCGGAAGAAAGCGTAAAACAGGAGGATGTTGATTAGTGTCAGAGAATAAAAAAGACAAGTCGGCTGAGTTCACAAGGGATAAGAGTGCTTTTGCTAAAGGTGGTTCCGAGAAGGGAATCGCTTCGCAAAAAGCACAGCATAAGCATTCCGGGAAACATCAGCCAAGAGATGCAAATGATACTTCCAGAGATGTTCAGAAAAAGGAACAGTCTGAACCCTTTGGACAGAATGTCCAGAAGTCAGGGCTGTCAACAAAACGCAGAAATAAAAAGCAGTATCAGAAGCAGGACACTTTTGGACACAGTGAAAATCCTTCCGCAGAGCAGAAGAATTTGAAGTCTGAGAATACGGATGCGGACAGTAAGAGGAAAAGCGATTTTTCGCAGGAAAACAATACTTTTACGGAGGATGGTGACAGGGAGCAGGAGGAACATCAGCAAAAGGATGATTACCACCGCAGGGATACCTACCACCAATCCGAGAAAAAAGGAAAATACCACAGACGGGAGTATCAGAACAGGGAACGTACAAAACAATCTGATTTTGAACGTGATTTCCAGACGAAGGACAAAACCTTTACGGAAGGGATGGAACCGGGGTTTCATGGAAGCAAAAAATTAGACAGACTGCAAAATAAGGCAGAGAAAGCCGGGAAAAAGACCGAAGCTGCAAGAAAGAAGATACCTAAGAAAAAGGAGTATTCCTTTGAGCGTGTCTTTGATGAAAAGACAGGAAAAGCAAAGTATGTGCTGACTGCCGTGGAAAAAGAAAAGCAATTTAAACCAGATAGTACGGTAAAAGTGGTTGCAGGCAGGGTCGGTGCAGAATATTCCAATTTTACCCATGGCAAGGTTGCCGAAGTGGAGAAAGAAAATTCTGCCGTGGAAGGAGCACATAAGACGGAGCAGACAGCAGAGGATGTCTATCATTTTGTGAAACACAACCATAAAAGCGGATTGCAAAGGAAAAAAGAGAAAGTCGCAAAGCTGGAGAAAAAGCAGTTTAAGAAAGAGGTCAATTTCCGGTATCAGAAGTTTTTGGAAGAAAACCCACAGATGCAGGAAAAGACCCTGAAAAAGCAGATGCAGAAACGATTGCAGAAACAGCGTATCAAGCGGGAGTATGCAAAGGCAGGACAGGCAGCAAAGAATACAAAAGAAGTGGCTGCAAAATCAGCCAATTTTGTTACCAAGGTTGCCAAGAAAATACAGGAGATAGCGAGCAGGAATGTTTCACTTCTTGTAACAATCGCTATCTTTGCACTGCTCCTGATTATGATAATGACAGCCATATCATCCTGTGGGGCAATGTTCTCAGATGGTATGAGTACCACACTGGCAGGAAGCTATATGAGTGTTCCGGCGGAGATTGATGCTGCGGACTTGGCGTTTTCCGAGCTGGAAATGAAATTGCAGAAACAAATTAATAACATAGAAACGGACTATCCGGATTATGACGAATACCGCTACAATCTGGATGCCATAGGGCATGACCCGTTTGTTTTAATCAGTTACCTGTCGGCAGTACATACGGAATTTACGGCAAGTGATGTGCAAAGTGAGATAGAAAGCCTTTTTGAAGAAATGTATGAGCTGACCTTAAATCCTACGACGGAAACAAGAACAAGGACTGTAATAGACCCGGAAACGGGTGAGGAAACGGAGGAAGAATACACCGTAACCATACTTGAAGTAACACTGACAGTCACCGATCTGGGTGTGGTGGTAGCCGGACACATGAATGAGGAGCAGAAAGAAATCTATGCTCTTTACAATGAAACCCATGGACTGACACAGCAGTTTTATACACCGCTCAATCTGTATTGGTATAGCTATGTGTCGAGTTATTACGGCTACCGTATCAATCCGGTCACAGGGCAGGAACAGTTTCACCGTGGTGTGGATATAGCGGTGCCCACAGGGACAACCGTGCTGGCAGCGATGGATGGAACGGTTACAACAGCAACCTATGATGCTTCTTATGGTAATTATGTTGTGATAGAGGACAGCAATGGTTACTGCACCAAGTATGCACACATGGATACATTAAGTGTCAGTGCCGGACAGACTGTTACACACGGAACAACCATAGGAACAACGGGAAATACGGGAAGCAGTACCGGAAGCCACCTTCATATCGAGTGTTTGTATAACGGGGAGTATTATAACCCGTTATTTTACTTTGATGTGGGTGAGGGAACTCTTTATGGAGAAAGTCCGGGTGGTGGCGGTTCGCCGGGAAATGTCATACCACCTGATTCCTATGATGATGCAACAGTACAGGCACTAATGGAGGAAGCAGCAAGATATCTTGGCTATCCGTATGTTTGGGGCGGTTCTTCTCCGTCCACAAGTTTTGACTGTTCCGGCTTTGTATGCTGGGTATTTACCAACAGCGGCGTACATAATCTGCCAAGAACCACGGCACAGGGCATATATGACCAGTGTACTCCGGTGTCAGCGGCAGATGCCAAGGCTGGGGACATTATATTTTTTACAGGTACTTACAATTCGCCGGGACCTGTCAGCCATGTGGGTATCTATTGCGGAAACGGTGTGATGATACACTGCGGTGACCCAATCAAATATGCTTCTATCAATACATCATACTGGCAGAGCCATTTCTACAGTTTTGGAAGATTAAATTAAAAGCAGGAAGTGAGGATAAATGACAAAGGAAAGAATTGAAAAAGAGCTTCTGAAAGTCCGGGAGCAGCTTGCAGGATTGCAGGCAAGGCAGAAGGACTTGGAGGAGCAGTTACAGATGGCAGAGGATGCGGAGAAGATGAAATTCATTGAGAAAAATAAAATCTCTCTGGAACGGCTGATTTTACTGAATAAAGTCAGTGAGGAAGAAATTCTGCATCTGTTAAAGAAAAAGGAACAGGAAGAACAGACACAACAATCAGAAAAGGAGGCAGTAAGCCATGAAAAAAATGAAACTATCATCTAAGGCGGTGTTATCGCTTGTTTTATCAGCAGTTTTGTTCTGTATGCCCGCTTTGGGATTTGCCATGAACGGGAATTATGCAGTGAGTGTTCATGCGGAGGATACAGAGCCGGAAAGTGGTTCTGAGGAAAACAGTACCGAGAATGAGACAGAGCCGGAAACGGAAAGCGGTTCTGAAGAAAACAGCACGGAAGAGGATACGGTATCCGGTGGTGATGTGAAAGAACCGGAGTGTACCTGTGAGGATAAATGTGGTGCGTATGAATATGACCATAATTGCGAGGTATGCGTGAAGGATTATAAGCTCTGTGCATATAAAAAGCCGAATGTCACAATCCAGATCAATCAGCCGGATGGGTGGCATAATGACAAAGCAACCGTGACATTTACAGTTGCGGATGTGGCACACACAGGAAATTTTGAAATTGCCAAGATTCAGGCGAAGGTAGGACAGAATGGAAGCTGGACGGATGTGACAGAGGACAGAAAGCTGGAGGCTTCTGAAAACTGTACGGTGTATGTGCAGGTTACTGACCAGAAGGATCATACCTATGAGAGAAGCCGTGCAATCAAATGTTTTGACACCACAAAGCCTACGCTTAATGCTGCGGTCAGTGACGGACTTTTGAGTGTACAGGTACATGATACGGATTCCGGAGCGAAGGCAGTCTATGTTAACGGATATGAATTTACAGACCTTACAAACGGAACTTTGAATATCCGCCTGCAGCAATTTGATGCGGGGTATGAGTATTTTACCATTTCTGCAATGGACAATGCCGGAAATATGTCGGAGGTCTACAAGACGAAAAATCCATACTACAAAGACCCGGCAGATGAGAGTGATGACAATCCGGCAGAACAGCTTCCGGTCAATGCAGAAGCTACAAAGCCGGGAAGTGCCACAGGAACCGTAACGGAGCATACCAAGACAGACAGTAATGGGAATACCACTTCACAGACAAATCCTGCGGAGCAGAAAAAACAGGCAATGGCGGAAGCGGATGCTTCGGAGAAAGCAGAGAATGAGGATAAGGAGAGTAAGCAGTCCGAGCAGGGCAAGGAATTTTATACCATTCAGACAGCGTCGGACAAGGTGTTTTATCTGATTATCGACAGGGATGGAGAGGAAGAAATGGTCTACTTCCTGACAGAGATTACGGAAAATGACTTGCTGAATACCACATCTGATAACAGCGAGACCTTACCGAAAAACTCCGCCGCATTAGAGTCTTCAATCCCGACTTCTGAAAGTGCATTGCCAAATAATAATGCAGAACAGGAAAATAAGCAGGAGGAAGCTGCGGAAGATACAGAGGGAACCGAAGAAGATACAGAAAGCACCGAGGAACCGGAAGAAACGAAGGTTAAAGAGCAGGCAAATCCTATGATTTCCTATATCCTTATGGGAGGTCTTGCAGTGGCAGTAATCGGAGGTGCGTATTATTTCAAAGTGGTACGCAAAAAGAAAGAGGATTTCATCGAGGATGAAGATGAGGACGAGGAAGATAACGAAGAATATGAGAACGAAGATGAGGAATCAGAGGGAAGTTCGGATGATGATTTCTTTGAGGAACAGGAGGAAGAATAATGCAGTTAGTGATAGCAGAAAAGCCAAGTGTGGCACAGTCAATTGCCAAGGTGCTTGGTGCAGATGAGAGAAAAGACGGATACATGGAGGGAAACGGTTCTATCGTTTCATGGTGTGTGGGGCATCTGGTTGAGTTGGCACAGCCGGATGCCTATTTTGATGCATGGAAAAAGTGGACCTACGACAGCCTGCCTATGATACCGGAGCATTGGCAGCATGAGGTCAAGAAAGACACGGTTGCTCAGTACAGGGTATTAAAGGAGCTGATGCATGATACAAGATCAGACAGCGTGGTATGTGCCACAGATGCAGGACGGGAAGGAGAGCTTATCTTCCGTTTGGTGTATGAACAGGCGGGATGCAGCAAACCCATGAAACGCTTATGGATTTCATCTATGGAGGAAAGTGCCATAAGGGAAGGCTTTGAGAATTTGAAGCCGGGCAGTGACTACGATCACTTATACCATTCCGCACTTTGCAGACAGGAAGCGGACTGGCTTGTGGGTATCAATGGGACAAGGCTTTTTACCGTTTTATATGGCGGCAAGGTGTTAAAGGTGGGCAGAGTACAGACACCTACCCTTGCAATGCTTGTGGAACGTGAAAGCAAGATTATGAATTTCAAGAAAGAGCAGTATTTTATGGCTCATATCCTCTGTGGCGGAGTGGATGCGGTTACAGAGAGGATTGACAGTAAAACAGAAACGGAAAATGTGGCAGGAGCTTGTCTGAACGGACAGGCTCTTGTTACGTCTGTGACAAAGGAAGAAAAAACAGTGGCACCGCCGAAGCTCTATGACCTTACCACACTCCAGAGGGATGCCAACGGTTTATTCGGATTTACTGCAAAACAGACTTTGGAGTACACACAGAGCCTTTATGAAAAGAAGCTGTGTACTTATCCGAGAACGGACAGCCAGTATTTGTCCGATGATATGGAGCAGACCGCCAGGAAAGTAATCGAAGCAATTTTTGGTTCCATTCTGTTTGAACAAAGTATTATGTTCAATCCTGACATTCAGAGGGTGTTAAACAGCAAAAAGGTTACAGACCACCATGCGATTATTCCTACCATGGAGATTGCAAAAGCTGACCTTGCAGCATTGCCGGAAACAGAGCGAAAGATTTTATCCCTTGTGGCCAACAGGTTACTGTGTGCTACGGGGGAGAAACATCTTTATGAAACAGTCAAGGCAGAGTTTTCCTGTGGCGGTTACACCTTTGCCACTTCCGGCAAGTCGGTCTTAAAAAACGGGTGGAAAGATTTTGAAGATGCCTTTAAGCGTTCTTTTAAGACCACGGAAGAGAAAGAGCAGGAGGATAAGAAGCTTCCAGAGCTTTCCGAGGGGCAGACCTTTGACGGGGTACAGACGAAAATCAGCGAGCATTACACCACACCGCCGAAACATTTTACGGAAGATTCCCTTCTTTCTGCAATGGAGCGAGCCGGAAACGAGGACATGAGTGACGATGTGGAGCGTAAGGGACTCGGTACACCTGCCACCAGAGCAGACATTATCGAGAAGTTAGTTAAGGACGGTTTCGTGAAACGTGAGAAAAAGCAGATGATCCCCACAGAGGACGGAATGAAGCTGATTACGGTGCTTCCTGATGTGGTGAAGTCTCCGAAACTTACTGCTGATTGGGAAAATGCCCTTACCCTTGTAGCAAAGGGCGAGTATTCCATGCAGGAGTTTATGAATGGAATTGCGGATATGGTAAAGAACCTTGTGCAGACTTATCACAGCATTAGTGACGAGCAGAAATCCATGTTTGGAGGAAATCAGAGCGCACAGGAAGCCCTTGGAAAATGCCCGAAATGTGGCGGTGATGTGGTAAAGGGAAAATATGGAGCTTACTGCAAAAATAAATGTGGTATGAATGTTGGGAAAGCTATGGGAACAGTCCTTTCCGATACGCAGATCAAGAGTATGCTGGAGGGGAAAAAGACTTTCGTCAAAGGATTAAAGGGAAAGAAAGGAAGCTATGATGCCTACCTTATCCCGGAAGGAATTGAGGATTATTCCTATACCAAGGATGGTAAGGAAATCAAAGGCTCACAGTATAAGGTCAAGCTGGAGTTTGCAAAAAGAAGTAAGTAACAGCATAGAAAAATGGAGGATACGAACATGAATGAAGTAAATGAAAATGTAACTGTAAACGGAGTCGGAACACAGGATGAGGAGCCTGCGGCAAAGAATAATGAAACCAAAGCGGAGAAGTTCATCCGCCTTGGTGAATACCGCATGAACAAAGCGATTGATGCGATTGGAAGATTGGAACACCTTGCCAATAAGTCAGCTTATGAATATACAGCGGAGCAGGTAGAGGCTATGTTTGGAGCCTTGGAAAATAAGGTAGCAGATGTAAAAGCAAAATTTAATACAAAGAAACAGGATAATACATCTTTTTCTTTTGGAACACATGCAGAGTAAGGAGGAAACCAGGAATGAAACAGTTAGAAAAAGAAATCACGGAAACAAACAAGCAGAGCATGATGAAACGTTATCAGCTATATGGAACGAAAGCATCAAAGCTGGCAGACAAATCACAGAAGAATACCGGGAAGGGAGAGAGAAAGTAATGGAATATAAGGATTTTGTAGAACAGGTAAAAGAGCAGATACAGGATTTTTTACCGGAGAAATTTGCAGATGCAAAGGTTTCTGTTCATCAGGTAGTAAAGAATAATGACTGTGTTTTGGATGGTCTGACAATCCGGACGGAAGAAAGCAATATTTCTCCAACCGTATATCTGAATCCGTATTTTGAACAGATACAGGATGGAGATGAGATGGATGATGTGCTTGGGCAGATTGCAGCCACATATCAGGCACATTATATTGACCATGATATGGATGTATCTGCGGTTACTGATTTTGATAATGTCAAAGACAAGATTGTGTGCAAGCTCATCAATGAAGAATCCAACAGGCAGTTCCTTGAAGACAAACCATACACCAAGGTGGAAGATCTGGCGGTTGTGTATCAGATTTTAATGGGCAAAAATGCGGAAGGCACTGCAACCATAACGATTACAGATAATCTGATGGACAGGTATGGGATTACCCTTGAGGATTTGCACGAACAGGCTCTTTTGAACATGGATGTTTTGCAGCCATACAGCTTCAAGGGAATGAGCGAGACCATTATAGAAATGATGGCTGGGGACATTGCAAGGGATAATGGCATGGATATATCAGAGGCAAGAGAAATAGCGTCCCAGATGATACCGGATGTTCCGGATACAATGTTTGTTCTGACAAATGATACAAAGGTAAATGGAGCTGCCGCTATATTAAATGATGATACCAGACAGGAAATTGCAGACAAGGTTGGAGACTTCTATGTACTGCCTTCATCTATACATGAAACACTGATTATCCCGAAAGATGCCGGAATGGAGCTAAGAGACCTTGAACAGATGGTGCAGGAAGTGAACCAGACACAGGTAGCACCACAGGAACGACTTTCGGATCATGTGTATGAATACGATGCAAAAGAACATGAGCTGTTCCGCAGTGACCGTGCCGGGGAACGTGCAAAGCAGAAAGAGGAAAAGCGTGATGAGAAGAAAGAACGTCCTTCACTAAAAGAGAGACTTGCAGAAAAGAAAAATGATGTAATTAAGATGGATGCTGACAGGAAACAGCCGACAGCAGATAAAAAGAAAGAAGTGGTGATTTAGCCGCTTTATACATAAGGAAGCACTTTAGGGTACGTCGACTGCAGACGAAGTATATTTATTAAATGAGTCGATGAAAGTCTTTCCAGAGTATGGGTCTATGAATAAAACAGTTGTATAATTGAGTGTATGAGAAAATCTCTGTAAATAAGATTCTTCTATGATAATTAAGGGCAATAAGCTTACGGATTAGGCTTATCGCCCTTGTCTTATATATAACAGTTGCTTACAGGCATGTCAAGGGCAGGCGGTTTCCCGCCTGTCTTTTTAAGCTGTCTTTTGATTATTCAGGTAAGCGTCCTTCGTACATAATACTCAGTTCTCCATAGACCTGGCCCCAATCCCGGATTGTGGTAGTCCACTTTTTCGTAGCCTCAAAAGTGGCCAAATACAGGGCTTTTAACAGGGCGGTATCGCTTGGAAATACGCTCCTTTGGCGATTCAGCTTCCGGTAGGTGGAATTCAGTGATTCTATCGCATTTGTCGTGTAAATGACCTTTCTGACAGTAGTTGAGAACTTAAAAATAGGTGAAACAGCATCCCAGTTGTCCTTCCAACGCTTCATGGAATTCGGGTATTTGGGAGTCCATTTTTCAGTTACACGGTCTAAGGCAGCCAGAGCTTTCTGCTCGTCAGCAGCCTGATAGATGGTTTTTAAGTCTGTAGCAAAGGCTTTTCTATCCTTATCCGGAACGTATTTCAGAGTGTTTCTTACCTGATGAACAATACATCTCTGGTATTCTGTTTTTGGAAACGCTGCTGCAATCGCTTCCTTAATGCCTGTAAGGCCGTCGGCGCAGATGATCAGGATATCCTTAACTCCTCGATTTTTCAGTTCATTTAAGACTGAAAGCCAGTATTTCGCACTTTCATTGTCACCGATTGTAATGGTCAGGACTTCCTTTTTGCCCTCTGTATTAATACCCAGAATGACATAAGCTGCAAGTTTACGAATGACTCCGTTATCCCGCACAGAATAATGGATTGCATCGATGTAAAGGATCGGATATACCTCATCCAGTGGACGGTTCTGCCAGTCTTCAATCTGAGGAAGTATTTTATCTGTCACGTCAGATATGAAACTTTCTGATGCTTCAAAACCATAGATATCTTCGATTGTTTCCGAGATCTGGCGAGTGGTCATTCCCTTTGCATACATAGAAATGATCTTCTGATCAATATCAGAAATATCTTTCTGACGCTTTTTCACAATCTGTGGTTCAAAGGTCGATTTTCGATCCTGTGGGACTTCGATTTCCATAGAACCATACCGACTGTTTACCTGCTTATGTTTATAGCCGTTGCGATAATCATCGTTGTCAGAACGCTCGGACTTTTCGTATCCAAGGTGATCATCCATTTCGGCCTCCATCATTTCTTTAATGGTGCCACCTAAGAGATCTTTGAGAGCATCCTGGATGTCTTCTGCAGTCTCGATATCGTATTCTTCGAGAAGCTGCCGAATGATGTTTCTTTTACCATCGGTCATTTGTACTCTGTGTACAGGTTTCTTTTGTCTTGCCATAATAAAAGGCCCTCCTAATGATAATTATTTTATCATAGAAGGACCTTGCCTAGATTATTTTACAGAAAAAGTTTCACAGACTCCCGTTCTCCGTAAAGGACTATCAGCTGATTCAATACCTGATCCCAGTTCCGGTATCTCTGCGTCCACTTTTTGACTACGTTCTCGCTGGCAAGATACAGCATCTTTTCCAATGCAGAATCGCTTGGGAATACGCTTTTCGTTTTCGTGACTTTCCGATACTGGCGGTTCAATCCTTCTATGATATTTGTCGTGTACATAATGCGTCTGATATCATTAGAAAACTGAAAAAAGGAACTTATATCTTCCCAATTATTTTCCCAGTTACTGATCGCGTACGGATATTTCTTCCCCCATTTTTCTTTCATGTTTTCCAGCTCTGTTAAAGCGGCTGTTTCGTTCGGAGCATTGTACACTTCTTTGAAATCCGAGGAAAACTTTTTCAGATCATTATAATTTACATATTTGAAAGAATTGCGTAGCATATGGATCACACATCTCTGGATCTCTGCCTGCGGATAAACTGCCTGAATAGCTTCTTTAAAACCCGGAAGACCATCCACGCAGAAGAAAAGGACATCTTTTACTCCGCGGTTCTTAAGATCATTAAGCATCCCAAGCCAGAATTTGCTGGTTTCATTTGCGCCTACTGTGATGCTGAGGATATCTTTGTATCCCTCCACTGTAACGCCAAGAACTACATACGCAGCACGACTCAGGATTCTGCCATCCTCACGTACTTTATAATGAATACAGTCCATAAAGACAAACGGATAAACCGGGTTCAGAGGACGGGACTGCCATTCCTTAACCTGAGGAAGTATTTTGTCTGTGATCTTGCTGACCATTTCAGCTGATAGCTCAATTCCATAAAGATCCTGGAGCTGGTCGTGGATGTCACGTGTACTCATACCACGGGCATATAAAGATATCACTTTTTCCTCAATCCCGGAAATATCTCTCTGGTATTTAGGGATGAGTTTTGGTTCAAACTCACCGTTACGGTCTCTTGGTACGTCGATTTGAAATTCACCGTATTGACTCTTTAAGTTTTTTGTAGAATGACCATTTCTTTTATTGTCTGTCTGTAGATCTCCCTTATGGTTTTTCTCGCAGCCAAGAGTTGCATCCAGTTCTGCCTCCATCAGCTCCTGCAGGATATCCTTGAAACTGTCTTTCAGAAGCGTGTATATATCTGCAACGCTATTAATGTTGTTTTCTGAGATGATCTGTCGAATTTGTTCTTTTGCAACTGCCATAAAAAATACTCCTTTTCGATAAGAATTGTCATATCTGAATTCTTACCAAAAAGGAGTTATTTTTTACCAAAAACACAAACTATTTTACACTACCCGACGATTTTACGCAATGTCATTAACTTTAGCAAAAAGCAGAAATCGTAAGCCTTTATAAAACTATGA
>ERZ773149.2055-NODE-2055-length-14981-cov-3.280249_pt1 | contig 14981 bp, 16 predicted proteins | sample MGYA00511081_ERZ773149 | MGnify/ENA primary metagenome ERZ773149 (study PRJEB29015, sample SAMEA2737846) | human gut metagenome | biome: human gut; feature: human-associated habitat; material: faeces | place: China | collected 2012 ...
AGTGGTATTCCGACAGGAAGCAGACCACCATCTGGGAATATGACCGTCCGAAGGCAAGCAAGGATCATCCGACCATGAAGCCCGTGGTTCTTATGGCATATCCAATCCAGAACTCCTGCATGAGCAACTGCATCGTGCTTGATCCGTTCCTTGGTTCCGGCTCTACGCTGATCGCCTGTGAGCAGACACACCGTATCTGCTACGGCATCGAACTGGATGAGAAGTTTGTGGATGTGATCGTAAACCGCTACATTGAACAATGTGGTTCGGATGTGGATGTATTTGTCATCCGTGCCGATATGAAAATTTCATATCGACAATTATGTAAGGGAGGGCAGTATAATGAAACAGAAGACCTTTCTTGATTCATGTTCTAATATCGATGGTTTCATAATTGGCATTTAAACTGACGGCAATAAATGTATTGGATCACAGCAACGCTTGTAGGAAATGCAGTTACTACAACGGTCTCTTATGCAGTTACGATATCGCTTCCGGAGTCCAGAAGCTGAGACATTACATTTCTTTTGGAAAGTACCATTATCTGCTTGACTATACGGGCATTCAGAGTGATATATGGTACTACCAAAAGGAAAGGAGACCAGCAGAATGGAAATTATTACAAACGCTGAGAACAGGAAAGAATTAGTAAAAGCCTTATCCGGACATTTCGGACAGAGGTCAGAATACCTTGGACCGCCATCCTTTGCATACCGAATCGGAAGCATCACGGTGGACAGGGACGCAAAGATCATACTTGAAGATGACAGCATGGAAGATGAGGTGCGAATGGTGCTTTTCCAGAATGACGTGGCAGAAGAGATACAGGAAACACAGACGGAAGAACCGGAAGCGGAGATCAAAATACCGATCGGCAGCATGACACCACAGGGCATCATCAACCTGATAAACATGATGCATTCCAAACAATACCTTATCAACAGGGCAGTCGGCAGGGAGTGCATTTCCATAGCAGACAGCCTTATAAATGTCCTTGCCGAAAGTACCTTTGAAGATACGGAGACGGCAGCAGGGGTTATTATGGAACAGGGCGGATGCAGCGGTGTCACCTTTGCAGACGGGAACATTGAGTTCACAGGATTTCCGCATACCGATGGCATGATGGAATACTGCAGACTTGCATCGGCAATGGTAAAGAAAGCATCGGAACAGAAACGTGTGAATCCGAAACAGACCATTGAAGAGAATGAAAAATATTACATGAGGGCATGGCTGGTATCCATCGGATTTGGCGGGAGCGAAGGAAAGGAAACAAGGTCATTCTTTCTTAAGGGACTGAAAGGCCATACGGCATTCCGGACCCCGGAAGATGCGGAAAAGTGGAAAGCCAACCGCAGGGCAGAAAGGGGGTCAACGGTATGTTCGGAGTAAGCAGACAGACACTTGAGAGACTGAGGAAGGAATATCCTGCGGGAACCAGGGTGGAGCTTATCTGCCTTGATGATCCCTACCGAAAGATCCCGTCAGGAACCATCGGAACGGTAGAGTTTGTGGATGATGCAGGACAGCTCCACACAGTATGGGACGGATATGGCTCTCTTGCGACGATCTACGGAGTGGATGAATGGCGTAAAATACAGTCATAATATACACAGTTTTCCCTTGAAATTTTTGTGTAGTTTATGGCTCACATATAACTGGATATATATGTGTTTTAGAGCGAATATGTACCTACCGAAAGGGAAAACAAAGAAAAAAACGGAGGTACTAGACCATGAAGAAAATTGAGATTTTTGAAAAAGCTATGAACGAGGGAGTAAGACTTAAGGATTACGGGATCAACAGCACATTGTTTGCAGCATACAGAAATTGCCAGGAAACAGGAAACGATAACATTGATTTCAACGGAGTCATTTGGGATTACGACATTCCGGAAATTGTAAAGGCTTTAAAGGAAAACGGCATCAGCGAATTTACGATAAGCAGTACATTTTCAAGCCTGATCGAAACCCTCGCATCATTTGAAAAGGAAGGCATCAGGATGGCAGGGCTTACCGAGGTGAATGCAACATACTCGGATTGGAAAACAGGAAAGAAAGCAAGAATTCCGGCAATCAGAATGACACTTTAAGAATAAAAACACAAATTAAAAGGCTTCTGCGGAGGTCTTTTTATTATGCCATTTACGGGGAGGTGAGGACAGTGGCACAGAGAGGACGAAAACCAAAGCCTACGGCAGTAAAGGTGCTTGAGGGCAATCCGGGCAAGAGAAGCCTTAATACGGGCGAACCAAAGCCTGAGAAAAAGGCCCCGCGCTGTCCGGCATGGCTTGAGGATGAGGCAAAGAAGGAATGGAAGCGGATGGCAAAACAGCTGGAGCATCTGGGGATCCTTACCGAGATCGATATGGCAGCATTCGCGGGATACTGTCAGGCATATGCGAGATGGAAAGAGGCAGAGGAATTCATTACACAGCACGGGACCATCGTAAAGACCCCGAGCGGATACTGGCAGCAGGTACCGCAGGTGTCCATTGCCCAGACCTATCTGAAGATCATGAATAAGTTCTGTGAGCAGTTCGGTCTGACCCCATCTGCAAGAAGCCGTATCTCCACGGACAGCGGTGAGGATAAGCAGAACGATGAAATGGAGCTTCTGCTTGTGAAAGGCGGTGCAGGATAATGTTTGACAAGGCAAAAGCAGACCATGCGGTCAATTTCATAAACTGCCTGAAACATACCAAAGGAAGGTGGCGGGGAGTTCCGTTTGAACTTCTCCCGTGGCAGGACGAGATCATCCGTACCCTTTATGGGACGGTAAAGGAAAACGGATACAGGCAGTACAATACCTGTTACTGTGAGATACCAAAGAAAAACGGAAAATCGGAGCTGGCGGCTGCCATTGCACTGTATATGACATGCGGTGATGGTGAATGGGGAGCAGAGGTTTACGGCTGTGCTTCCGACAGGCAGCAGGCTTCCATTGTATTTGATGTTGCGGTGGATATGGTGGACCAGTGTCCGGCACTGAAGAAAAGGATCAAGCCCGTCATGTCCGTAAAAAGGCTTGTATATAAACCAACCAACAGCTTCTACCAGGTGCTGTCGGCAGAGGCATACACAAAACATGGACTGAACGTCCATGCGGTCATCTTTGATGAGCTGCACGCACAGCCGAACAGGGAACTGTTCGATGTCATGACCAAAGGTTCCGGCGATGCAAGAACACAGCCCCTGTTTTTCCTGATCACGACAGCCGGGACAGACCGGAATTCTGTGTGTTTTGAACAGCACCAGAAGGCTTTGGATATCATAGAGGGAAGAAAGATAGACCCGACATTTTATCCTGTGATTTACGGGGCATCCGATGAGGATGACTGGTCGAGTGAGGATGTGTGGTATAAGGCAAATCCGTCACTCGGATACACGATAGACATTGAGAAAGTGCAGAATGCATATATCAGTGCAAAAGAGAATGCAGCAGAGGAGAACGTATTCCGGCAGCTCCGTCTGAACCAGTGGGTGAAACAGAGCACCAGGTGGATGCAGATGGATAAGTGGGATGCCTGTTCCTTTGCCGTGAATGAGGAGGAGCTTCTCGGAAGGGAATGCTATGGCGGACTCGACCTTTCCAGTTCTACTGATATCACGGCATTCGTGCTTGTGTTCCCGCCAAGGAATGATACGGAGAAATATGTGATCCTTCCGTATTTCTGGATACCGGAGGACAACATGAGGCTGCGTGTCCGAAGGGATCATGTCCCTTATGATGTCTGGGCAGCCGAAGGGTGCTTAAAGACCACGGAAGGGAATGTTATCCATTATGGATTTATCGAACAGTTCATTGAAGAGCTTGGCAGAAAATTCCATATCAAGGAGATCGCATTTGACCGATGGGGAGCTGTCCAGATGGTGCAGAACCTTGAAGGTATGGGATTTACCGTTGTTCCGTTCGGACAGGGGTATAAGGATATGAGTCCACCGACAAAGGAACTGATGAAGCTGACTTTGGAAGAACGGATCGCACACGGAGGGCATAAGGTACTGCGGTGGATGATGGATAACGTGTTTGTTCGTCAGGATCCGGCAGGAAATATCAAAATGGATAAGGAAAAATCCACAGAGAAGATTGACGGGGCTGTTGCAACCGTTATGGCACTTGACCGTGCAATCAGAAATGAGGGTAGTGACGGAAGTGTGTATGATGACAGGGGGATATTAGTTTTTTAACGATTGCAGTATTAATGTATATGGAAAGTATGATATAATGAGAAAAAAGTCGAAGGAGGCAAGAATATGTTTTCTGTTCCATATACATTTGCGAATGAAGATGAAAGTTACATCACAATGCCAGCCTTAAAGAGATTTGCGAAAGAAAAGAAAAAAGAGGATCTTAAAACCACGGTAGATCGTCTGCAATTAATACAAGATATTGAAAACTATGCAAACCAGTCACTTGAAAAAGAAGAGGAAGTATTAGATTGGTTGGATCAGGTTTTGGTTGAGGGAATTAAGGATGTACAGGTAAAACTTATAGATGATGAGTCATTTACTACATCATTTATAAGTCAGGATGAATTTGTAGAGAAAATATTGAACCCGTTAATTGTAGATCAAACAAATAAGCATTTAAATAAAGGATACACAGAAGAACTAAGTGTCTTCAAATATGATATAACAAATGAAACCGTGTTTGGTAGGAGAATACGATTATACATGGGGAAATTGTTATGTACATTTGATAAAAAGCATGGGGCAGCAAAAGTACCATATCCAATTGCTGTTGATGTGTACTGCGATGCAGGAATCATTGTTGCTCGTGCAAAATCCAAATCAGGATTATACAAATATGTAGAGGACTTTGTATTAGAAGCTGCAATACCAACAAAATCGGAAAAAGAAACAGCTACGGCAATAAAATGGGTGGCTGAAAAATTACAGTTGAATACCAAAAAGAGTTATGAGGCAGAAATGGTATTCAAATCTTGCCTGTATAATATGCTTGAGAGATATACAAAGACGCCAAATGAAATTGTGGATCTAATAGAAGGAAAAAAAGCGGAGATAAATAGTGTGGTAGACACCATTATGAATCAGATTTGCAATCTGCGGACTGCCTATAAGGAGGATGTAGAATCCAATGTTTTAAATATGGTGGAGAAGTACTTTTCTATTAGCTATCCAGATAAGCAGATATTTATTAAGGATAGAGAAGCATATCCATTGAAGCTCAATGCAACTGATGAAGAAGATTCAAAAGTTGAACAGACAGCGGCAATGGAAGAACCGTTACAGTCAAAAGCTATCTTTTTCGATAATAAAAAAATGTTACAGAAAAGCAGGGCATGTGATGGCGTAACATTTATGTTTGCAAGATTAAATACTAGATATTGTTCTAAACAGTTTAAGGTAAAGATAGTAGTAAATAAGGATTATTGTATGCTCAAATTTACCGAGTATACTATGGAGGAGGATATCGTTCATGTATTGTTCTCACTTATCGGCACTAGAGGGATTGCTGAATGATGACCAAATACAAAGTTTGGAATCATATTTTAGTAATTTGATTGGTGGTGCTGCAAAAAATATAACAGTGTCAAAATTATCCAGAGCCTTGGAAATTCCACCACAAGTGGCAAGCAGGGTATTGACAAAATGTAAAGAAATAGGAATTATAAATGTGTTTTACACAATTAGATGTCCAGAATGTGGAATGCTCATAAAAAAAGTTGATTCGATTGCGGATATACCATCAGAACCATTTGAGTGCTATGGATGCAATGAAGAAATCGAAGTTGAGCCAAGTGATATTGAGCTTGTATATGCACTGGAGAATGACAGTGTTTTTACAGAAGGGCAGCAGGAAGGATTAGATTTATCGGCCAGGGCTGTTGTCCCAGAGGATTCAATGGAATCCATTTTTCTGGCTGGTAATAATATAAATGAGTACTTATTTCATCCTACTGATGAAGAGTATGAGAAGCTAAAAAGTATGTATAAGTCGATTAAAAATCGATCAGGTACTACGAAAAAAATTGGTGATACGCTAGAAGATTTGACAGAATATCTTTTTAATCTATGTTCTATTTTTAAAGCTGCTGGAATCCGCACAAGCACGAATCAAATCGACTGCTGTGTGAGAAATCGGATGTATTTAAAATATGGAATATTGGATATTATAGGTGGCAGATTCTTCATAGAATGTAAAAATGAAGGTAAAACTCCTAGTGGTGGATATATGTCCAAATTACATAGTATTATCGCTAACACAAATAGCGGAGAAAATGGCAGGTGTATTAAATTTGGAATAATTATTTCAAAAGAAAAAGCTCCTTCAACTTATAAAGATCTGGCGGTCAAGTATTATTTGAACGATGGTATTGTGATAATTTCTATTTGTAGTGATGAATTAAAAAATTTATTCGATAAAAAGGGGAATTTGTTAGACCTTATTGAAAGAAAAGCAAATGAAATTATGATAGACTCTACAACAGATTTAGTAGAAGCTGGGTTATATGAATCATAAAAACAAAACATCTATTTTGATATAGGTCAAAGTAGGTGTTTTTTTGTACACAATTTTAGGAGGTGTCACATGGGAATTAAGAGTTTATTTGGTTTCGGACAGGCGAGGGATAAGCCTGTGGATAAGGCGGCCGATGCCGGATATTCGTTCCTGTTCGGACGGACAACAAGCGGAAAGCCCGTAAATGAAAGAACTGCAATGCAGACAACCGCAGTATATGCCTGTGTCAGGATACTTGCGGAAGCAGTCGCATCCTTACCGCTTCATGTGTATGAGTATCAGGATGACGGCGGCAAGAAACTGGTGCATGACCATCCTTTATATTATCTGCTCCATGATGAGCCGAACCCGGAGATGACTTCATTTGTGTTCAGGGAAACACTGATGAGTCATCTTTTAATATGGGGAAATGCTTATGCCCAGATCATAAGGGATGGGGCAGGAAGGGTGCTTGGACTGTATCCGCTCCTTCCGGACAAGATGGAGGTGCAGAGGGATGACAAAGGAAACATCTATTATGTGTATTCCAGAAACAGTGATGAGAACCCCATGTTCAAGGAATATGGAAATATCAAACTGAAAGCCGAAGATGTGTTTCATATCCCCGGACTTGGGTTTGACGGACTGATCGGATATTCTCCGATTGCGATGGCAAAGAACGCTGTTGGCATGACGCTTGCCTGTGAGGAATACGGGGCTAGTTTCTTTGCAAACGGGGCAAATCCAGGCGGTGTCCTAGAGCATCCGGGTGTCCTGAAAGACCCGTCAAAGGTGAGGGAGTCCTGGAACTCCGTGTACAGGGGCGTGAGTAACGCACACAAGATCGCAGTGCTTGAGGAAGGCATGAAGTACCAACAGATAGGAATCCCGCCGGAAGAAGCACAGTTCCTTGAAACAAGGAAATTCCAGATCAATGAGATTGCAAGACTGTACAGGATACCGCCACATATGGTCGGTGACCTTGATAAGTCGAGCTTTTCCAATATCGATCAGCAGTCCTTGGAGTTCGTTAAATACACACTTGATCCGTGGGTGATCAGATGGGAGCAGTCCTTACAGAGATCGCTTCTTCTGCCTGGTGAAAAAGGAAAGTATTTTATCAAGCTGAATGTGGACGGTCTGCTCCGTGGGGATTACCAGTCGAGGATGAACGGCTATGCAGTCGGAAGACAGAACGGATGGTTTTCTGCCAATGACATCCGTGAGATGGAAAACATGAACCCGATCCCGGATGAGGAAGGGGGAAACCTGTATCTGATAAACGGTGCAATGACCAAACTTGCGGATGCTGGAGTCTTTGCAAAGACGGATACGGGGCAGCAGAACGCTCCGGCCCAGGAAAACAGCGGAAAGAGAGGTAAACGATGAAGCGGAAGTTTTGGAACTGGATAAAGAATGAAGATGAGAGCGTGCCTGACATGGGAAGGACGCTCTTTTTAAATGGCATGATCTCGGATGAAACATGGTACGGGGATGAAGTGACACCGCAGCTTTTCAAGGATGAACTGAATGCCGGAAACGGAAATATCACAGTGTGGATCAATTCTCCGGGCGGTGATGTGTTCGCGGCAGCACAGATCTACAACATGCTCCGTGATTATAAGGGAAGCGTGACAGTCAAGATAGACGGCATTGCAGCTTCGGCAGCATCCGTGATCGCAATGGCAGGAGACACGGTCTGTGTATCCCCTGTTGCAATGATGATGATCCACAATCCTGCGACCATGGCAATGGGCGAGACAAGGGATATGCAGAAAGCAATCGCCATGTTAAACGAGGTCAAGGAATCAATCTTAAATGCCTATGAATTCAAGACGGGGCTTACCCGTGCAAGGCTCTCCCACATGATGGATGATGAGACCTGGTTCAATGCGAAGAAGGCAGTGGAGCTTGGATTTGCGGATAAGATACTCTTTTCTTCCGATGAGACGGATGAAGAGAAGAAAAAGCCTGAAAAGCCGGAAAAAGAACCGGAAGAAGGCGGTGATGGAGAGGAAGGAAAAGAAAAGGAAGACGAGGATAAGGACAAGAAAAAGAAGTTCCCGTTCCAGCAGGATTCCATGATGTATTCCACCAAGGCGATGAATGAATCGTTCCTTTCCAGTGTATCCCGTATGGATGCCATGATACCAGTCTGCCAGTTAGAAAAAAGACTGAGTCTTTTAACACATTAAGGAGGATTTCAAGATGAGTAAGATTTTAGAATTAAGAGAAAAAAGAGCAAAGGCATGGGAAGCAGCAAAGGCATTCCTCGATGCCAAGAGAACACAGGAAGGCTTTGTGTCCGCTGAGGATGCAGCTATCTATGACAAGATGGAAAACGATGTCGTGAATCTCGGAAAGGAGATCGAGAGACTGGAAAGACAGGCTGCCATCGATGCAGAACTTTCCAAGGCAACAAGCACACCGATCACCAACAAGCCGGATGCAAAGACGGGCGGTGACACAAAGACCGGAAGGGCAACTGATGAGTACAGAAAAGCGTTCTGGAACGGCATGAGAAATAAGGTGCTGTCCTATGAAGTACAGAATGCCCTTACCATCGGCACAGATTCCGAGGGCGGTTATCTTGTACCGGATGAGTACGAGAAGAAATTGGTGGAAGCACTGGAAGAGGAGGTATTCTTCCGTAACCTTGCAACCGTCATCAAGACATCGAGCGGTGACCGTAAGATTCCAATCGTTACATCCAAGGGTGAGGCGGCATGGATCGATGAGGGAGGTCAGTTCCCGGAATCTGATGACAGCTTCGGACAGACAACCATCAGTGCCTTTAAGCTGGCAACCATGATCAAGGTGTCCGATGAACTCTTAAATGACAGTGTGTTCAATATCGAGCAGTACATCTCAAGGGAGTTCGGAAGAAGGATCGGTACGAAGGAAGAGGAGGCATTCTTTATCGGTGACGGCAAAGGCAAGCCTACCGGAATCTTCAATGCCACAGGCGGTGCTGAGACAGGCGTGACATCCACCGGAACATCCATTACGTTTGATGATGTCATGGATCTTTATTATTCCCTCCGTGCCCCTTACCGTAACAAGGCGGTATGGCTTTTGAATGATTCGACCGTAAAGGCAATCAGAAAGCTGAAGGACGGAAACGGAAATTATATCTGGCAGCCGTCCGTAAGGGAAGGAGAGCCGGATAAGATCTTAAACCGTCCTTACCGCACATCCATCTATGTGCCGGAGCTTGCAGCCGGAAACCGTGTCATGGCATTCGGTGATTACAGTTACTACTGGATCGCAGACCGCCAGGGCAGAAGTTTCAAGAGACTGAATGAGCTTTATGCTACAACCGGACAGGTCGGATTCCTTGCTTCCGAGCGTGTGGACGGCAAGCTGATCCTTTCCGAGGCAGTCAAGACACTTGATATCAAGGCTGCCGGAAAGTAGGGGTGGCAGGATGTTCGTAACGCTTGAGGAAGCCAAAGGGTATCTCAGGGTCGATTCGTCAGAAGAGGATGCTCTCATCCTCCGTCTGATGGAGACATCCGACAGCCTGATAAAGGGTGTGACAAGACGGACTCCGGCAGGACTTAAAAGACATGAAGCGGTTGTCCGCACTGCAGAACTGTATGCCATTGCTTACCTGTATGAACACAGGGAAGAAGCGGATCATAAGACCATGACGGAAACACTGAAGTATCTGCTCTTTGGAATCAGGAAGGAGATATTCTGATGATAGAACTCATGCGTGAACGGATCACGATACAGAAAAGCAGCACGAAGAAGGATGGGACAGGAAACCATATCCTTGTATGGAGCGACTACTATAAATGTTATTCCTACGTGAATAATCTTTCCGGGAAGGAGTACTGGGAAGCAAAACAGGTCAATGCGGAAACGGAACTTGATTTTGTCATCCGTTACTGCAGTGAGGTGTCCGCTATTGACACGGAGCATTTCCGCATCCTGTTCCGTGGGAATATTTATAATATTACATTTGTTGACAACGTGCAGTATAAGAATAAGACATTGAAGATCAGGGCTGCCCTGGCAAAGAGGTGAGGAGATGGCAGAGAGAAGAACGACCGTTGACGGTCTGGCAGATGCAATCATGGATGGGCTGAAGGAATATGCAGACCTTGCCACGGATACCGTCAAGGATGCGGTAAAGGATGTATCCAAGACCGTGAAGAAGGATATACAGGCAAATGCCCCGAAGCGGACTGGAAGATATAAGAAAAGCTGGGCTATCAAAAAGACAGCGGAGAGCAGCAACTCCCTTACCATGACGGTCCATTCTAAGGACAGATACCAGATAGCCCATCTCCTGGAACACGGCCATGCAAAACGCGGCGGGGGCAGGGTAGCCGGAAGGGAGCATATTGCCCCGGCTGAAGAAAAGGGAAACAGGGAGCTGGTGCAGAAGATAGAGAGGGGGTTACGTTCGTGACGCATGAAGAAGTCATGGCAGTGATAGATGAAATCGGACTTCCATATGCCTATCATCACTTTGCGGAAGGGGGATCCCCTGATCCGCCCTTTGCGGTATTCCTGTATCCGGGAAGCAACAATTTCTCTGCAGACGGGAAAGTCTATTTTAAGACAGACCGTCTGAACATAGAAATCTACACGGATATAAAAAATATAGAACTGGAACAGCAGACAGAAGCCGTGCTTGACGGGCATGGTATTTTTTATGAAAAAAGCGAAGTATGGATCGAATCTGAAAATCTGTATGAGGTGCTTTATCAGATGGAGGTATAGAAGATGGCGAACAAAAAGAATAAAGTCAAATTTAATATCTGCAACGTGCATTACGCACCGATTACGGTTGCAGAGGAAGGTACGGTCAGCTTCGGGACACCCGTGCCGATGCCCGGTGCGGTATCCATCAGCATGGATCCGACCGGAGAGCCGGAGTCATTTTATGCGGACGGCATTGAATATTATGTGATCAATAATAACCAGGGATACGATGGAGACCTTGAACTTGCAATGATCCCTGAATCATTCCGCACGGATATCTTAAAAGAGGAGCAGGATGCCAACAAGGTACTGGTGGAGAATGCAAATTCCGAGACGGGCAGTTTTGCACTCCTGTTTGAGTTTGATGGTGATATCCGCAAGATCCGCCATGTGCTTTATAACTGTTTCGCATCACGTCCGACCATTGAGTCCAAGACGAATGAGGAAGATAAGGAAGTGCAGACGGAAACACTGACCATCAAGGCAAGGCCTATGGCAGACGGATATGTCAAGGCAAAAACGGGAGATTCCACAACTGAGACTGTTTACAATAACTGGTATAAGAGCGTGTATCTTCCGGCAGCTTCCACAGCAGAGCAGCGGACAGCAAAATCAACAAAGAGTGTATCATAAGGAGGGCTAAGACATGGGTATCAGAAAGGATATAGAAATTGACGGACAGATGGTTGCATTCAAGGCGAGTGCAGCCATCCCGAGAATCTACAGGTTAAAGTTCCAGAGGGATATTTATAAGGATCTGGCAGTACTGGAAAAGAGCATCGGGGATGGGAAAGAGGAGTCCTCTAACCTTGATATGTTTTCCCTTGAGATGTTCGAAAATATAGCATTTATTATGGCCAAGCATGCAGATCCAAGCATTCCGGATACACCGGAAGAGTGGCTTGATAATTTCAATACGTTTTCAATTTATCAGGTTCTTCCGCAGCTTATTGAACTGTGGGGACTGAATGTAAAAACGGATGTGGAAGCTAAAAAAAACTTCGTCCGACAGAGCGTGAAATGACAACCCCGCTGTTTCTGCTCCGATGTGTACAGTTAGGCTTATCGATGGCAGATCTTGATATGCTGTCGATAGGTCTTATCAATGATATGTACAGTGAGAGCCGGAATGATGATTATAAGTATGCCGAGCTTGCAACACAGGAAGACTTCGACCGATTCTGATTGAGAGTACAGCCTTTTTCTGTTATACTTATCTGTAGAAAAAGGCTGGGATGTTCTCAGCTACAGAACAAAATTTGTGCTTAAGGAGGAAGAATCATGAGTAAGAAATTATCGGCTGAAGAAAGCCTAAAAAGCCTCAGCGCTATTAATGATTATAGAATTGACAATCACGGAAATGAAAAGAAAAGGGTTGTTGTAGTAAAAAATGGAAATACGATTTTTAATGATGTGGTTTCTGTGATTGCAGGAGATTACAATATTTATTTTAAAGTGGATATTATATGGGAAGATGCAGGATTCGATTATAGAGCAAATGGGTTATATGGATATTATAGTTCAACTTATAATGTCGTTACATATGACAATGATGTTTTAAATATATATAGTGACGATATTGTCATTAGCATTATATAGTAGCATTATTACGATTTCGAGATTAAGTGAGAAAATATATTGAAAGATGATCAGTTAAAATATATTCTTTAGCATATAGACTTAGCTGAGTGCGAGGAACTAATAGAAAGTTATATTTATTATAGTAGGAAACCTATAAAACAAAGGTGCTATTGCGGGGATGGTAGTTATAGGTATGTTACAGATGAATATGAATTTCTTATTATTGCAGAAAATAGAGAAAAACAGGCTATCATATTAAGATGCGGCAGAATCGACCTTCACTGGTATGTTCTGAGAAGATGGAGAAAGCATGGTGTTTTGAGTAACGCACTACGAACAGGTATCATAAAAGAAATTTGGCCAGAGAATAAGAAGATTACCTGCTGCTATAGTTATGGTGAAAATTACGAAGAAAAGTTTGAAATGACACAACATTTAGCAGATATAGCAGGATTAATTTTAGAAGATGATTAATATTACATAGGACATCTGTCAGAAATGGCAGGTGTTTTTCTTTTGTTACGGAGCAGAGATGCTCCTTTTTTTGTACCCATTTTTAGGAGGAGGTGAAAGGCATGGCAAGCCGTATTCAGGGTATTACCGTTGAAATCGGTGGTGATACAACCAAACTGCAGAACGCCCTGAAGGGTGTGAACGGACAGATCAAGTCCACCCAGTCACAGCTTAAGGATGTGAACAAGCTGCTGAAATTTGATCCGGGCAATACGGAGCTTCTGGCACAGAAGCATAAACTGCTTGCGGAAGCGGTCAGTGAGACAAAAGAGAAGCTGGCTACCTTAAAGACCGCAGCAGAACAGGCAAATACGGCACTTGCCAATGGCGAGATCTCAAAGGAGCAGTACGATGCCCTTCAGAGGGAAATCGTGGAAACTGAGCAGGACTTAAAGAATCTGGAAACACAGGCGAACCAGTCCGCAACGGCAGTGCAGAAGATCGCAGCAACAGGCGAAAAATTTAAGACGGTCGGTGATAACATTTCCTCTGCCGGACAGAAACTCATCCCGGTAACAGCCGGGGTCACTGCACTTGGTACGGCATCCGTAACAACGGCAGCAAACTTTGAATCTTCCATGTCACAGGTACAGGCTACTATGGGAATCACAAAAGATTCCATGTCTAAGGTAAACGGACAGTCCGTAAATACAATGGATACCCTTTCCAAGCTGGCAAAGAAGATGGGGGCAGAAACAGCCTTCTCTGCATCCGAGTGTGCCGAGGCATTAAATTACCTGGCTCTTGCCGGATATGACACGGAGCAGATGTGTAATACACTGCCTACTGTACTTAACCTGGCAGCTGCCGGGGATATTGCCCTTGCGGATGCTTCCGACATGGTAACGGATGCAATGTCCGCACTTGGCATGGGTGTGGACGAGGCAGAAACGATGGTTGATCAGATGGCAAAGACCGCATCTACCACGAATACATCGGTTGCACAGCTGGGCGAGGGAATCCTAACCATTGGTGCGACAGCCAAATCCATCAAGGGCGGTACGGCAGAACTCAATACCGCACTTGGAATCCTTGCCAATAATGGTATCAAGGGGGCAGAAGGCGGTACGCATCTGCGTAACATTATCCTGTCACTGCAGAATCCTACGGATAAAGCAGCCGCCCAGATGGAAGCACTGGGCGTTTCCGTATATGATTCCGAAGGAAACATGCGGTCAATGAATGATATCCTTGGTGACCTGAATAAGAGCATGGACGGAATGACATCAGCGGAGAAGTCCAACATCATCGGCACGATCTTTAACAAGACGGACCTGTCTTCCGTAAATGCACTGCTTGCCAATACAGGAAGCACATGGGATGACCTACAGCAGAAGATCACCGCCAGCGGTGGTGCTGCACAGCAGATGGCAGATACACAGCTTGATAACTTACAGGGACAGATCACTATCTTAAAATCCGCATTGGAAGGTCTGGCGATATCTTTTGGGGAACTTCTGATGCCGGCCATCAAACAGATCGTGGGCTGGGTGCAGAAATTCGTGGACTGGTTAAATGGACTGAGTGAGGGTACGAAGAAGACGGTCGTTACGATAGCCCTTCTGGCGGCAGCACTTGGTCCCGTGCTTATCGTGATTGGAAAGGTCATATCCGCAGTCGGTACGATCATGACGGTTGTACCGAAGATTGCCGGAGTCATAAATACGGTGAAGGGGGCTTTTGCAGCACTGAATACAACGATGCTC
>ERZ773149.2062-NODE-2062-length-14931-cov-3.175921_pt1 | contig 14931 bp, 12 predicted proteins | sample MGYA00511081_ERZ773149 | MGnify/ENA primary metagenome ERZ773149 (study PRJEB29015, sample SAMEA2737846) | human gut metagenome | biome: human gut; feature: human-associated habitat; material: faeces | place: China | collected 2012 ...
ATTTAGCATCTAGAAAGACTCCCGGCCCCCACCAGAAATCTGTTTGTCTGGCCCTCCCCTCCTTACTATTTTTTATTTTTGCTAAATATAATTTTGCTAATTCAATCATAACATATTATCAGGGAAATGCAAGTGTTTTGGATATTTTTTTCTCATTTTACTTACTTTTTTTGTGCTCATTGTATACTATATTTCAAAAACCTGTATTTATCCCAATACATACCTAACTTTTTGTTTGTTTTCAGCATCATTACATTCCGCATTTTTCCGGGGGCCTCCCTGAACGGACAGGGTTTAGGGAAAGCCGCAGATCTGCGCTTTCCTCACACTGTAGAAATGTAACTGCAGCCATACGGAACAGTTACAGAAAAAAACAGGGTGAAGAGATTCGGATGCGTCCACGACCTCTTCGCCCTGTTTTCTTTTCGTTATCTATTATACACGAAATTCTTTAAATTGTGTGATATTTTTAACTTTTTTTCATTTTATACACAGTAATGAATTCTTTTTTAACCGACCGCCAGGACAATACCGCCTTCTCCCGCATACACCGTGGCAACACCGGCTGCACCGGTGATCACGATCTCGCGGTAATTCCCGCGCTTTTCCAGTTCTGCCTTCACCTGGAGTGCACGCTCCGGACAATTCACATGCGCGATGACCGCGCGCTTTTCCTCCGGCTTACCCGCACGCCTGGTGGCAAGCTCACACATACGGGCCAGTCCCTTGGTGATGCCTCTTGCCTGATCAAGCTTGATGATGACACCATGATCCGCTCCCATAACCGGCTTAATATTCAATGCCGTGGCAAAAAAGGCCTGCAGACCGGTGAGACGGCCATTCTTTCTGAGAGGTTCCAGGGTATCGATCACAAAATAGGTCTGCTGCTCATCTCTCATTTTCAGGATGCGCTCAGAAATCTCGCTGAAAACAAGTCCCTCCTCGTACATATCACGAATGGCCAGAGCCTCGTTTAATTCTCCGGCTGAAGCAGACTCGGAATCAAACACCAGAATGTTCTTTTTTCCCTTGCCATGTTCTTCCTCATACAATTCTTTTCCAAGCACCGCGCTGTTATAGGTACCGCTCAGATGGCTGGACAAGGTAATAATATAGATATCGTCCGCATCACACTCACAGGCCTTCTTAAATGCCTCCGGGGAAGGACAGGCGGTTTTCGGACAGTTCGGGCTCGCCTTCACCATGGCCAGAAATGCCTTCTGGTCAAATGTTTCATCATCCATTATCATATGATCATCCACCTGAAGGGTAAGGGGGATCATCTCAAACCTCGGATCCTTCTTCAATTCCTCTGTTAAGTCCAGGCAGCTGTCACCAAAAATCTTATAGCTCATAATCTTCCTCCGACCCCGTGCTGTTTTCTGTATTCTCCGTTACCGCGCCCGTATGGTGAGCCTGCATCCGTGTTTCGCATCTGCAGCACGTTCTCTATCTGACATAGTTTTTATTACCACTTATTATAGCATAGTTTACCGATATTGCAAGCAATGGTTCCGGCACAGCGGGACGGATTTTGTTTCTGGAAAATAATATCATTGTTAATTTTTCATCAGTATGTTAAGATTTCATTAAGACCGCAACTGTATCCAGCTTCCACACAGTTGCAAACATCACATAAGGAGGTTTTTTATGGAAGTTATCAAACTGATCGGTGTCCTGATCGTCATCGTCGGCTTTATTTTAAAGCTCGACACGCTCGCCGTTGTTGTTGTGGCCGGTCTGGCAACCGGACTTGTAGCCGGCATGAGCCCTATGAAGATTCTTGAAACCCTCGGCACCGCATTTATCACAAACCGTACCGCCACTCTTTTCATTCTCACATTGCCGGTCATCGGAATCTGTGAACGGAACGGTCTGAAGGATAAGGCCGTAGACTTTATCACGTCCTTAAAGAATGCGACCACCGGCCGCCTGATCGCCATCTGGCAGATCATCCGTACCCTTGCATCCGCCTTCTCCCTGCGTATCGGAGGACATCCGCAGTTCATCCGCCCGCTGATCAATCCGATGGCCCAGGCTGCTGCCGTAGTTCAGTATGGCAAGCTGGATGAAAAGACGGAGGATGATATCAAGGGCATGTGTGCCGGAAGTGAAAACTACGGAAACTTCTTTGCACAGAACTGCTTCATGGGTTCCTCCGGCACTTTGCTGATCGTCTCCACCCTGACTGAGCAGGGATATCCGGTAGATGCCCTGCAGATTGCCGGACAGTCCGTACCGATTGCCGTGTTCGCTGTTATTGTCGGCGTGATCTATGCCCTGATCTTTGACCAGATTTTAAAACGCCGGTTCTCAGACCGGAAGAAACAGGAGGAAATGTAATATGACCTGGACCGTAAGCACCATCGTCTCGGAGATTTTCTACTGCATCATCGGCCTTTTCTTTATTTCCAACGGCGTGAAGGCGTTAAAAGATCCGGACTGCACAAAAAAACATACTACCGCGCTGTTCTGGTTTATCCTGGCATTCACCTTCATTGCCGGAGCCCATCTTCCGCGCTGGATCACCGGCGCCTGTGTGGTCCTGATGGCAGCGCTCACCGCGCTGCGTCTTGTCGCTCCGTCAAAAAGTGATGTACCGCAAGCCGCAGAAACCCGGAAAGCAGCAGACAAGACCGGCTACGCCGTATTCATTCCGCCGCTTACCCTGGCAGTCACCGCGGTGCTGGTTGCAACCTTCTTAAAGGTACTCGGCGCCAATAATGCCATTGGTATTTCCGGAACCATTGCCCTCCTTGTGGCACTGCTTCTGTTTAAGACCAAACCATCCTACGCGGTTACAGACGGAACCCGCCTCGTAGACAATGTCGGCGTGACCGGCATCCTGCCGCAGGTTTTAGCCGCTCTCGGTTCCCTCTTTACAGCTGCCGGTGTCGGTGATGTCATTGCCCACGGCGTCAGCGCCGTAATCCCGACCGGTAACCTGTTTGCGGCTACCGCCGTATACTGCGTTTCCATGGCACTGTTCACCATGATCATGGGCAACGGCTTTGCGGCGTTCTCTGTTATCACAGTCGGAATCGGCATTCCGTTTTTGATCGCGCAGGGCGCAAACCCGGTTGTTATCGGCGCGCTTGGTCTGACCGCAGGCTACTGCGGTACCCTGATGACCCCGATGGCCGCAAACTTCAATATCGTGCCGGTGGCACTGCTCGAGACAAAGAGCAAGTATGCAGTCATCAGGTCCCAGATCCCGGTGGCCCTCACCATGCTGGTCATTCATATTTTACTCATGTATTTCCTGGCATTCTAAATCAGGTACTCTGAAGCTTATTGCAACTGTCCACATTTTTACATGAAAGCGAGGTTTTTCCATGAAACTTCTTTTAACCGCATTTGATCCCTTTGGCGGAGACAAAGTCAATCCGGCCCTGGAAGCCGTAATGCTGGTCTCTGAAAAAGTCGGAAACGTAGAGGTGGTAAAGCTTGAGGTTCCGACCGTCTTCCGCAAATCCATCGCTACCGTAGCTGCTGCCATTGCAAAAGAGAAACCGGACGCAGTGCTCTGCATCGGCCAGGCCGGCGGACGTTACGACATCACGCCGGAGCGCGTAGCCATCAATCTCGACGATGCCCGTATCAAAGACAACGAAGGCAACCAGCCGATCGATCTGCCGATTTATGAGGACGGTGCTCCGGCCTATTTTTCCGATCTTCCGATCAAGGCTATGGTGCAGCACATCCGTGAGGCAGGCCTTCCCGCCAGCGTCTCCAACACAGCCGGAACCTTCGTCTGCAATCACTTAATGTACGGCGTACTCTACACCCTGGCCAAAGAATATCCGGGCGTACGCGGCGGCTTTATGCACGTTCCGTTCATTCCAGAGCAGGTAGTTGGAAGACCGGCACCGGCACCGTCTATGAACCTAAAGGACATCGCCCACGGCATTGAGGCAGCCATTGCAGCCATTGGAGAATATGAGGAAGATATCCGTACCGCAGAAGGACAGACCCACTGAAAAAAATGTGCATTGGCACATTCTCGCGCTGAGGCGCGGCTGCACACCAGCAAACACCAAAACCCGGGAGCCGTACCATACGGCACTCCCGGGTTTTTCATTTTTACATTTGCAGTTTTTTCGATTTAAAAACAAAGCTTCTGTATAACCGGACTTATCTTTTTCTTTACCACCGGAAGAAGTTTTCCAACCAGAAGCGCGCTTAAAATGGTGCCCTCGCGGATACCGAACAGACCGTGCATAAACAGAAAGGATAACACCACACCGACTGCCACAGATGAACAGTCTACAATGATCTTGATCTTGTGAAACTCGATATTCGGGAAGCAGTCGCTGATTGCAAGCGTCATGCCCTCCATCGGCATATTGACCAGCTTCACATCCATGTAGATTGCCACACCAATGGCTACCAGCACAATACTGATCGCCATCATAAGAAGCTGTCCAAAATAAGTCGGGATCACAAATCCATGCATGACACCTTTTGCGAAATCTGCAAAATAGCCAAAGATCGTGGAAAAGATCAGCTGGGTTAAGTTGATCCACTTATACTCCTTCCGCTTGATGATGACCTGCACAATCATGTAGGTTACAAACACACCAACGATGCAACGGCCAAGATCCACCTTCAGGATCAGCGAAATCACATACGGAAGCGAATTGACCGGGGATACGCCCAGGTTGGAATTCACGGAAAAAGCTACGCCGAACGCCAGAAACATAAGTCCGACACAGTACAACAGTATTCTCATTAACATCTTCATATTTTATATCTTCCCCTTTTTTGTAGTTGATAATATTATAACGTACCCTAAAAATTATGTAAATATAGATATGTCAAAACTGATATAGGGGATTTTAACAAAATTTAAACAGAGAATTTTTGCACTTTTCTTTTCCCGTTATGTTTTTAACGTTTTAAATCACTTTCTTATTTTTCAGCTCTTCCAGCTGTTTTTCTGTCAGCCCTAACATGCCGCCGTATACCTCTTCATTACTGCCTCCAAGCTCCGGACTGCACTCGTATTCTACCTTCACTGCGCTCATTCTCGGAGCGAATCCCGGAAGCTTCACCCTGCCGCGCTGCGGATGATCAATTTCAACCATCATGCCACGCTCATAATACTGCGGATCCTTTGTAATATCATCTACGGAAAGCAGTGCGCCTGCCGGGATATCTGCCTTACACAGGATATCCATAGCGGTAAACTTATCGTAATCCTTTAACCAGTCTTTGATCGCACCATCACAGATATCTCTGTGTTCATAACGACTGCGCGGAGTTGCCATCTCCGGGCATACATCCTGTTTTAAATCCGGACGTCCGATGACATCACAGAGATTATCCCACTGTTTGCTGCCCGGATGACGGCTGCAATAAATATGAACATAATCATTCTTTCCAAATGGCTTACATGGGTAGGTGTCAGACGGTGCTACGTCTTCAAGCGGCATGCCATTGCCAACCCGGCGGTTCGGAACCATGCCATTATTGTAATACGGCTCCCACTGGGAACGGGAAAGTCCGATCATGAAATCCTGCATTGCAACGTCTACACGCTGGCCAATGCCCTCGCGCTCACGCTGTAAGAGTGCTGCAATGATACTCATGGCAAGGGTAATACCGGTACCGGAGTCTGCTACGGAAATACCACACTTGATCGGCTGATCCGGAAGTCCGGTTGCAGAAACCATAACACCGGTGTGGGTTGCGATCGGGTCAAATGCCGGGTAATCTTTGTACGGACCATCCTGTGCAAAGCCCTTTAAGCTGGCATAAATGATCTTCGGATTGATTTCCTTACAAGCCTCATAGGTCAGACCCAGGTTGTTCATGGATCCCGGTCCCATATTCTCTACGATGACATCGCTCTTTGCAACGAGATCCTTTAACAGCTGCAGTCCTTCTGGAGATTTTGCGTTGCAGGTAATGGATTTCTTATTCATATTCATAACCAGGAATCCATAGGTATCAACACCCGGATTTGCCTGGGAATAACGTCCCAGCTCCCCCTTTACCGGGCGCTCAACTTTTAATACTTCTGCGCCCAGCCATGCCAGAGTCTCCGTACAAACAGTTCCGGACTCAAACTGAGTCATATCCAGTACACGGTAACCGGAAAGTGGTCCTTTACATGCCATAATTTTATTCCTCCTGTTGTCTCGTTTTATCTGCCATCTGATTTCTACCCAGTCCTCCATTTGCATTTCCGGGCAAGTTTCAGATCATCCTTTACTTTTTGCTTCTTTACCTGGGATCACGCGTGTCTCAATGAACTCATCTACCAGATTGGTCATGGATTCCGCATTCCACTTGCGCGGGTTGACCGGATCAGCATGGAACGCGAGTACCGGAAATCCGGCCTCTTCCAGGCGTTTCTTGATGAAATAGCTTCCCTCTACCGCCTGCATATCGTTCTCTGGGATCATGTATACAACACCGTCGATATCGTTCTGCTTTGCCTGCTGTACGAACCACTCACTGTTCCACGGCGGCATATGGAGAAAATCTTCCATTCCGATGAAACGGGCTGCCAGTGCACGAAGCGGATCTTTCTCGTCATTGCGGCGGATATAAGCGTCTGCACCCATCGCCAGGTACATGGACCACATGAAGACTGCACCATATTTCTCTTCAAATCTCTGGTAGAAGCCAAAATCCTGCCACATGCCGCGGCCCAGCCACATCATGCGGTATTTCTCATTCGGCACTGCTGCCTCACCTTTGTCGATCAGTTCTTTGATCTCCTCATACAGGCTCTTAGCATGGGCTGCCGCCCACTCGGTGCCGCGCTGCCACTGGGCCTGCATGACTGCATTGATGGTATCTACAACGGTAACCGGAACCGGATGGCTTGCCGCGATCATATCGCGGATTTTCTTATAATAGCTCTCCTGCTCATTGACCAGATCCATGACGTATTTGAGTTTGTTCATATCCATCATCTTGCCGGTCTTGCGTTCCAGATAGCTGATCAGCGCCTTTAATTCCTCCACTGCCGCGTCCAGGCGATCGGAATCGTACAGCTCCTCCCAGCGGTCCGCCGCCAGCTCATACCAGTTTAACGGCGTTTTTCTCGCCACGGTATTTTCGATCACATACAGGTCTGAGCCGTAGTTCTGGGCGATCAGGCCAAAGATCTTGCTCTGGCAGTCACCGGTCAGGCGGGTGATGCTGATGGTCGGCTTCGGAAGTCCGCCCCAGGGTCCTAACGGATTTCCTTCTTCGTCCAGCTTGTGGTCATCCGGGTCAAAGCTCTCTGCCAGTGCCTGGGCATCATAGCTGTTTAAATCGTTGCGGTAGCCATTGTCAGTCATCAGCTGGGCATATTTGCGGGTCATGCGCTTTGCGCCGCAGATAGCTGCCCACCACTGATTTACGACAAAGGGGATGTCCATGGCGCGGAAGATTTCCATGGGAACATCTGCATTCAGGATTGCAAAGTCGCAGCCCTCACGCTCCACGCGGGCCTTCATATCAAAGAACCACTGCTTCTGGTAAGCACCTGCTGCCGCGGTTGCTTTCAGCTTTTTGACAACGGAGGATTTTGATCCGGTTGCTTTCTTTTCTTCTGCCATCACTGATCCCCTCCTTTCAGTTCTTTTGCGAATGCCGCAAGACATTCATCCAGTCCTTCATTCTTGGCTACCGGCCAGAGCATCTTACCAAAGACACAGGATACGATGCCCCTGGATGCGAGGCTCTTTTTCTGATTCGGCATATCCCAGGTCGCAACCTCGTCATACAGGTTAGTGTAGAAAATCACGGCCTCGGCCTTTGTCTCATCCACTTCACGGTCCAGCGCCTCCACTCGCTGGGAAACAAATGCTTTCTTCGCAGAAAATTCTCTTAACATATAGCGGTCCACCAGCGCGCGGGTTGCCGGATAATCCAGATTATAATCCCGGTTGTAATAGCGGTCGCCCCAGTTGGTATCCTCTCCTACGATCACCATGCCCTGGGCCTCAATTTTCTCATACAGGCTGGTGTCTTCCTGCTCAGCTCCGGTGTAGAACACGCGCGGTCCCTCAAGAACCGGCCATGACTTCGCGTCCTCGGTCACCTGGCGTACCAGCGCGGTATGCTCGGTACGCTCCATGAAAAGTCCTGCACCGATGATCACGGCTGCCTCGCTTCCGGCAATGCGCACTTCCTTTCCGTGGCGAAGCTTTGCCATTTCCCGCAGGGCCTGGCGGTTCTCGTTGCAGATTTTTCCGGCTTCGCGGATTTCCTCATCGGTCACCTCACGGCCTGCCCACTCTTCCACCTGTTTCCGAAACAGATCGATCACAAACTCATTCCGTGCCTGATGTCTGCTGGTCCGGGTAAACAGCCAGTCAATAAAAGCGAAAGGCGGAAGATTCTTTTCCGGCTCCACCCGGTGCAATTCTCTTAAGTATAAGAAGATGCGGATGACAACGTCGGTACTGTTGGAGATAGCCAGCGCAGCCAGCTGATCTCCGTAGGTTCCGTCGATCAGTTTCTCAAACTGGGCACGGACGACCGGCTCAAACGCGTACTCCAGATATTTATTGGTTTCTTCCAGAGAACGCTCCGGATCTGCATACACCTGAACCGGCAGCATGCCTGCCGCGATGAGCAACTCATCCGGAACATCAAATCCCAGTTTTCCGATTACCTTTTTCCCCTGGGCGCGCCACTTTTGAGCCTCTGTATCCCGGTGCTCCCATACCTTTTTTAAGGCAATAAAGGCGTCGCTTTGTAATGCACATGTGCGAATGCTCATGAGATTATCACTTCCTTTCCAAATTCATATTTTCCGTAGCACAAATCAGGGTCTCTGTCTTTTTCATCTTAGAACGGAATCACTCCCATAATACCAGCAAGAACAGAAACCACCAGACTCATGCCAAATACCCATGGGAAACAATATTTTAAGTTAGATGGCATATCCACATCTGCAAGTCCCAATGCCAAATACGGAGTCGGGCCAACCAGACAAAGGTTGGCAGACAGACATGCACCGATCAGAAATGCTGCATTCAGCTGAAGCATAGTAGAACCATACGCGGTAACTACATTTGCCATAATTGGAGCAACTGCCATATATACGGTATCAGAACCAAGGAACATAGAAAGCGGTACACTAAGAGCACTAATAATCCAGGTAATATGACTGCCCAGGCTCTCCGGAATGATTGCAAGGATTAAAGCCACCATGCCGTCCATCATTCCACTGTCTTTTAATACACCTACCAGAACACCGATAGAAAAGATAATCATGATCATATTCAATGCAGTGCCGCCGAACTCTTTGACTTTCTTAGTCTGCTCTTTCGGATTTGGGAAGTTTACTACCAAAGCAACTGCAAGTGCCACCATGAAACCAAGATTGGATTTTATTATGCCAGATAACATCGCAATCAGAATTGCAATAGTAAGAGCAATATCAAAATAGATGACTTTCATGGAAACCTTAGTCTCAACTGGCTGGTTTAATGTTGCCTTTAATGACTGAAACTCTTCTGCAGTCATACCTGCACCGTTTTTACGCTCCAGCCTTGCTAATGGAATCACCACCAGATAGCTTAAGATCAGACAAACAATCTGTAGTGGCAATACATAGCGCCACAATTCCATTGCATCTCCTCCAGTAGCAGAAGTAAGACGTAATACCGAAGAACACCATGGTGTCATATTCATAGAACCGGAACAGATAGCTGCTAACAGAAGTAATGCCTGTGGACGGATTTTCATTTTCTTGTAGATTGGAAGCATCATCGGAATAGTTACCAACATGGTAGTTGCACCAGAACCGTCCAAATGGGAAATGGTAGCTACAAGACATGTAATCCACATAACAACTTCAACCTTATTGCCAAGATAACGCATCAGCTTACTTACAATGACATCAAACATTCCAACATCATTCAGAATGCTGAAATACAACACTGCAAACGTGAACAATGCCACTGTATTCAACACGCTCTTTAAACCGGTACCAATAAAATCATTGATCTGTCCAAGTCCAAATCCACAAATCATACAGGCTACAACCGGAACCACCACGAAGATTGGAGGTAAAGAAACCTTACCAGTCAATAACAGTACAACAATGACAAGTAACATGAGAAAACCTACAGCAGTCAACATATGATTCATCCCCCTTTTCCTTTTGATATATTGTTTAACCTTGTAAGTTATGTTAATTTTATCGCAAAAATACTCTATAAAAACAGATATAAGACGCACATGTTTTTCCGTTCATCTATGTGCAGTATGCACATTTTTCATTTGTTTTTTTAATATATATAGATAAAATGCACCATTTTCTTGACTTATGCTACTTCAAATTTTAATATGATGCTATAACGTAATCAGCCTCAGGCTGTGAAAGGAATACACGCTATGAGTATGTATACACAAGCTATGCTGGCCGAATGGCTAAAGGATATCATCATCACATTTCACCCGGGAAATTGCGAACTGACATCTGACGGAGGTATTGTTCTACTGACTGGTGCAGAAACAATACTCTCTTCTAATTACCTTTACATCGGAAGCGCCATTGTAATCCAAGATTTTTTTTCTCATCTCGACTGCTATATGAAACCAAATACCGTTTCATCAGCTTGTGCACAAAACAATCATTCAGATTCAGGTGCCATCTGTCTCATTAGTGCCGGTTTCTGCAATTTTCCTGATAATTTTGTTCTTCCAAATTATGTTACACTGATAGAGACCCGTCTTTCGCTCCTGCCCCTCTATAACCGGGTACATGAGCATCTTCACCGCTTCCGGATCTGGGACGAGGAGCTGCACCACATTGTATACACAAATGGCGGCCTGCAGGCACTTCTAGAGCATGCTTACCAGGAGCTGCACGCCACCATCCTTCTATTAAATTCCGGCTACAAACACATTGCGGCGGTCTACGACCCGGATATCAGCGATCCCACCGCCGATGAACTGCGGGAGAACGGGTACCAGTCCTATGACACCATCCAGACCATCCACCATGAGCCTGCTGTGAAATGGGGAGAAAACCGGGAGTTTGCCGAGTACATCTCCTCCATCAGCGGCAACTACACCATTGTGCGGCTAATCTATTATCACGGAGAACTGGTGGCGCGTCTGTGCGCCATTTTGAATGGGCCGGAGCCAAGCCCGTACTGTTCCGATCTGAATGAACTTCTTGCAGGATTTGTTGCAGAATATCTTTTTAACAACCAGAGCAACGACTACAGCGGAAATTCCCAGTTTGGAGCGTTGGCAACGGACCTGATTGAATGCCGTATTTCCAGCGAAGAGGAGCTGCAGCAGCGTTTAAAACAGATCAAGCTTGCCACCCGGCGTTATTACCATGCCATGCTGATTTCCTTTCCGGCCACGGAGCATCCGGGACCTACCATTCCCTGGAACTATATCATCAACCAGTTGGAATACATTTTTCCCTTCAGCAACATCACCACCTACAAGGGCGAAATTCTGCTGATCATCCGGAAAATGAAACGGCGCAGCCGCCTTTCCTTCAACCAGGATTCCCTGTTAAAAATTCTGGACAGCTATCACGGCTACGCCTGCGTTGGCAACGCTTCCGAATTTCTCATGTCACTACCGCCAGTCTACCACCAGTGCCACGAGGCCCTGCGCATCGGCCAGGTCATGAACCCGCAGCAGCGCATCTTCTACTACGAAGATTACAGTGTTTACCACATCATCGAACTGGCCGCCGAAAGTTCCAGGCAGAAGCTGGGCAGCCGTAACCTGGTGCACCTCTGTAACAATGAGCTGGTGGCTCTGATGCTGTACGACAAAAAACACCGCACCAATCTGGTGGAAGTCCTGCAAACGTATCTGCTGCATGAGCGCAATACCAGTGAAGCCGCCAAGGCCCTCTTCATCCACCGCAATACCATGTTAAACAAAATCCATAAAATCGAGGAAATCATTGACAGCAGTCTTGATGACCCCAAGCTCCGGGAACGCCTCCTGTTCAGCTGTCGTGTCATCGAATACATGTCCCGGTACTGCCATGAGGATATTCTGGTGCTGAAGCGAAATCTTGAGAAAGAAAAAACAGGACCGGTCTGATTCGGTCCTGTTTTTTCTTCCTGTTTCTTTTATGCTCTTCTATTATTTCAGATAATCCTTCAATCCGCCCCAATGCTCCTCGAAGATGCCCGGGTCCATTTCCTTTAAATCCGGAGAAATGACCGGAGTAAATCCAATATTATCCAGCACATCCTTCTGCAAATCAATGCCAGGCGCGATTTCAATCAGAGTCATCTTGTGGTCGATCAGCTGGAATACTGCACGCTCGGTCACATACAGTACTTCCTGATTGTCCGGTGCATACTGTCCGGCGAAGGTAATCTGGCCAACTTTCTCTACAAACTTCTGGATAGTTCCCTCTTCCACGATTTCCAGCTTTCCGCTGCCGACTTTCACCTTTGCCTTGCCCATCAGGGTTCCTGCAAAAATCACCTTCGGAGTTGCTGCGGTGATGTCGATGAATCCGCCAGGTCCGGTCAGTCTCTTGCCCATACGGCTTACGTTGTTGTTTCCGTCGCCGTCGACTTCACCGATGCCCAGGCAAGTCATGTTCAGGCCGCCGCCGCTGATCAAATCAAACATCTCATGAGGAGACAGGATTGCTTCCGGGTTGTATGCGCTTCCGAAGCTCGGCAACGCAGACGGAACACCGCCAACCATACCACTCTCGGTACTCATGGTCACATCCTCAATCAGGCCTTCCTCTGCTACGACCTTTGCAATATCTGCCGGCATGCCGACGCCAAGGTTAATAAGGTCACCCTTTCTCAACTCCATAGCGCAGCGTCTGCAGACAACCTTTCTTTCATCGAACGGAATCGGCTGAATGCTGTCTAACGGGATTTTGATCTGTCCGGAGTAGGACGGCTCCCAGTAAGTACCCTCAGCCTGCCAGCAGGATTTCGGATCCTTTGCCTGTACCACATAATCTACCAGCTTGCCCGGAATCTTGACATCTTTCGGATTTAAGGTATCTTTCTTTGCCAGGTACTCTACCTGAACGATGACGATACCGCCATTGTTCTTGACTGCCGTTGCTACCTCAAAGCCTTCATTCATTACACTCTCATGGGCAAAGGAGATATTGCCGTTCTCATCTGCAATAGTTCCGCGAAGCAGTGCCACATCACATTTAAATGCCGGATAGAAAAGGTATTCTTCGCCGTTGAATTCTACAAGCTTTACAACTTCCTCAGAATTTGCACAGTCATTCATGCACCCGCCTTCCACACGCGGATCTACAAAAGTACCAAGACCAGTCTTGGTAATAAGACCCGGCCGGCCGGCTGCACATTCTCTCCAAAGATTGATGATAACCCCCTGCGGCAGGCAGTGGGTCTTAATCTGGTTCTGGCGTGCCTGATCGCAGAGCGTGAAAGCACTTCCGATATGAGCACTGGTCCACTTCGTGATCAATCCCGGGCCTGCCTCACCAAAACGGGTAACACCGCGATTTCCGTGATCGGTATCTGCCTCCGGCAGCGGATTTCTGTCCCATCCATGAAATTTATTTCCGTATCCCCAGTCTCCCAATGCGCTTGCCTGCTTTAAATTCAAGTCACACGGATGTCCGGTCTCCGCAAAATTATCGCGGATCGCACAGGCAATCTCCTCCGGCCACCCGGAAAGTCCCATGCCCGCAACACCGACTGTTGCATGATCCGGAATCAGCTGTGCTGCTTCTTTTGCAGTAATAAACTTAGCCATAATAAAATACCTCCTCTTTTATATGAAAAGCATGTTTTTTACGTTATAATCTTAACGTATTATATCATGTATAAAAAAACATGTAAATATATACATGTAATTCAATGCACTTTTCAGCATATTCCACTATATCAAATTCCTGTTTTTGTGAAAAATACATGACAAATCATTTTGTTGTTTTTCATTTGGCATTTTTATGTTAAAATTTACATATCAATCATTACAGGTTGTGATTCACAATCCGGTCAGCACTTAAAGAAGCTGCCGTTTTATATATCAGGAGGACACTCATATGCGAACATTAAAATATGCCATCCTGGGCCTGATCAACCGGGAGCCCATGACTGGTTATGATATTACCCGGGAATTTAACAGCAACAATCTGGCAAACTTCTGGTATGCCAAGCACAGCCAGGTTTATCCGGAGCTTAGCCGCCTCATGGAAGAAAAACTCGTTACCTGCGAAGTGGTCATCCAGGGAGAAAAGCTTGAGAAGAAGCTTTACTCCATCACGGAAGCCGGAAAACAGCAGCTTCAGGAGTGGCTCATGAAGGATGAACCTCTGGAAGCAACTCCGAAGGACGTATTCCGCCTTCGCATGTACTTCTCTGATTTCATGACACCGGAACAGTTAAAAACCCATCTCACAAATCAGCTTCAGAAACATATTCTGAAAGAACAGTATCTCTCTGATATCATGCGGGATCACCACCACAATACAGCTCCTGCCATCGGCACCCGGGGATTTGGTGACTTCATGGTTTTAGAGGGTGCCATCATGCGTGAGAAATCCTACATTGACTGGATCAATGACTGCCTTAAACGTTGCTCCACCTCTTCCGCGGACTGATATCCGTAACAGCGTGCCATATAGTCCATTGTCAGGACCTCCGGATGCTTTTCCTGCTTCTGCAATGTTTCCGGATCAGGCTTTCAGGCATCCGATGGTCTTCTCTGAATATGTAGACAATTCTTCCATTGTGTAGCCGTCATCTCCAATACCAGTTTCCGTTTTTCTTCAGAAAGCTCGGAAAACTGCCCTAAAAAAGCTTAATAAAAAAGTCTCTCATGTGAAATGCTTCTTTATCATCTTCACATAAGAGACTTTTCTCTTTTTATCCTGTACTGACCAGATTACGCAATATTCTGGCTGTTTTCCTCGCAGATTTCTTTTACGGAACGATCATCATGGGAAAGACCGTCTGCATACTTGCGGATAATATCCGC
>ERZ773149.2076-NODE-2076-length-14873-cov-7.839789_pt1 | contig 14873 bp, 15 predicted proteins | sample MGYA00511081_ERZ773149 | MGnify/ENA primary metagenome ERZ773149 (study PRJEB29015, sample SAMEA2737846) | human gut metagenome | biome: human gut; feature: human-associated habitat; material: faeces | place: China | collected 2012 ...
AGGCAGACGCCCAAAGCTTCTTGTCCGCTGCAAGCGGGCAAGAAGATGCAAGGCTAAACTGTAACGAAAATTTATTTGACAAAATATCTCCCCCTCCATATAATAAGCTTATATTCTAACCCCAGCCCGAAGGGGCTTCCTAAAACTTCTTATTTTATTTTCAGAAATTTCCAAATTATGATCCACGGAATTTCCACGTATGCACCTTGACAAATCAAAAAATATCCTCGATCCCCTTTCGCTGTTTACTTATGATCAAATAACATTTAGGCCATATTTTAATGTAAAGGAGAACAAGTATGAAGAAAGAAAACAATATTATAAAGATTTGTGGATCTATGTGCTTTATCCTGTGCATGATCTGCTCTGTCTATACATATCCCTCTATGGCACAGGAAATGAAAAGTATTACTTTTTCCAAAAAACTGACCAGAGAAGAGGCTGCCGCTTTTAAAGAGCCTGACAATACCTATGAAGATGAAAACGGAATCCGATATCAGCTGCTAAACTGGGAACTGGAAGAAAAAACGGGAGAAGAAAAAAAGATTCCCTTAGAAAAGCAGATCCGTTATCTTGGACTGGAAGAAGGTGAAGAAATCCCGGAAACGATTTATGCCGAAGTACCGGCCCCAAAGCCGGAATTACCAGAAACGGAAAGTGCTGAAACCCCATCAGGAAAAAGCCATTTAGAGGAAACACAGCCCCCACTATCAGGCTCACTCCACCAGGCAGACATACGAATCATAAATGAACAATGGAAAGATGATCTATGTCTCCCAGTCACATTTTATTCCTATGGTGCAGATGAATATCAGCTGGGAGAGATTACCATTTCAGCGGAAACCCATAACCTTCTTGAAGAAACTGCCCAGGAAAGTCATCACATCCTGGACTGTCTTGGGCTGTCTGCCCAGGCATATCATATTACTTCTATGGTTTGGAACGGAGAAACATTTACAGATGAAGAAGGACAAGTCTGCCGCAATGCACTTGCTCTTGGAGAGCGGCTTTTAAAAGATGTAGAAGTTACATATAAAGGCGAAGGAACCTTAAAAGAACCTGATTATTATGAGCTTCATACTGTATATCAGGCGGAAAAATATGAAGAAGAATCCACGATAGAACTAATACCCCAGACACCTGAAAGTCTTCCTGATCCTGCTGCAAAACAAGGTCCCTTCTGGTATCTGATCCGAACCGGCTTTGTGATCACAATAGCTATTGGTATCTTTGGCATCCTTACCGGTATCATCCTGCTGCTTATCCTGAACCGGCGCAAAAAAGAAGAAAAAGATCATTTATAACCAAACCGCTTTCAAAAATACAGCTTCAAAATGTCATCCCAGTATGATATGATGGATAATACAGCATGGGGAAAAGAGGTAAAACAGAGTATGATTAAAAAGGCGGCTGAATTCGCAAAACGGGCTCATGATGGTGTTTACAGAAAAGGGACGCAGATTCCTTATATTACCCATCCTATGGAAACGGCAGCCATTGTAACGGCATTTACAGATGAACCGGAAATGATAGCTGCTGCCCTTTTACACGATGTAATAGAAGACGCCGGGGTTACAAAAGAAGAACTGGAAGAACAGTTTGGCCCCAGAGTGGCCTTTCTGGTAGACAGCGAAAGCGAAGACAAGTCTAAAAGCTGGATAGAGCGCAAAGGCAGTACCGTGGAACATTTAAAGACTGCCACCAGAGCCGAAAAGATACTGGCACTTGCGGACAAGCTAAGCAATATCCGCAGCACAGCCAGAGACTATCTGGTCCTTGGAGACGAAGTCTGGCAGCGTTTTAACCAGAAAGACAAGCAGATGCAAGGCTGGTATTACAAAGGCGTAGCAGAGGCCCTGAAAGAATTTAAAGGCCATATCTATTATGAAGAATACGTAATGCTGTGTGAAAAAGTATTTGGTTAAGGGAGAAGAGAATGAGAAGAATGAAAAGCAGAGTTCTTGCGGCGATCATGGCTGCAGGAATGATTTTTACTGCCCAGGGAATGACCGCTCTGGCAGGAACAACGGGGATCGGCGCAGCAAAACCCGCACAGTCCACACAAGGTCCCGGAGATGTTTCAAAAGATGTAGACAATGTTGTAGTAAATGATGAAAATACAGATACAGGCACAAATACAGGCGATACAAATACGGTTCAGCCTGATCCAGGTAAAAACACAGAACAGACTGCTGCAGATACCCCGCTTCAGGTAAATTACAGCGCATATTTCAGAAATCAGGGCTGGAGCAATACTACCGCTGACAACCAGGCATTAGCAGCACCGGCTGATTCATGGGTCACATCTATGAGAGCTAATCTGATCAACATTCCATCAGGAGCTCAGATCGGCATTCGCTATAAAGTAAATTTAAGTGGTACAGGCTGGCTTGACTGGAAAGCAGACGGAGTAGAAAATGGCGGCGCTTCTGCGGAAAATCCACTGGAATCTATTGCCATGGAACTGACCGGCTCCTCCGCATCTTCCTATGATTTGTATTACAAAGTTTATCAGAACGGCTCCTGGACTGACTGGTCCATGAATGGTTCCCCTGCTGGAACCGAAGGCATTGGACTGAGAGTAGACGGCATTAAGGCTTCCATTACAGCCAAAGATGCAGGCGCACCGAAAGATATGGCAAATTCCAACATTGATCCTTCAAAGCCTATGATCGCCCTGACTTTTGACGATGGGCCAAGGGCTTCTGTTACAAACCGTATTCTGGACAGTTTAGGACAGTACGGTGGAAGAGCCACTTTCTTTATGGTAGGAACCAATGTTTTACAAAATGGCGACGTGATCCGCCGTATGACAGCTCAGGGCTGTGAGGTTGCAAATCACACCAATGACCATAAATACATATCCAAACTGAGCAATGAAGGAATTGTCAGCCAGGTAAGCGCTGTTAATCAGAAAGTAGCTTCTGTTTGCGGTGTTTCACCGGTTGTGATGCGTCCGCCAGGCGGCTATATTGATGCCCATTCCCTTTCTGTTCTTGGTTCCATGGGAATGCCTGCGATCATGTGGTCTATTGATACAAGAGACTGGCAGCACAGAAATGCGCAGAAAACCATCAACACTGTCCTGACTCAGGTAAAAGATGGAGATATTATCCTGATGCATGATATTTACGATGCTACTGCAGATGCAGCAGTTGCTCTTATTCCTGAACTGACCGCCAGAGGATATCAGCTGGTAACTGTCAGTGAACTGGCAGCAGCCAGAGGCGGAATGGCTGCAGGTCATAAATATAGTCAGTTCCGCTGATCCTGAAAATCACATAAATAAGCCCAGATATATGATAAAGCAGATGCAAACCACATGTAGATCGCGTAGTTTGCACCTGCTTTTTATATAAAGGGGATGTGCAGTTAATACATGACAACAGTTTATTAATCAACATTGACTTCCTGACCTGCTTCTTTGCCAGTAAGCCATGGACCTCTTCTGTAGAACAGGATAGATAATATTGTTGCGACACACCAGCCTACCGGCCATGCGCACCAGATACCAGTTGCTCCCAGTACTGTCTTAGAGAATACAAAGGCAAGTACTACACGCAGGATCAGATCGGTAAAAGTTGCGATCATAAAGTTCTTCATCAGTCCGGCGCCTCTTAAGATACCATCGGCTACCAGCTTTGCGGAAACTACAAAGTAGAATGGAGACAGGATCTTTAAGTAGGTAATACCGGTATGCATTGCCAGCTCTGTAGGTTCGTCCATAAAAAGCTTTAATACAATGTTTCCTCCGAAGAAATACAGTAAAAACAGAGGAAGGCTTAACATCCACACCATTTTTACACCGGCACGGAAGCCATCTTTGATACGAGGCATTTTTCTTGCACCCAGGTTCTGGGCTGTGTAGTTGGAAATACCATTTCCCAGCGTAGTAAAGGAAGTGATGACCAGGTTATTTAATTTAACAGCTGCAGAGTAACCTGCCATAACAGGTGCTCCAAATCCGTTGATGATACTCTGGATCACAATGTTTCCCAGGGAAATAAAACTTTGCTGTAAGGTACTTGGAATGGCAATGACCACGATCTGCATTAAGATCTGCCAATCAAAGATAGGAGCTTTTTCTTTTCCTTCAATTTTTGCCAGCCTGCGGAAGATAACTACCATTGCAAGGACACAGCTGACACCCTGACAAAGGAAGGTTGCCCACGCAACACCTGCAACTCCCATATTAAAGGCTTTTACAAACCAGATATCAACTGCGATATTGGAAGTAGAAGAGGCAGCCAGGAAGTAAAACGGTGTTTTGGAATCTCCCAGTGCTGAGAAGATACCCGTTGCAATATTATAGAAGAATACGAATGGCAGGCCCCATGCGTAAATATCCAGATACAACTTAGAATCAGCAAATACTTCATCTGGTGTACGGATCAGCTTTAACAATGCTCCGGCTCCGGTGATGCCGATAAGCATCAGGATAAGACATACAAACGCGCTGAAGATACAGGCGGTGTACACGGCTGTTTTCATTCCCTTAAAATCTTTTGCGCCGAAAAGTTTTGATACAACAACAGAGCATCCCATATTGCATCCAAAAGCGAACGCAATGAAGATCAATGTGATCTCATAGCTGTTTCCTACTGCTGCCAGCGCATTTTCGCCAATAAACTTGCCAGCTACCAGACTGTCAGCGATATTATATAACTGCTGGAAGATAATACTTCCAAAAAGCGGCAGACAAAATTGCCAAAGTACCTTTTCAGGATTTCCTACAGTCAGATCCTTATTCATTGCCTTTCTCCTCCATCTCTTTCAGGCTGTTTATGATCACATTTACACAGCCATCTGTACCTAATTTACTGCTGGAGAGCATCATATCATAGCTTTCAGGCTGTCCCCACGCAGTTTCTGAATAAAAATCAAAAAAATGCTTTCTCATACGATTAATATGTTTGATCCGGTGAGCCGCTTCTTTTTCATTGATCTGGTTCCGTTTCATCACACGTCTGATCTTGCTGTCCTCATCTGCGTAGATAAAAACGGAAAGCTGATCCTCTTTCGGGATAATAGAAGAAGCGCATCGGCCAATGATCACACAAGGTCCCTGTTTGGAGATCTTTTTAATAACCTCTTCCTCTGCGGTATATGCCATCTGACTTTCAGAATAAAATGTATTTCCTATGCTTGCAATATCTGCATAAGGATTTCCACTCAAAAACTGGATACTGTTAATGGGAGATTCCTCTTTCTTGGAGATAAAATCGCTGCTTAATCCAGATTCCAGTGCCGCTTTTTTGATCAAAAGCTTATCGTAGCAGGGGATTCCCAATGTTCTCGACAGTTTCTCACCAATTTCACGACCGCCGCTGCCATACTCACGGCCAATACAAATGATCTTTTTCATACCATCCACTTCTTTCTCTTGTATATTCGCTGCAGAATGTTGTTTTTTCACATCGGCTGTATTATAATCCGTAATAAGATATATGTAAAATATTAAAAATGAAAACAAGATATATCATATAGATATATAAGGAGAACCAGAAACAGTATGAATATCAGCTACGATTATTACAGAGTCTTCTATTATGTTGCAAAATATAAAAGCTTTACCGGTGCGGCAGACGCACTTCTCAACAGCCAGCCCAACATTACCCGGACCATGAAAAAGCTGGAAAAAGAACTGGAATGCACTTTATTTGTGCGTCAGCGTCATGGGATCGCCCTGACTCCGGAAGGTGAAAAGCTGTATGCACATGTTTCTGCTGCCTTTGAACATATTTCCTACGGGGAACAGGAGATCGCAAGGGATAAAAGCCTTCAATCCGGTATCGTCACTGTTGCTGCCAGTGAAATGGCGCTTCACTGTATCCTGCTTCCCGCCTTTAAAAAGTTCCGCAGTGCTTATCCGGGCATCCACATCCGTATCCAGACCCACTCTACCCCCAAAGCCATTGACGTTCTTAAAAAGGGTCTGGCGGATTTTGCCATTGTAACAGATCCTTTTGAATTGCCTTCCGGCCTGTATTCCCGTATTTTGCGAAGTATTCAGGAAGTTCCTGTCTGCAGCGGTGTATTTTCTCTTTCTACAGGAACCTCTTTAACTGCCGAACAGCTACGACATTACCCTATTATTGGTCTTGGGGAAAAAACAAGCTCCTTTGCCTTTTTTTCAGATTATTTCAATAAACGTGGTGAAACATTTTCACCGGAAATAGAAGTGGCAACTTCAGAACAGATCCTGCCAATGGTCCGGTCTGATCTTGGTATTGGTTTTGTGCCTACTGACTTTTTACAAAAAGAAAATATGGAAAATCTTATTATATTGAATATGGAGCCGCCGATCCCAAAGAGAAATCTTTGTATGGTAAAGCGGAAAAATGTATCTTTAAGCATTGCAGCTTCTGAACTGGAACAGCTGATACAAAAAGTGAGTCTATAAAAAATGTGCTGGTGCGAAATAAAGCTTATATTTCGCACCAGCACATTTTTATTTTAACGCTGTTTAACCTTAAGTTATTCTTATTTTTCAACTCCCTGAGCAGCGATCATCTTATCTGTCAGAGTGCCATCATAAATAACCGTCACTGTATCACCTACATTGATTCCGTCAAACATTCCCTCTTCACCTACAAATGAAAACAGTGTGTTGTCTGGATCTGCGGTATCAAGAACGATATAATCAGATTCTACTTCTGCTGCTGTACCGGTCAGAGTCTTTTTCTGTGCCTCATCGCTGTCTTTTGCATCAGCAGTAATGATACGGGTAGCAACTGCCTGGTCATCTGGATCTTCCAAATCACCGTAATAGGTTACTTCTGCTTCAGCACCTGCTTTAATACCGTCTTTTGTTACTTTCTGGGCAATAATGGAATTTAATGTATAACTTCCTGCATCTGTCTTCAAAGTGATCGTCTTATCATCTGCGCTTTCAATGGTTCCCTCAATGATCAGGTCATCATCAGCCGTTTCTTCTTCTCTTGCCTCTTCTGCTGCAGAAGTCATGATATCTACAGAAGTTGACTTTGTTACATCTTCAGATAACTCTCCTGTATAGCCTACTTCTACTTCATCACCTTCTCCGATCTGATCTGTACCTGTGATCTGAGCATCTGTAACATCAAATTTGGCGATATTTCCTTCATCATCGGTTACAGTAATGATCTTGTCCTCTACAAGGCTTACATAACCATAATAATATTCTTCCTCAATAGTCTCAGAAGAAGCAGCCTCCGTGCTCTCTACAGCCTGTGCTGTTGTAGTTTCTGTATCCGCTTTTTTAGAAGAGCAGGCAGTAAGCCCCAGAGCAACTGCTAAAAATGCAACTGCCAGATATTGTTTTTTCATAAATGATTCTCCTCTCTTTGCCGTTCCTATACATGTCTTTCATTTCCATAGTGTCTTTTTTGCGGCACGATACATCTTACTACGAAAGCTGTGTTTTTACTATGTTTTTTTTATGAATTTTTCCTTAAACTTTAGTACCGTCATATATCCTAAAACTTCACGTATCCCAGTATTTCCTGTGTTCCAAGAGCCTCGTGACGTTCTCTGGTCAATATCCCATTATCAAACTCATAAAGGCTGTATCCGCAGGATTCCCGCATACACACTTTCTGTTTCTGATCCTCTCCCACAAAAGACAGACTCATGGCAGTTCTGTATGGAAGATTTTCATAAAATCCACGATATAGCTGATGGGTATGACCGCAAAAAATCATCGATATAGAAGATTTCCGTAAAATTTCATTAAATTCTTCCATTATTTCACATGACGGAAAATCTGCTTGATGAGGCAGCAGATGATGATGAGTCATCAGCAGGATCGTCTGCCCTTTTTCACTTTGTAAAGCATTTTTCAACCAATCACACTGATATCTGCCAATCTTTCCATCTGCACTCCCAGGATATGAATTATCCATTGAAAGAATACTTACAGAATCCAAACGTTGGATGCAGCAATACGGTTCATCTTTTGCTGCCTCACGCCCAAGCCATCCTTTCTGAAAAGCCAGACGTTCATCATGATTTCCCAATGTAACAATAACCGGGATATCTGGAAAACGCTTTTTTATTTCTATATGCAGCTGCCTATAATCTTCCTCCGTGCCGTATTCTGTTATATCTCCAGAGATCAGGACTGCTGAAAGCTGTTTTCGTTCCCTTTCTCCCATTTTCTGAAGGCAGACATCCAACTGCTGCATTGGTGGAACCATATTTTGAAAAATAGAATCATAAGCAAAGGCTTTATTACTGCTTTTATATTGCATCCGGTAATGCAGATCCGAAATATGCAACAGTTTCATCTGCATCCCCCTTTTCTTCCCAGCAAACGCAAAAACTTTTCTGCATCTGTATTAGCGATCAGTTCCTCAGGAAAATGCATCTCTTCTAAAAGATTTACTGCTTTATCAAAATATCCTACTGCGGTCGCAAAATGAGCATCTGTTCCTGTAGCTATCTCCACACCATGTTTCTCACACAAGCGTAAGATCTCTGCAAGATTTTCCCTGGTATTCAATCGGAAATAGGCATTCTTAAGAGAATTATTATTAACCTCCAGTAATACGCCGTTCTCTTTTGCTGCTAATACAAGCGCTTCAAAATCTACCGGAATATTCCCATCTTCTGGATGACCGATGATCTGTACATAAGGATTTTCCATAGTCTTCAGGTAAGCGCGGGTATTTTCTGCCTTACTTCCTGCCGGGGTACACACTGTATGATAACTTGCAATTACTATATCCTGCCTTTTTAAAAGATCTTCCGAAAGGTCAACATTGCCTTCGCTGTCCAAAATATTAAGTTCTACCCCATAAAGCATCTTCACGCCAAAAAGTTCACGATCCAGAACATGATAATTCATAAAATGAAACTGATCCGGAGAATCTGGCAAAGCAGGTGCATGATCTGTAATACAAAGCAGTTCAAGTTCCTGCTTAGCCGCTGCCTGTGCATTTTCCAGAATCGTGCTGTATGCATGGGCACTGGCTAGTGTATGTGTATGTGAGTCAACTTTTAACTTCATAACCTTCTCTCCTTAATTTCTCACTTCTTTCCGGCGCCGTACTGCGCTCTTTCGGAAAATATAAAATGCCATTAATGCAACGATAGTTGCAACATAAGGGATGGAAGCTGTTACCTGTGTTTTTAAAGATGTATTCTGCATTGCATTTCCAATTGCCTGGCATGCCCCAAAGAAAAAGCTGGCAAAAAGGACTCCCAAAGGATTTGCACCGCCCATATTGCAGGCTGCCATAGCCATGTATCCGCGTCCAGCTGTAATATTCTGAATAAACAGCGTTACACTTCCCATGGATAATACACAGCCGCCCAGACCGCAGAGAATACCTGAAAGAGCAACCGTTATAAACTGGTTTCTTTCTACTTTTGTTCCAAGGCTGCGGGCCGCCTCCTGGTTGATTCCAATGACTCTTAAACGATAACCCATAACCGTTTTATAGAGGAAAATATGCATTCCCACAGCCAGCAAAACAGCAAAATAGTCAATGGGTGTCAGATTTGCTAAAACTTTTCCAATAAATGGAAGATCTTTAACAATTGGAAGATTGATACGTGGAAGAGGTAGCAGACTGCTGTCTGTAAATACACCTCTGACTCCAAAGATCACATATAAAAGATAAGTAGTTGCACCTGTCATCAATGTATTCATTGCCATTCCTACTACCGTTGCTGAAGCCTTAAAACGGATAATGCAGATCGCATTGATGGCAGAAATGACAAGGCCACTGGCTGCTCCCGCTAAAACAGCAAGAAGAATGCTATGCGTATAATAGTTGGCAACAATGCTGAAGAATGCTCCAGCCATCATCGTACCTTCCATACCAATATTGAATACTTTTACCTTATTGCAGATAGCAGCAGTTAAAGCAGCCAATAAAATCGGTGATGTCATACGGATCATGGAATTTAATACAGTAGCAATATAGGTAGCATTAATTGTCATTGGTCTTTCCTCCCTTCTGCTGCTTTTTATTCCACTTTAATTTCAGTGAAAATCTGGCTGTAACTAAAAGCGTGATCACTCCTGAGATAATAGACACAATATCTGAAGAAAGGCCCATACTGCGCTCAATAGAACTTCCTCCTGTAGAGATTCCAGCCATAAAAATAGAGCAAAACAGCACGCCAAGAGGACTGTGCCCTGCCATCAGTGTAGTAATTACTCCCGTCCAGGCATAACCGGGAGAAGAGATCATTGCATCTACATAACGATAACGAGTACCTAATACTCCACATGCACCGCCAATTCCTGCCAGAGCACCGCTGATCATCATAATACGAAACATCATTTTCCGGCTGGAAATGCCGCCATAGTCGGCAAAATGAGGATTCAGCCCACCCATTCTTGCCTTATAGCCAAAACTGGTCCGGCGCATCATAAACCAAATCCCTGCAACTGCTAAAATTGCCAGGATAAAACCTGCATGAACTGCATAGCCGTTAAATAATTTAGGAAGAATCCCTTCTGTTATCTTCTGTGTCTGGATCGCTGATGCATCCGATGCCTGAGGATCTTTAAACACATAAGTCGTAAGATAGGAACAGATATTCTCACAGACATAATTTAACATCAGTGTAACGATCAGAAGCCACATTTCAAACCGATCACAAATGTAAGACGAAAAATACGCCACAATCATTCCCACTGCAGAGCCAGCCAGCAAGGAGACAATACAGACCACAATTGAAGGACCTGGACAATAAATCGCTGTTATCGCTGACGCAAGGGCTCCCAAGGCCATCTGGCCTGCTGCGCCCATACTGGGATATCCAGATCCCCAGGCTAATGCTGCTGCCAGTCCTGCAAAAATAATTGGGGTCGCACGGGTCAGTGTGGCAGAAAGATAATAACCGGAACCAAATCCACCTGCCAGAATTCCTCCAATGGTTGCAAAAGGATCATATCCTGACAACGCGATCACCAGTCCGCCAATAACAAATCCAAGGAAAATAGCAAACAGTGGAAGGGCAAGATGTTCCATTTTTTCATGAAAGATATTTTTTATTTGGTATTTCTGCTTCATACATGACCTCCCACCATTAAAAGTCCTAACGTTTTTTCGTCGATGTCACCTCGGACAAACTCGCCGTTGATCTTTCCTTCATAAATAACATAAATACGGTCACTGAGTGTCATGATCTCGCTTAATTCACTGGAAACCAAAAGGATACCATCGCCCTGATTTCTTTTTTCTACCAGACGGTCATGTATAAAATCCATTGCTCCAATATCAATACCACGAGTAGGTTCGCAGGCGATCAAAAATGGGGTACCCAAAGTAATTTCTCGCGCTGCGATCAATTTCTGCGCATTTCCGCCAGAAAGTTCTCTGATCTTCTGACGGGAACTTCCTACTTTCACCTTATAATCTTCAATCAGCTTCTTTGCATGGGCTTTTACTTGTTTTAAGTCAAGTAATCCCTTATGAGAAAACTCTTTTTTATCTTCATATCCCATCAGACTGTTTTCCTCTAAAGTTGCCTCTGGCGCACTTCCCCAAAAATACCTGTCTTCCGGAATACAGGACATTCCATTATCCCTGAAAGAACGCACGGATGCGTTGGTCACATCTTTTTCCTGAAGAAAGATCTTTCCACCGTCTACTTTCTGCAGACCTGAAACACAGCGCACCAGTTCCGATTGTCCATTTCCAGACACTCCTGCAATTCCTACAATTTCTCCCCGATCCACATGGATGCTTAGCTGATCCAGGATATTTTTTCCGTTATTATCCTGAAGTACAATATCACACACATCTAAAAGACGTTCTCCAGCCTGCATTGGAGGTATCTGACGGGTAAGGATCTGACGTCCTACCATCATATAAGACAATTGTTCAATATTGGTATCCACTTTTCTTGTTTCACCAACTACCTTACCTGCACGCATTACAACAACGCGATCTGCAATCTCCATAACCTCCCGCAGTTTATGGGTAATGATAATAAGACTTTTTCCCATATCTGCCAGTTTTCTCATGGTTTTTAAAAGTTCATCTACCTCAAGAGGTGTAAGAACGGCACTTGGCTCATCAAAAATGATAATATCCGCATTTTGATAAAGAATTTTTAATATTTCTACTCTCTGCTGTGTTCCCACTGGAAGATCATGAACCACTGCCTGTGGATCAACCTGAAGGCCATATGTCTTTGCCAATTCAGCGACGATTTCGTTGTTGGCATTTTTATCATAAAAAATACCTTTATGCTGCTCATTTCTATAAACAATATTCTCTGCAACTGTCATTGTCTGAAACAGCATAAAATGCTGCTGTACCATGCCAATTCCTTTTGCAATGGCATCGGCCGGGCTGCGAAAATGCATTTTCTCCCCATTTAAGAAAATCTCTCCACTAGTAGCTTTTTCCATTCCATAAAGGACCTTCATAATCGTAGATTTTCCGGCTCCATTTTCACCTACTACAGCCAGGATCTCACTCTTATCCAGTGAAAAGCTGACATGGTCATTGGCCACCACCTGACCATAGGTCTTGACAATATCTTTCATTTCTAATAGCATATGGCCTATCCTCCCATGTGCAGTTTTATTAATGAGCTGCTTCTTCCGGCACCTCTATTACCAGTTCACCGGAAATGATCTTATCAGCTGCTTCTTTTCCGGCAGCAATCACTTCATCTGTGATAATATCTGTATTGCGGTAATTTTCTTTGTCAGTTGTTATGTAAACTACGCCAAAAGCATTCTCTTTTAACCCAAGAAGCTGTGAACCGCCTTCAAGAGTTCCATTTAGATAATTTTCCACAACATTTCTTGTACAGATATCTGTATTTTTCAAAAGTCCACCCAGAATATAAGGATTTTCCTCTGTTGTCTGATCAATACTTAAACCGGTTGTATAAATGGTCTTTCCCTGATCTGCCAGCTCTAAAGCTGCCTGGTAGATTCCCGAATTCGAACTTGATGAAGCACCGCCCATAATGATCTTGCAGCCTGCTGCCTGCTGCTGAAGGGCATATTCATATGCAAGTGTGGTATCTGCATATGAATTTGTGTAATTGTACATAAACTCTGCATTTGGATTTACAGCCAAAACGCCTTCTGAATAGCCATAACGGTATTTATAAGTCGCCTGCGTCTGGTAAGAACAGATATAACCAAACTTATTTTCCTCCGGGAAAGCAGTTGCCATCATAGTTCCCAGTACATATGCGCCTTCCCATTCCTTAAATCCAATACTTGTAACCGCTTCGTTAGAACATACGGTATCAATAACTGCATATTTTATATCCGGATTAGCATCTGCCAATGTTCCAAAGGAGTCTGCCGCCTGCCAGCCAAGTCCAATGATCAGATCATATCCTTCATGGGAAGCTGCTTCAGAATTTTCTGTCCACTGTGCTGCGTCTGCACATTCAATACTGGACCATTCAAAACCATACTCTTCACTTAGTTTTTCCATTTCATGATAGGCCTGAAGAATGAACTGTTCTGTTCCAATAGTGTCTGTGATCAATGCGATCTTATGAACACTCTTATCATCAGGTTTTTTCTCTTCCGCACTGCCTGTGTTCTGTTTTCCACATCCTGACATTGTTGCAGCAAGAGAAGCGGCAAGTACCAAACACATTATTCTTTTTTTCATAACCGGGAATCCTCCTTTTTCTTATCACCATGTACTTTCAATTTCTTTTGTAACTTCAGAATAGCATATCTTTCTTTTTATCAACAATGACACAGGTCCCACTTTTGGTAATATTGCAGTAATTTTTATGTAAAACAATTGTATTTTTATAAATACTTGCATTTCTTGCATTTTATCAGCCTTTTTGTTATCATGTCTTTAGTATGATTTTACCGACGAAAGCAATAAATGTTCTCTCGGAATCGTTCTGTTCCTGATTTTATAAGATGATTTTTGTCAGTTATGTCTAAGCAGGTGTATGAAAGACTCCGAGAGAATATATAATTACCGGGAGGAATCTTATCTATGGAAAAAATCCATCAGCCAGCGCTCCTTATGGAGCATATTGAAAAATCCCATATGCAGGATGTATTTTCTTTTGATGTCTCCACAATTGCTGAGTTATTTTCCTTTCAGTCTCAAGAATTCCTGATCGAAGTCGGCCATAACAGTGACTATCTTTATTTCTTAACTTCAGGTGATATCATGGTCTGCACTTACACTGTTTCTGAAAAATTTCATTCTCAGTGTTATTATCATGGACTTGCTCCTATCTTAGGAGAAGCTTCTATTCTGTGGGGCAAAACACCGATCAGTACAGTTCAGGCTCTTACGAAAGGAACTTGTGTGGGGATTTCTGTGAAAAAACATGGCGAACAGCTTTTAAACGATAATCTCTTTCTTCGTTATGTCTGTCAGATCCTTTCCGAACGTTTGCATTCTTCCAACTATATAACCTCTCTTGACCCGGTAGAAGTTCGTTTTGCATCTTTTCTTATTACCAACAGCAAAGATGATCTGTTTTCGTTTAAGATCTCTACCTGCGCAGAACTATTAGACACCAGTTACAGACACCTTTTCCGTGTTATTAATAAATTATGCACTGCCAATATCCTTCAAAAAACAAAAAAAGGATATCTGATACTGGACCGCAAGGCTTTAGATCAGTTATCCATGGGAAAGTTAGAACTTGATTTTTAAAAAATATTCTAAAAAACCCCGCAATTCCTAATCCAGGAACTGCGGGGTTTTTAGAATGTTACGACGGCGTTCTCCTCCTGCGTGACCTTACGGTCACACAAGAGGCATCGGATGGATATCCGATGTAAGATACAGCCTGTCTTTTTTCGTTCTATTATTTCTGTGGGCCAGCTGCTACCAGTGCTTTACCAGCTTCGTTGCTCTCGTATTTAGCGAAGTTCTTGATGAATCTGCTTGCCAGATCCTCTGCCTTCTTCTCCCACT
>ERZ773149.2084-NODE-2084-length-14833-cov-2.658411_pt1 | contig 14833 bp, 12 predicted proteins | sample MGYA00511081_ERZ773149 | MGnify/ENA primary metagenome ERZ773149 (study PRJEB29015, sample SAMEA2737846) | human gut metagenome | biome: human gut; feature: human-associated habitat; material: faeces | place: China | collected 2012 ...
TGACCAGGATAGTTTTATTTCTCGCCGTTTTTGGATCCTTCGGGCGGCTGGTCATGGTGAGGCTTTCCGTCCGGGTCAGAGGGATGTTCCAATCGGGAACGGGGTCTATGTAGGGCGCGATATCCTCCGCCGTGCCCCAGCGGGCAGAGCCGTATTCAATACCCTTGCGGTATTTCTTCGCGTTCTTGCCCTTGACATACACCGTCAGCCGGACGAGGACTGCGCCGAGGATGCCGACGCAGATATCCAGCGCGTGAAAGCTGGGTGCGGAGCTGGCGAAGGCCGTCTGAAAGCCCTGCCCGATATGCAGCAGCTTTTCCGAGGCATCAAGCCCCGGCGCCAGCCGCACCGCCTGGCAGAGCTTATCAAAGAGATACACAAAGAACAGATACGGCAGGTTTGGCAGAAGATATTTTTTGAGCTTATCCTTCATCGCTCCACACTCCGTTCTCTGGTCTTGACCTTTTCGCCGCGCTCCTGCTCCTTGTGCTGCGTTTTGGACTGCTCCTGTGCCTTTTCCAGCTTGTGCCGGATAGAAGGTGCTTTCTCACGGCTCAGATTTTTAGCGGAGAACTCCCGGAAGGCCGCTGTAATCACATCGGCGTCCCGACCCTTGAAGAACACCAGGTAGCGGGGTATCTCGCCGCTGATGTCTTTTTTCAGAGCGAAGTCAATGCCATACTTCTTGGCGGTGGCGGAAAAGGCCCGGATGTTCTGGTCGGTGATCTCGATGTTGGAAACGCCGGTATTGTGCTTCATAAGCTGCCGGAGGGTCTGCTTGCCGTGGTGCAGCTTGGTCTTGTGGTCGGTCACGCCTTTCTGCATCGCGTCCAGCACTTTTTTCATGGCCTGTTGCAGCATCCCGGCGGAGAGCTTGGTGGCCTCCACACAGAGGGCAACGGTGCGCTGGGTGACTTCTTCCTGCATAAGTCATCATCTCCTTTCTCCGCTGCCGTACAGGTCGTGGTTCACCAGGGATGCATAGTAGCTGTCGATGGTGGCCGGGGCGTTATACAGGGCAGATAGCAGATATTCTTGATGTTGCGGACATAGGTGGTGTTCTCCCGCATACGGTCCAACACATACTCGATGTGAGAACTGTTCAGCTTCAGGAACCGGGATTTGACCACCTCCGCCGGATAGTCGTCCCCGGCAATGCGGATCGTCTCCTTGCGGGAACAGACGGTATCCACCATGAGCTCCACCAGCTCGTCCAGGCGGTCACGGTCCATACGCTCGTTCTGTATGAGGATGTCATACTCGATGTTCTCCAAAATCAGTTCCCGATAACTCTCTCGCTCCCGCATCCAGTCCCGTCCGGTCCGTTTGGCCCCTGCGGGGGGTTGGGGGCTTGATTGGATAGGATTTGATCCTTCCGTACTTGGTGAATCAGTATTTTGTTCTTCAGGATTTCTTTTCTCTTTATTTAATTGCGGCCGGTTTTCCAGACATGGGTTATCCATATCCGGGTTTTCCGTATCTGCATAAGCCGTATCCGGCTCGTCCTCACACGGCTGGCCCGTATCCGGGGGATGGGGCGTCTCGTAGATGACATACTCTTGCCTTTGCTGTCCCGGAGCCGATTGCGGACTATGTATCCGGCTCGCTCCAGCTCCTTCAGGGCGGAGCCAATGCTATCCGTACCCTCCTTGCAGATTTTAGCCAGGCCCCTGGTGGTGTAGTTCCAGTCCTCCGGCAAGGACAGCATCATGGAGAGCAGCCTTTTGGTTTTCAGGGACAGACCCGCGTTGCGCAGGTGGTGGTTGGACATCACCGTGTAGTCACGGGTTTTCTCAATACGAAATACCGCCATGTTATCACCTCCCTTCGGCGGTCTAAAAAAGTGTCGATTTTCGGGGGAAAGGCAGCCTCTATGCCGCCCGGATACCCCGGAGGGGAAAACCTATGGGCGGTGGTCTTTCGGCTGATTGTGGATAAATTACATGGGATTTTTGCCTCCATTCAAAACAAATAAAACTACAATGCAGCGTGATTTGGCTATATAAATGCACCGCAGAAACTCTGCGGTGTTGCAATAATAATTAACTGTAACCTCATTTTCAAATCGCTCATTGCTGAAGCTGGTAAAGCATGGTATAATTGAATTATGTCAGATGTATACACAAATTCGCAGTAATACTAACTAAAAAAGTTATGAGGTATTTTATGAAACGAATTTGGATTAATAAAAAATACATTTCTTCAATAGCGACGACGATTATTGGCGGTATTTACGCTTTTTTCGGTTTTATTGGAAATTTTGTATCATTAGATGGGGTTTTGCCCCAAGAATTGCCCTTTTATTCAAAGGTATTAATTAGTCTAGCAATTTTGGTTTTTTTATGGATTGTCTGTTTTCTAATTGTTGGGTGTACATTATCACGCAGAAAAAGGTTTGAGGTAATCTGCGGAAATAACGGCCATAAATTATATGTCCAATATGGAGATTTATTTGATGCGAATGAAGTGCTCAATCCATGTGAACGAAGGAATATAATAATTCCTGTAAATAGATGCTTTGACACTATAGTTGATAATCATTTAGTTTCAGAGCAAACGCTTCATGGAATTGCTTTTAAACAACTATATAGTTCTGGCAGATATACAGAGCAGTCCCTAAATGCAGCAATACAACGGCAGTTGTCTAATCAGCCTTATCAAGATATCGATATAATCGATAAACCCGAAGGGAACATTAGACGGTACCCAGTCGGAACAATTGCCGATATTCCTAGCGATGAAACCACGCACCTATTCCTTTGGGCGTTAAGTACCTTTAATAGAGAGTTGAAAGCTCAAACATCTATGCAAGACTATGCACTAGCAGTACAAAAATTAATTGAAGCATGTAATAGTGAGTCTGAAGGTTTCCCTATTTTAATTCCACTAGTAGGGACAGGCCTTTCGAGAACAAAAAAAGACCAGAAAGATGTGCTTTCATACTTGGTACAAGCATTTAAATTGAATAAAAGTGAATTAAATTGTGATATTCATATCATTGTTCGTGAAACTATTAAAAGTGATATACCCATAATGAATTTGAAATAAAAATTACTAAATTTTAGGAGGCACCTCAAAATGTACAGAACTAGAACCTATATTGCTGCAGATTGGGATGGCGATATTGATGCTGTAAATGCATTACACAATTGGAACAACGGAAAAAAATGGAGTCTGTCGTTTACAGATGCACATGATTTGACCAAATCAAGTGATAGCAGTCTAAATTGTAGCATTAAGGCTTCTCTTTCTACAAGAATGGATGCCTCTAAGACCTTTGTTCTTATCGTCGGAAAAGATACTAAGAGTCGCAAAGCAGGCGAATGCACATACTGCAACAACTATAAAGGCGGAAAGTGTTTAACGGGACATACAATAAATAATGACAGTTTTATTGAGTACGAATGTAAAAAAGCAGTTAGGGACAGAGATAAGTTGAAAATTATTGTTTTATATAATGCTGCAACAGTAGATAAGAGCAAATGCCCAGATGCAATTAAATCTTATGGCCAACATGTCGCAATGCAGAAAATGGAAAATGGAACCCATGTTTGGGATTATCAGGCCGTTAAAAATGCATTGGAAGCATAATATATTATGAGCAATGGCGATAGTCCATATTCTGTTGTGGTTTTTTTCTTGATTGAACAATTGGACCACTGCAGGTGAACAGCCTGCGGCGGTCCAATATTCTTATTTCGTTTCGTCGTCCAGCCCTTCCGCCTTCAGCCAATCCTCAAAGGACTTCCTGGAAATGCGGATCATGTTGCCGATGCGGATCGTCTTGAACAATCCGGAGTTGGCGAGTTTATAGGCCGAAGCGCGGCCAATACCGAGGATGGTTGCGATGTCATTCACGGTGTATGTTCTGCTTTGGGGCGTCCCTTTTTCGTTAGTGCTCATAAAATGATCCTCCCTTGCTAATAGCATTTTGAAATGGCCCCTGGAAGCCCTCTGTCACAAGGGGTTCCTGCTAATACCTTGCTAATACGACATTTGAAAAGCCGTTGTAAGGCAGCATATTTCAGGGGAATTTGTGCAAATTGACCTGCCTCCAGGCAGCACAATTTGCGAAGAAACAACACAGGAAGATATGATATGAACAATTTACGAAATGGTACGCCGTACTCCCGGAGCACAGTTTGTTGAGTCTGTGCTCCGGGATTGTTTTGCTGCAAAGCGGTTCGGAGTTAATCGTTTTTGGATATATGCAAAGGCAGAACAGGAGTAGAACAAAGTGGAACAAAGGTAGAACAACTTGGAATCAAACGGTGATTGTCAAGAGAATCTTTCGGGTGTATAATAGTACTATCGGAAAGTGGGTAAAGTGGCTCTGCTGTCGCAAAAAGATGCGATAGTGGAGCTTTTTGTATATCAAAAAAGTTAAGAGAAAGACCAATAAGTAAATTTCTTATTGGTCATTTTTTATACCCTTGTTCGAGAGTATATACACGAAAAGAGTGAGAATCGTGGGGAGAAAATGCAAAAATTCGCCTAATGTGAAGGTGCATGGAGTACCTTTCCGTGTGACAGAAATGGGGATGACGACTAAAGGGCAGGCTAGATGCTATATCAGTATGAGGCAGCCAGATGGGAGTATACTGCATGGGGAAGGCGTAAGTAAACTGGTTACGGCAAAGAGTATGAAGGCTGAGGCTGTCATAAAAGCTGCAGAAAACATTATATGGAAGAATCGTGGACAGGTGCTTGAGTGGTTACGAGCTGGTCGACTGCAGAAAGCGACACCGACGCTGTTGCTTCTGGTGCTGCCGGAAGAAAGCGTAACAAGTATATATGGTAAGAACGATGAAAGGCGCAGAGAACTGGTGCGGTGCGCAGCGAAATTGCTTCCGCCATTGCCTGAGTTACAGGAAAAGATGGAAGCTGTAACTTTTCGTGCTGTAGAAAAAGTAGCAGTTAACAGAGGGGAAGACGATGCTTTAAAGCGAGCGCTGAACCGGCTGTATGATGAAGCGGTTGCGCAAGGAATCTTACAAGAAAATAATGTTAAAAAATTGCTCGTAACTGTTCGTAGCGAGGGAAAAGGGAGACAAAAATATTAACCAACGTGCCCTTAGTCTGGAAGAGATGCGGATGCTGACGGCCTTATGCATAGAGGGGATGCAGACCGATATACGGTATGCATCCGTACTGCTTCATCTGACCACGGGTGTAAAGACGGGAGAGCTATGTGGATTAAATATTGACAATTTAATGCGGTATAAAGATGCGGTATATATCGAAATTGGCGCAAAATCCGTACAAAATCGAGGTAAAGTTGCAGAGTGGAAGCCATATGAGCGTGAAAGCGGAAAGGTACGCCGTATACCATGTACTCCTTTAGCACAAGCAGCGCTAAGTGTGCTTTTGAAGTCGCGGTTGGAAGCGGGTGCAAAGGTGGATGCTCCGCTGATTGTAGGTGAGGGCGGACGTCGATGGGATGTCTTGAAGCTGCGCGCTTTTGAAAAAGAGGTGCTTCAAAAAGTAGTGCCGGAGTATGCGAAGATTTCACGAACTGACGTAATTCGTACAAGTTTTGAGCATTACTGCCGCGTTATATGTGGTATGTCAGATGGATCGGCGCAGAAACTCTTAGGTTGCAAAGCAGCTCAAACATATGAGGAATGGTATTGTGATTACAGTAGTAAAGTTGCGCTGATGACACTGGAGGCACAACTTCGGCGGTGTCATAAAAGCTTAATATGTGATGAGGGAAAATGGCATATAGCAGCACACCTGCATTTGCGGATGAAGCGAGGAGCAAGTGTTCAAATTCAAACGGAGCATGGTGTCAAAATTGAAAAAATATAGTAATATGTGAGCCGAGAGGCTCTTTTTTAATGCCTGCAGATAAGGACCTATTGTATTTTGCAATAGGTCTTTATATTACATAATGAAATTTGAGTAATTAATAATGACAGTTATTTACTAAAATGTTATTATATAAATATAAAGTAGCGGAATAAGGAGGAGAATAAATGGCATTTTTCACAACTCAACGAAAAGAAACCGGTAGTTATAGCACTAAGCGAACCAAGCCGTGCCGCAGCAGACGCAAGGGCAAGATATATGACGAAAAAACGAAAGATGGTAAATTAACCGTTTGGGGTGCTTATGAGCGGGTGATTTTGGATATACAAAATGCCAGAAAATGGGCTGATAGCACATGCAGGGCATATGACAGCGTATTTTATCATTATATTGCTGAGATTTATAATCACATTGAGTATGCTTCGCTGACAGAAGAAACTGCGGAACAGATTTGGTCCTCTAAAATTGATATTTTTGAAGGCAGTGATGCCCAGGATCAAAGAGCACGGAGTATTTTCGTGAGCTTTGTAGAGCAAGCGTGTCGAGCGGGACTGTCTCTGATGCGGTTCAGAGACACGGTCCCATTTGTGATTCCGGAAGATCTTAGTCAGCTGACTACGGAGCAGCTGTTGGAGGTACGTAGAGCTGCTGATCGTTGCCAGTGGCGGCCGAAGTCGCTGACAATTGAAGCGGAAATTAAAATTTATAACGAGTTGATAAAGCGAGCATCGACACAGGGCGAGTGCATTGCTTTGCTAGTCATGCTTCTGCTGGGCTGCCGTACATCAGAAGCAGCGGGTTTGTCATTTGGAAATATTCGCAAAATGGCGGATGGTTTGTACTCTATAGAGCGACGGGAAGTGGAAGAGCAAAGCTCGAGGACCGTCAAAACCGGCAGTAAAACCGCAAGCGGTTACAGACTTTTGCCGCTGCTGCCGCAGTTTTATGAGCTGCTGGAAGAGCGCAAGCGTATGGTGCAGGAGTACATGGAGAAAAACGGCTATACCGACTTAGATATTAATGACATGCCGCTTGCTTGTCAGGGTACGAATTTGCTGACACGGTGTACAGCAAAGGAAATGAACCGTATTTTTAAGGATATTTGCATTGATGCAGGTGTCGAAGAAGGCTTTTTCTTTGAAGCTGAGGCAATGATGGCTATTGATAAAGAGGCAGGAGCAGAGTACGAGAATGTGGTAGTAGCCTATATTCTGCGGCATCAAGCTGCAACGGAGTTGGTAGCGACTGATGCTTCTCGGGCTGCAATTTCTGTGCTGATGGGTCATAAAATTGAAGACCCTAATGTAAAAGCATTTGACTATGCCAATGCAGATGGTCAGCGTGAACTGCTGCATATTTTAATGCAGCGTCCGTTATATCGGTACATTGGTGGTGCGACAGATATGGAGCAGATTACTCTTGAAAAAGGGCAATCGGCAGTATGCGGAGGATCGGCTCGTCTGGTCGCACAAGAGGACGAGGAGTTCGATCTTTATATCGACACACTGGAGCCATATGACACGATAAAGATTCAGCTTGAGGGCGGTGCCCGGTTGCTGAAGAAGAATGTAAGAAAAACAATCGCGTTGCCGTATCAGAGACCGAGCGGGCTTAGTATGGTGAATGCAGTGACTCAGGTTGTGACAGAGGCCGAAGAGAATGTAAAAGCTGGAAAGCTGGCGGATAAGCCGGTTATGATCGCGCAGTGTGATGATCCTCTGAGCGAATTGATGACCATTGACGATCTGCATATCGATTGGAAGCCCCAAATCACCAATGGGGATGGAGATCCGATTGCAGATCCTTCGGAAGAAGTGAAGATGGCGGTTTGCGAAGATACATTGATTGCAGTTTTGCCGAGTGGTGTATTAAAAGAAGTGCCGAAAAAAGAATACATTTATAATCAGACCAAGAGGGCGCGCCGTGATGAGAAGATTTTTGCGGATAAAGCAATAGACAGCATTAAAGCAATATGGCCGTTTTCGCAATCTGCGGATAAAATTGTAATTAGCAGAGAGGGAACAGCATGGCATCTGCTGGCAGAAGTCGGTGCAGAAGAATTTTTACAGGCGAATGAGTGGGAAGAATGCCGCGGCGCATTAGCTGCGGGCGGTATTATCGTTCCTTGTGAAAAGAATGCAGATTCGTTGATTTGTGGAGCGCAGAATGGAGATGTGGTGCGTTTGCCGGCGGAAAAACTATGTGCATGGCAAGGTCAGAAACAGCTTGTGCGCATAGGAGCGGCACCGTTGGCAGCAGCTTGTTTCTGTATGGATACCGATGATATTCTGCTGATTAGCGAAAAGGGACAGGCACTTCGTACTCATGTTTCAGATTTGCACAAGCGCGCAGACATTGGCGGTGGACTGACCAAAGGTATGCGTATGAAAACAGGTACAGACGATAGACTGTGTTGCTGTTTGGTCTATCAACCGAAACGCAGCTTAACAGCTATTTCCCAGCAGCGAAAGCTGCTTGTGCTGCGTGCGGACGGTGAAGAAAAGGCTCGGTTGAGAGCGCAAGGCCATGTCGGTGAGGGCGTTTGCCTGGTGCATGTGGAAGGCTCAGACGGTGTGGCAGATGTGCTGTATGCAGATCAAGCAGTATTGCTGCTGTCAGACTCCGGTTATGCGCAATGCCGTGACATTAGCGTGCTGAGAGAGAAGGGACGCCGTGCAAAAGGCATTGAGGGCATGAAGCGCGGTCAGATTATAAGAGCGGTATGTGCGAAAGTTAAATAATGGGGAAGGCGCAGCTTTTGAGCAGATATCTCAAAAGCTGCGCCTTTAGGCTTGTATGAATGTAGTTAGAGGACCTCTGAGCAGAAAGATAGCGGCGAAGACTGAAATTCACGGACTATTATTGCGTTTTGTATGTTGTGAAAAACATCGCACGAATGTGGGGCGCGACCAAGTATTGGGGAAATTGATATATGCTCAGCCAGTGCTTGCGTTGGCTGAGTTTTTAGTGGCAAGGTGCTCCGGTGAGGTGGCAGAATCGCTGCGATTTATGCAGAAAAGAAATTTCCAAGTGTAACTTAAGTCATTTTAGGTGAAATTCCATGCGCTTTTCAGACGCCATCCCAAATTTTGTGTAAACCTCTGCGAAGGTGTAAAATAGAGATATAACCGTGGAGGAAAGCAAAATGCCAGTAAAGAAACGCACACCGGAAGAGAATGCACGAAGATCAAAAATCCGAGAGCTGCTGGATATGAGCAACATCACCAGCATGGATGACATCCAAAATCTGTTCAAAGAAACAATTGCCGAATTCATGGAAGACGGTCTGGAAACTGAACTGGATGATGAATTGGGGTACAGCAGGTACGATTATTGCAACAAAAATACCGAAAACAGCCGCAATGGCCACAGCAGTAAGACACTTCGCACCAGTTTCGGCGATGTAGAAGTAGCAGTTCCGCGGGATCGCAAGGGTGAATTTGAGCCGCAGCTGCTGAAAAAGAATCAAACCAGTATCAGTCAGGATATCGAGGAGAAGATTCTGTCGATGTATGCCAAGGGCATGACAACCGGCGATATCGAAGCACATATCCAGAATATTTACGGCGTAGATGTCTCTGATACGACGGTAAGCCGCATTACGGATAAGATTCTGCCTGTCGCAAAGGAATGGCAGCAGCGGCCGCTGGATGCGATCCACTATCATGTGCGCAGCGAGGGACACATCGTGAAGAAGGCTGTCTATATCGCGATTGGCATTGATCTGGACGGGCACAAAGATGTTCTCGGCATGTGGGTTGGTGAAAACGAAAGCGCAAAATACTGGGCAACTGTACTGAACAGTCTGCGCAACCGTGGGATTGAAGATATTTTTATCGCCTGTACGGACAATCTGTGTGGCTTTTCTACGGCAATTGAGGCAGTTTTTCCTAAGATTGAGATTCAAAACTGTATTATTCATCAGATTAGAAATTCCAGCAAATATGTATCTTACAAGGATTTGAAAGCGCTTATGGCTGATCTGAAGGCGGTTTACGCTGCGGTTGATGAGGATGCGGCATTGATGGCGCTGGATACCTTTTCGGAGCACTGGGATAAGAAATATCCCACTATTTCGCAGTCCTGGCGGGCAAACTGGGCAAATCTCAGCACTTATTTCAAATTTCCGCAGGAGCTTCGCAGACTGATTTATACGACCAATGCAATTGAAGGTTTTAACCGCCAGCTTCGCAAGGTAACAAAAGCGAAATCCGTGTTTCCGACTGATGAGAGCCTGTTCAAAATGCTGTATCTGGCAATGATGGATATTACCAAAAAGTGGACCGGCCGCCGTCAGGACTGGAGTATGATCCATGCTCAGCTGGCAGTCTATTTTGAGGATCGGATGCCAGACTGAGCGATTGGCGCAACTACGTGCTTTCGCCATAATCGGCGTTATCTTGTTACAAAGGCGGTCTCGAATTACAATGCCGCCTTGTGAATATTTTACTCTGTTTTACATCCAATGCGGAGTTTACACAGAATTCGGGATAGAGCCCCGATCTCCGCCATGAGCTGCGGTCCAAGGGATTCACCAACACCGTACATTTCCATGACGACAGAGTATTCGGGCAGCTGAGATGCCAGCTTGTTCATCTCGCTGCGGTAAGTTTCTACGCTGCGTGAGATCGCTGTGAGCTGGTCAGCAGCGGCCTGAACGAGAGTTTTCGTGACAGAGGTTTTCTGCACCAGTACAACAGCGGACTTTGCCAGAGCATATACCTCGGCAGCTTTCTCTGTGCTGAACTGGTAACGGTTTCGTTTGCACCATTTGCGGTAACGCTCAGTAAAAGCGTTCAGACTGCCGCTGCGAACGCAATCAACATGCCAGAAGTCATGGGTCAAATCAACCCATTTCTGCGTGCCGTCACTGCGCACAGGGCTGTCAAACAGCTTGCGGATACCGGGAAAAGACTGTTCCTGAAGTGCGATGAGGTTGTTTGCGGTAGCGGTTTTCTGCTTAATGGCCAGCTGAAACTGACGGTTCATAGTTTTCAAATCGTATCGAATCGTATCCATAGGAGTATAATCACGCAATTCGCTCCAATTGTCAAGAGCATATTTGGCAATCTTCATCGCATCTGCCTTATCGGTCTTGACCTTGCGGAGAGAATTATTGCCGTACTCTTTGATAAGCAAAGGATTGACTGCCGAAACGTAAAGTCCGGCTTCATGGAGAACCTTGGCGATGCTCTCATAGTAACGTCCGGTGTGCTCCATAACTACTCGTGTTTCGCACTCAATAGATTTAAGCTGTTTTGCCAGAGAGGCCAGCTCCTCGGCGCTGTGGCGCACATCGAATGGCAGTTTTACCACCTCGCCAAAAGGACGAAGTACGGCCACGGTACTCTTGCTGCTGGAAACGTCAATGCCTGCTGCGTTCATGTTCATCACTCCTGAAAGAATTTGCAATGGACAGAGCCATCTTTACCCATTGCCGATTCTATCTGTTTGGTGACACGAACACGCGGTTCTACCTGCACAAATCGAACGCTGCGAACAGGAGGATGGCTGACTGACTTAACAACGGGCACGAAGCCCTTGGAAGAAAGGGTCAGACCATTACCTTCCTATTCTAACAGCTTAAGCAACGAGATGTCTCGGCTCGTAGCTGGCTGCCACTTTTCCGAGGCAAATATATTGTAACAGGACGTTTACCTGAATAATTGGAAGACCGGTCAAGAAGACAGGCAGGAAACCGCCTGTTCTTGACATGTCTGCATGCAGCTGTTATATATAAGACAAGAGCAACAAGCCTAATCCATAAGCTCATCGCCCTTAATTATCATAGAAGAATCTTATTCACAGAGTTTTTCTCACACGCTCGATTTAACAGCAAATGTTATTCTGGTCAATGTTTATAAATGCTGACGTTGCAGAATATCGACAATAATAATAGTTGACCTTTGTCGTTTGTAAATCAAAGTGCCTCTCCGTTTTTTCTTGTGGATGAGCGCGGACTTGCTGATACTGGACAGTTTGACGATTTGTGTATGCGAATGGTCCATAAGCAGAATTATTGTATGGTCAAGCTGTCCGGTGTTGAAATTGGGCGGACAGTCTTCACGGAAATTCGGGTGGGTGACAGGACGGTCCATCGACCGTATCATGGTAATAAGGAGCATCAGAGCATAAATGGCATGAACAGATAGAAACCCGTTTGGTTCTCAGAAACAGCCTAAAACTATGGGCGGGCATACATTTTGAGACAACATCGTAAAGTCCGGACGATTCCGCCTGCAAAAGCATAAGTTCGCACCGCTTTTCCGTATTCTGGACGACGGAGATTACCTGCAGGCCATCGGCGAAGAAGGCGCCATGCGTGCGCGGCTTCGTCTGCTGACCGCGGGCAACAGCTATATCGTTCCGCAGTGCGGTGATATCGTGGGCATCCACAATGTCGATCCGTCACAGATAACATTGGCACGGTGGGAGCGGTTCTGTGCGGCGATGGATGATTTGGCTAAGAGGCAGGGGTGGGGGTAGTACATAATGACGAAAATAAGAATGGCGACCGTAGGTATCCGAGAGGGATGAATCATGGAAACGAATCGCCCGAATCTATTGCAGCGCAACGGATTCGGGCGATTTTCTCTGTGTCAATAAGGTTAGTAAGGGTAATTGTTATACGCGCCTTTGCACTACTTAAGTGTCACTGGTACGGCATTTAGCCTGTTTTTTGAATCAATGATCGATTTATAAATATCTTTGATTCCAGCTTCTCTTGCCATGCTGACAACAAGATTTTCTTCCTTTACTCCCATTCTTAAACCCAGGATAATCCCGCTTGGAACCCATTCCATCATAACTGGCGGCTTCATTGGGCAAGCAGTTATCATACGCCATTCTTCATCGTATTCATGGCATTTCCTCTTGATCAGCGTTGTTCTTTCTCTTTCCCATGTACCATTCCCCACGCTATCATACAGATATTTGAGAATTGTCGTATCAGAAATTTCGCCGATCTTGTTCAGCATTACAAGTTTTGCGAAATTAGTAGCATTATACGGAGCGTTCGAATAGTAGATGGGATATAACGGTGTGCCGAAATTTTTGATTCCACAGTTTTGACATTTTTCCTGTTTCCCGCATAAATAGTTTTCTTTCTTTTCAAGATCATAAATCTGAACAAAGCCTCTGTGTTGGTCTGCGTATTTTAGCCAGAGAACCTCATTAAAACCATTCTCGGAAAAGCAAATAGACCAAGTGTCTTTCTTTATCTCATCTCGCAATGCAAGCGCAGAACTAAGAAAATTTTCGACGAGTCCATTTGAAAGCATCTTTGTCACATTGTCAGCTGTAAAAAAGGCTTTCTGCTCTTCAGTCAGCATGCCGCCAAGAATGTCCTTGACACCTTCTGTGACTGCTTCTGTGCTTTCACGAGTTTGAAATGCTGTCAGAAGTTCTTGGTGAATAGAGTCAATATCAATATGTAAAAATGTATCAAAGGGATCGTCATAATAGTTTGCCGAAGAAAAATAGAGCCTATTTGTACGAAGTGCTTCCAAGCTATTAAGATTGACAGGACGATAGCGAAATAAAAGTTTCGGAAACCGTATCGCTGCCATCAGTTGTTTTGCATCCTGTGATAGGTCAAGTCCGGGTAATGCGCATAAAGTTTTCCAGAACGCTTCTCGTTCTTGTGCATTCATTCTTTCGGCCCCCTATCTTCCACCGCATTCACGCCGCCAGCGCATTGGCATTGACCCGTTCAATCGCCTGTCGGATGCCTGCCCACACGGACAGGTCTGTGAACACTTCCACGATGCTGCCGTAGTCGGTAAACGGTGCTTCCTGCAAAACGGACATATCTTTCATCATGCCGTTATGAACAATGTACTCCACAATCTGGTTTACGAAGTAAATCTGCCTGCTGTCCAAGCTGGCATCGTTCAGATACTGCGCAAACGCCTCCTTTGCCGCGTTCATGTCAACTCCGACGATTTCTCGCACGAACTCGCCCAGCGGCTTCTGGCCGTACTCAGCCACATAATCCTGTTTCGTACCGACCTCGCTCCAGAGTGCTTTCTCCAGCGCCTGCACATCTTCCACAGTCAAAGGGACATTACCCTTTAGTTTGGCAATAACGGCGTCATTCATGTGCTGACGCACGTAGAATTCCGCCTTGGCCTTGTAGTTCTTCAGATCGTCGTTTTCCAGCTCAGATTCCTTCCAGTCCACAGACAGAATTTCGTCATCAAAATTCGTATCATAGCGCACTTTACTGACCGGAATATACTTGATGAGGTCGCGCAGATTCTCCCGGATGTACTCAAATTCATTGATTCCGGCGGTCTCCACATAGTCCGTATGCAAAATCTTGTCAATCAGCTCAGCCTGCACCATGATCTCCGGAATATTTGCCACAGCTGCAACGGCAGAGACCTTTTTAACCAGATCGCTCCGCGCCTTGCCATACTTCTTTCCCGCCAGGTACGCAAGCTCGATGCCGTATAGCAGCGCGTCGAACCGCAGCGCTTTGGCATCGTCCTCTTCCGGTGTAATAAGCGGCGCAAGCTCTTGCCCTATGAGCAAGGTATCCTCATAGGTCAGAGCGTTATAGCTGTCCGGTTCTGCATACCGCTCTACATATTTTAAATGCTGGCGGACAGCAAAGTTCTCTTTGTTCAGTTCCCGCACCTTGCGCACCATGTCCTCCACCAGCGTCTTGCGGAAGGCAATCAGATCCGTTGTCTGATACGCCAAGTCCTGCAATTTGAAGGCAATTTGGGCCTTCAGATGGAAGATTGCGCCTTGCAGGGCGATCATATTGGCGGTAGGTCTGCCCTTGTTCATGCGAAAGAACTCAAAGTTGCCGCAGAAGTCAAAAATATAGAACTTGTCCTTATCCTTACCATCCATCAGCCCCGGACACAGACGGGTGCCACGCCCAATCATCTGCCAGAACTTCGCTTTGCTCATGACCTTTTTAAAGAACACCAGATTCAGCACCTCCGGCACGTCGATGCCGGTGTCCAGCATATCCACGGAAATGGCGATTTGCGGCAGCTTTTTCGGATCG
>ERZ773149.2099-NODE-2099-length-14758-cov-7.736244_pt1 | contig 14758 bp, 17 predicted proteins | sample MGYA00511081_ERZ773149 | MGnify/ENA primary metagenome ERZ773149 (study PRJEB29015, sample SAMEA2737846) | human gut metagenome | biome: human gut; feature: human-associated habitat; material: faeces | place: China | collected 2012 ...
AAAATGACACACAGTAAAGGGGGTTATATACTATGATAAACAATACTGATGTGCCTGTATGGGAAAAATACACGCTTACCATTGAGGAAGCGTCTAAATACTTTCGCATTGGCGAAAATAAACTGCGTCGTCTGGCAGAAGAAAATATCGGTGCGAAATGGGTTATTATGAACGGCAACCGTATTCAGATAAAGCGAAAACAGTTTGAAAAAATCATTGATACACTGGACACAATATAGTGAAATCAAGCCTAGAATATGTTATAATATTTATATGACGTATCTAGGCTTGCTCCAGTTTTGGAGAGGAGTTTTCTACTATGTCAAGAGAAGTTAGACGAGATAACAGACGACGAATTTTAAGAACTGGGGAAAGCCAGAACAAAGAGGGAAGATACGTTTACAAATACATCAATTCATTAGGCGAGCAGAAATTTATTTATTCATGGAAACTTGTTCCTACGGACAGAGTACCAAAAGGCAAACGTGATGATATTTCATTACGTGAGAAAATCGCAGAAGTCCAGAGAGATTTAAGCGACGGTATCGACACCGCAGGCAAGAAAATGACGGTATGCCAGCTTTACGAAAAGAAAAATAATCTACGAAAGAACATTCGCAGAAATACGGTCAAAGGCAGACAACAGTTTATGAACGTTCTGAAAAAAGACCCTTTCGGAAGTATGAGCATTGATAGCGTCAAGCAATCAGACGCTAAAGAATGGGCTATCCGCATGAGCGAAAACGGGATAGCGTATAACTCAATCAAGAATTATATGCGTTCTTTGAGGGCTTCGTTCTACATGGCGATACAAGATGATTACGTTAGAAAAAATCCGTTTGATTTTGTGCTAAGTGATATTCTTGATGATACCCGAAAAGAAAAGACCGCCCTATCTTTAGAGCAGGAAGAAGCCTTGCTGACATTTGCAAAAAGCGACAGAACCTACAAAAAGTATTATGACGAACTTGTAATACTTCTGGAAACGGGACTTCGTATTTCCGAGTTCTGCGGTCTGGACTTGAACGTTGCCGTTGATATGAAGAATAAATCAATCCTTGTGGAACACCAGCTATTGAAAGACACGGAAACGGGCTACTATATAGAGAAGCCAAAGACAAAAAGCGGTATCCGTGAAATTCCAATGACTGACAAAGCCTATGACGCTTTCCAGCGACTTATCAAGAGCCGAAAGAAAACAGAACCAATCGTGATTGACGGTTACAGCAACTTTTTGATGTTGAACGGTAAAGGCTTACCGCAAGTAGCAAGCAGTTACAACATGGTATTAAAAGGTCTGGTTAAGAAGTACAACAAGACACATGATGATGAACTGCCAGAGATTTCGCCACACAGCCTGCGACATACGTTCTGTACGAAAATGGCAAACAAAGGAATGACACCGAATACCTTACAGTATATCATGGGACATTCTGATATAAGCATGACGCTGAATTATTACGCTCACGGCTCATTTGGTTCTGCAAAAGCTGAAATGGAAAGGATATGTGCGTTGTAGTAAATACGGAACATACTACTAATTTACTACTTCCCACAGAGAAAACACATAGACTTATAAAAAGATATGTGAGTTATCTTCCCTATACAAAAATGCCAGAAAAGCCCATAAAATCAAGCTAAACTGACATTTAAGAAGTTATAAAAAGATAAGTGGAAAAAGATATTAAATATTAATGTAAAAATCGAAAATCAAATGGGGCTTATAAAAGTTCATGGTCAAAGTACATATGATATTGATAGAAAACATATTGTTGGTGTAGATGAAGCGTCAGAACAATATATCGATGCGAATACGGTCAATGGACGTTTTGTTCAACGAGAAGAGAAAAAAGCTGCATTTGGATGTGAATTACCGAATGGAGATATTATTGGTAAGCAAAGCTATTGGTTAAATAATGATTTTATTTTGGATTATATAAAAAAGCATAGCGATGAGTTGGAATATAATATTGCATGGGAAAAGAAATAAAAAGGATCTTTACAAAAACAATAAAATAAGATATTATATGTAAAGAACAATCGTTCGAATAAGAAAAGAAGAGGTAGGAAAAGTGAAGAAAACAGTTTGCGAATTGTTTGCCGGAGTAGGTGGCTTTAGATGTGGACTTAATAATATAAGAACAGCGGAAGATTATGGTAAAGAAGAAAAATGGGATACAGTTTGGTTTAGTCAGTGGGAGCCGGCAGAGAAAAGTACACAGTACGCACATGACTGTTATGTATATCGATTTGGAACAAGATTAGATAAAAATGGTGAAGATACTACTAACTACAATATTGAAGATGTAGATAAAACAACACTTCCAGACTTCAATTTGTTAGTCGGAGGATTTCCGTGCCAGGATTATTCAGTAGCTTCTTCATTGGCTACGTCTAAAGGACTTGAAGGGAAAAAAGGAATTTTATGGTGGTCAATACGTGAGACATTGGAAGCAAAAAAACCACCATTTGTATTATTAGAAAATGTAGACAGATTATTGAAATCCCCAGCTAAACAAAGAGGTAGAGATTTTGGTGTGATTCTTGCATGTTTTCGAGATGAAGGTTACACCGTAGAATGGCGAGTAATCAATGCTGCGGAATATGGATATCAGCAGAGAAGACGCCGAACATTTATTTTTGCTTATAAAAATGATACAAAATATGCGGATAGAATTTTGAAGGAAATTCAGTATACTGGGAAATTGGAAGAAGATAAAAAAATAGAATGTATGGAAAAGGCAGTTTTGGAAAATGGATTTTTTGCAGAAACATTTTCAGTAAATAGAGCGGAAAATGCTAAGATGAAAGTTAAGGAATTGCCAGCAGAAGTTGGAGAAGTATCAGATACATTTCAATGTGCATTTGAAAATTCCGGAATAATGAAGGACGGAATAATTTATACAATAAAGACTGTACCGAATTATCATGGAAAACAAATAACATTAGGAGATGTTATGGAGACTGGAGAAGTCGAAGAACAGTATTTTATTCCAGAGGAAAAATTATATTATACAGATCCGTCTGTGACACATAGTGACGAAACGGAGCAACGTCTTCCAAAAGAAGATAGACAGACCTGGCAGTATTTGAAAGGTGCAAAAAAATTGTTGCGTACAAGTTCGACAGGGCATGAATATGTTTTTTCAGAGGGAGCGATTTCTATGATCGATCAGGAAGATAAGCCAGCACGTACAATGCTTACATCAGAAGGGGGATTTAGTAGAACTACGCACATTGTGAAAGACAAGATGACAGGAAGGGTAAGATTACTTACAGCCACAGAAGCAGAACGTATTCAGGGATTTCCTACTGATCATACGAAATATTGCTTGGTTAAAGGCGAAACAGTGGAAATGCCACTGAGAAAACGTAGATTTATGATGGGAAATGCATTGGTGGTTAATTTGGTTGAGGATATGGAGAAGACGTTGGATAACATATTCGATGAAGAGTGATGTGCTTACACTATTTAAAAAAGTTATTTCTGCAAAAGAGGTATTTAGATGAACGATAAGACGGTTTATTCTTATATAAATGATATTGCGCAACGGTTAAAAAATCCAAGAAAATATGGTGATGTTTCGTTAATGATTGGAGCTGGATTTTCAAAAAATGCACAAAGCAAAGGTATGGCAAGTATACAGCCGCCAAATTGGAGTGAACTTGCAGAAAAAATGTACGAGGAATTATATCCGGAACCATTAGAAGTACAAGAAAAAGAAGAATGGAATAAACAAAGGACTATAAAGACATCTGGGAAAAATGTCACAAAGCTGGCAGATGAATATGTTGCTAATTTTGATAGAAATAAAATAAATAATTTAATAGAACAATCTATTGAAGACGAAATGTTTGTCCCTGGAGAATTACACAAAAGACTTTTAAAATTACATTGGTCAGATATTTTTACGACAAATTACGATACTCTGTTAGAGCAGACGGTAGATATGATTTATCGTGAGAATAATTATGAAATTATATATTCTCAAAACGACTTACCAGGAAGTATAAAGCCGCGGATAATTAAGTTGCATGGCAGTATTCCTCAAGTGAAACCATACATAATAAGTGATGAAGATTATAGGACATACCCGGACAAATATTCAGCATTAGTTAATACCGTACAGCAGGCGATGCTTGAAACCAGATTATGTTTACTGGGATTTTCTGGGGATGATCCGAACTTCCAAAGCTGGCTTGGATGGTTACGAGATAATATGGGTGAATACTGTCCTACGATTTATTTGATTGGTTTATATGAAAAACTCAGCGTGCCAGAGAAAAAATTGTTGGAAAATAAAGGGATTACCATAGTAGATATTTCTGAATTAGTATCCCAACAGGAAGAAAATCGACATTATCAAGCAATTTCTAAATTTGTTGGTTTGTTAGAACAAAATCAAAGTGAAAAAGATATTTACTCAGAAAGACCGTACCGGAAAGTTGATATGTTTTGGAAACCTAAAGATACGGAAAAAGAAGAATATCTTAAAAAATTAAATAACTATTCATATAAAGTCGAAAAACTGATAGAGCCTTATATTTTGTTGCCAGATGAAAAAAGAGTTCAATATGCGGATTACTTTTCGGAACATTTTAGTGTAATGTTGAAGTTGGTTCATAATCAGGAAAAAGTGCCGGAGAAAATAATTTCAACTATTATAAAAATATTAAGGAAATGTCTGGTTATTTTGGAAGATAAAAATGCTGAATACTTAGAAGAAATGTTAAATGAAAAAAATTTACAGATAGAAACTATATGTGAAACATTATTGTATTTAGCAGAAATGTATCGTATTGATGGAAAAAAAGAGTTATATAAAGCTTGCATGGAAAAATGTGAGGTGTATTGTAATAAAATTCCATACTACAAAAATGAATTCATCATTGAAAAAATGAAAAACCATATTTCGTTATTTAATTATGAGGAAGCAAAGGGACTGATTGAAAAAATAGAAACACCGTCATTTGAGTATAAAATAAAAAAAGCAGCATTGTATAAACAATTGTCAAAGAATGATATTGCAGACAAGATATTAAGTGAGTGTTCGGCAGAATTGGCACAGATGAAATTGTCAGATGAAATATATGCTTCATATTTGGGATATCTAAATTTGTGCTACAGAATTGGAAATTGGGAAATAGCAGAGAAATATTCTGACAATAAATATTATGCTAATTCATATAATACAAGACGAATTATTGTTAAGCAAAGAGAAAAATTGCAGCAAGTTTTCTTCGAAAAAGATAGAAAAAAAGAAGAAAGAATAGTGCCATTTAGTCTTAATTCTAATAAGAGTGTTACAATATATTATTCAGGAGAAAATCCTTGTTACAAAAATTCTTTTGTTTTTATCCTTGGAATAGATAGATTGTGCTTGCCGATGTTTTCGGATCAAGCAAGACTGCTTCCACGTGTGTATGATGAGATAATGAATTCGAGTGAATATACTTATTGGAAGATGGCATTGGCTGTTAGGACAAATCAAGAAAAAGTTATAAATCAGATTTTTACACGGAAAACGCTTTTAAATATAACTGATTCAGAAAAACAGTGCCTTTTTGAAAAATTGATTGATGTTGTAAAACTATATACAGAGAAAGATAGATATGATAAAAAGAAGTATTTTGTATCAGTGAAGAATATCTTAAATGTATTATCGCGTTTAGTGGTGTTTATAGACGATGCAAATATAATTACTTTTTTGGAAATATTAAGTAGATTCAGCAAAAAGGAAGATCCGTTTATAGTTGGAGATATAAGAAAAATTTTACAGATAATTTCAACCAGATTTAACGGAAATATTGCAAATGCTTGTCAGAATATTATTTTCTCTGAGTTTGATGTGCGATATCATTTGGCTAGTTACTTTGATGATGTATCATTTGAAATATCTGAAGAAGATATGGAAGTTTTTTATGAAAAAGCTCTTTGCATGAGTTCAAGTGAAAATATATCTGAAAGAGACAATGGATTAGCTTGTTTATTAGTATTATGGAATAATAAACCGTTAGAAAAATATCGAGATGATATTGTAACAGTCTTTTGGAAAAATGACAAAGATGCTTTACCGATGACAGAACTATATTATTCATTTATTTGGGAGAACCTGCCACATCCAGAGTCGGTCGAGTTTTCAAAATTATATTTTACATATTTGATGAAGACAAAATATGTAGAAAGTGTAACCCCAACTGGGCACGAAGTAAATAATTCATATGCAAGTGTTCGTGATTATTTTAGTTTCTTTTATTCAACATCGGAAATTTCGGTGAGAGAATGTAATAAGGTGATTTTGAATAAAGAACTTGCAAATACAATTTTGACTCGTTCATATGATTTCATAATTCATGAAAAAAGCTTACTGGAACATAATCTTATGGGAGAAAAAGACGATTGTGAAAATAAATTTCTAGTAATTGAAGAACTTGTTGCACTTGTTTATTGTGAGGCGATAAAAAATCAGTTGATTACAGAAATATATCCATTGATTAAAAAAATTAAGATAGCATTATCAGATTGTCAAATTAGTACAATTGCAATTGATATGCTAGAAATGGTCGAGAAAAATGAAGTTGAAGAATGCGTAGATTTGTTCGAAAATATTATTTTAACGAAAAATAAAAAGCTTTATTCAAGTGTGTTTACAGGAATACAATGTTTGGTATTTATGAAAGAAAATTGTGATCAAGATGTATCGTTTGAAAAATTTTTCAGTTCAATTAAATATTTAGATATAGAGTATTCGAAGACATTATGGATTCATTTGACACCGTTACTTAGGCAACCTTTTTTTGCTAAGGAGGAAGCACAGAAATATATTACATTGTCTGTAAGCAAATGCATAGATATATATGAAAAATTGGCAAATCAAGGTGAACGTTATTATTTGGATGGTTTATATAATTGTGTGGGTGCATTGCACCAATATTATAAAAATGTTAAAAGAACCGGAACGAACGAAACGGATGAATTAAAACAATGTATTGAAAAGGCTAAGAACATAAAAAATTATGAGATTGCAAATATCTGGTCTTGTTAATAGTGTGATAACACCATGATAACAAAATCCCCAAAAACCACACGGATACAGTGGAAAATCCGCATTTTCTCACACAAAATGGACGAAAAATAACCATTTAGCCTCTGCAACATGCCATTCTGATACCGTGAAGGTGGACGTACAGTAGGATCTGGACGTGTTGCTACAGTTATCGAGTAATTAAATATTATTCAGTAAATTCAAGGGTTTCGGAGATTTCTCCGGAACCCTTTTTACATGCGATAATAATGAAGATGGGTGTGAGCGGTGCCAAAACGGTGCCAAAAAGAAAAACTCCGTTGAATTTTGCTATTCAACGGAGCTTTTTTCTTACCATCCCTTAATCTGTTTTACCTGTTCTGCCCGTTCGGGATCTCTGTGATATCGTAGTTTGAATTGTATCGTTTCAACCACTTCTTTCCTTGCTTCATCATCCAACTGATAAAAGGAAGTCAAAAGATTATCCACATCCGGCATACTATTTTTACCGAATAGGTACATAAGTGGATAGAGAGAGTTTTTCAAGTAGGTTTTGACTCTGCTTGCATCCAAGGCTCCATTCAATCCATCTGGGAGAGTGGGATATATTTCTTCTTCGGTAATAGCTCCAGAGAAAGGACTTGCAGAGCATATCTCATTCACATCAATATCTAAAGCATTGGCAAGTCGAAGAGCAAAGTCAAAGCGGATATTGGAATCTTTTTGAATAATCGTATATAACGTGGTGGCACTAATGCCGGTTTCTTTTGCAATTCTGCGTACATTTGTACCTTTTTCATCAAGGTACTCTTTTAATTTCTTTCCATCGCCCATAAATAACCTCCTGTTTTCATAGACAAAATAATTACGAAAAACATAAATTCAATTACTATCATATCACATTTACGAAAAACATAAAAGTGAAAATTACACAATTTCAGAATTACGAAAACCGTAAATTATTATTTACGAAGTATTGACATTATTTGCGGACAGTGATAATATGAAGTTACGAAAACCGTACACAACAAAAATACAAGAATTGTAACGGAATTGTAGAATGAGAAGGGAGGATGAATATATGGCGAACTATCAATATATGATGAGTGCGGATGATGTGGCTAAGGAACTGGATTGTTCCAAGTCTTATGCTTACAAGTTGGTTAAGGCAATGAATAAGGAACTTGCGGAGCAGGGATATATCACAATGGCAGGACGGATTCCAAGAGCATATTGGGCAAAAAAGATGTTCGGATACGAGCTGGCTGCGAACTAAGAGAGGAGAAGAAAGGAATGGCTTACAAAGAAAAAGACACGAAGAAATGGACTGCCCAGTGGTTTGAAACGAATGCAAAGGGCGAAAAGAAAAAACGGAGAAAGAGAGGATTTTCCACAAAAAAGGAAGCTCTGGAATATGAGCGACAGAAAAAACTCAATAGCAGTCGAAGTATGGATATGAAATTGAGTGAATTTATGGAGGTATATTTTGATGACAAACAGAATGAACTCAAAGAACGTACCATGAAAAACAAGCGTTATATGATGGAACAGCATATTATTCCGTATTTTGGAAATCAAATGATGAGTGAAATATCAGCTTCGCAGATTATTCAGTGGCAGAATGAAATGCAGACAAAAGGCTTTTCGGAATCATATCTGCGAATGATACAAAATCAGCTAACCAGTTTGTTTACTCATGCTTCACGAATTTACGATTTGCGTACGAATCCATGCAAGAAGGTAAAGCGGATGGGAAACTCGGACAGCAGAAGCTTGGATTTCTGGACAACAGAGGAGTATCAGCAGTTTATTCAGACTATAGAACCGGGAACAAGATATTATCTCATCTTTGAAATTCTTTTCTGGACTGGATGTAGAATTGGAGAACTACTTGCATTAACTCCGGCAGATATAAACTTTGAAAGAAATCAAATCAGCATCACAAAAACGTACTATAGGACAGAACGAAAGGATGTGATTACAGAACCAAAGACAAAACAATCTGTGCGAACAATAGAAATACCGGAATTTTTGAAGCAGGAAATAAAGCAATTTATTGAAGGACATTATGGTATGCCGGAGAATGAAAGACTTTTCCCTATCGTGCAGGAAGCGGTACAGCATAAGATGAAGCACAATATGGAAAAAGCCGGAGTAAAGAAAATCAGGGTGCATGATTTAAGGCATTCGCATGTAGCATATCTCATCAACAAAGGGATTGAGCCGATTCTGATAAAGGAAAGATTAGGGCATAAGGATATAAGAATTACCCTAAATACTTATGGTCACTTATATCCGGATCAGCAACGGAGAATTGCAGATTTGCTGGATAATGAACAAGAAAAAAGTCCCAACAGCGGCAACTGTCAGGACTAAAGATAACCGGATAAACCTCTGTTATCCTATGTATATACAAGCTAAGTATAGCAGAGGTTTTCTCCGGTAGCAATTATAAAATTAAAATTGGAGGAGAAAATGACAGAACAGAAGATTGAGTTAAAGATGATTAGAATGTCGGAGATACAGTCGCAGGAGATTGAGTGGCTGTGGTATCCGTTCATTCCTTATGGAAAGCTGACAATTATTCAGGGTGATCCGGGTGACGGAAAGACAACAATGGTCTTGAATCTGGCGGCAAAGCTGTCAAAGGGCGAAGCACTGGATGAAAATATGAAAGTCACAGAGCCGGTCAATGTAATATACCAGACTGCGGAGGATGGTCTTGCGGATACAGTAAAACCAAGATTAGAGCTTGCCGGAGCAGACTGCGAGAGAATTATCGTTATTGATGAGAGTGACAAGTCACTGTCTATGGTAGATGAACGCTTGGAAGAAGCGATTGTGAGGACTGGTGCAAGGCTCTTGATTTTAGACCCGATACAAGCATATTTGGGCGGTGGCATGGATATGAACCGAGCAAACGAAGCAAGGGATATGACAAAGAAATTAGGAGCATTGGCAGAGAAAACAAAGTGTGCAATTATCCTTATCGGTCACATGAACAAGGCTTCCGGCAATAAAGCAGCATACCGGGGCATGGGTTCCATAGATTTCTTTGCAGTGGCAAGAAGTGTTCTTCTGGTCGGCAGGGTAGAGGGAGAACCGAATACCAGAGCAGTTGTCCAGATAAAAAATAACCTTGCAGCATTTGGACATCCAAAAGCATTTGCCTTATCAGAGGAAGGCTTTCAGTGGATTGGAGATTATGAGATTACGGTGGATGAGGTGCTTGGCGGCATTGCACCAAAGGCAAATAAAATGGAGCTGGCAAAGCAGATGTTACGTGAACTTGCGGAAACACATAGTGCGGTTTTAAGCAATGAGATATTTGACCGGGCAGATGAACTGGGAATTTCTAAACGAACACTGGAAAATGCAAAGAAAGAGCTGGGTATCCGGGCAAGAAAAATCAACAACGCATGGTACTGGGAACTGGATAAGGTAAAGCAGGAATAAGGGAAGAACGCAACAATGCAGAGTATACAGAAATGCGGTCTTGAAGATTGCAAGGTTGCAAAAGATATAGACATTGCGTTGTTGCGGTCTTGCAGAAAGGATTGGTGGATTGAAATGAAGAATGTGCAGATTTCGCAGGAACTGTTCTTTTTGCTCGTGAGATATTTTCTCATAGGGCAGGAAGAAACGGAGCCGGAGATAGTTAAGGCATTGGAGAAAAAGATGGATGCCCTGGTAATGAGAGAGCTGTATACGCAGTATAAAACTGCACCGACAGAGGAAGAAAAGGAAAAGGCACAACTGCCGCAGGCAGAAAAAGCTTCCGGCAGGACGCAAAACCCGATTTATCGGGTTGCATTTTTGATGGCGAAGCTGTCAAAAGTGCTTTTGCGTTACTTTCGACGAAAGTAACAAAGCCTGTGCCTATCGGCACTAAAAGATACAGATAAAAAGAGATGAGAGGTGGTTTTATTGGAGAGAACGATTAGCGGAATGGTGGGGAAAGGCTCTGTAAATCACAATACAAGAGCATTTTCTGCAAAGAATGTAGATAAAGAAAGAAGCCGGGACAATGTGGAATTTTGTCACGAGGATATAAAGGCAGTGTATCACGAATTGTTTGATGAAGCTCTGGAACGGTACAATGCGAAGCAGAAACGCAGTGACCGGAAGATTGAAAACTATTATGAGAAAATCCGGCAGGGGAAGCAGGAAAAGCTGTTTTATGAAGTGATTTTCCAGATAGGTAACAGAGATGACATGAATGCACGGAGTGAGGAGGGGCAGTTGGCAAAGCAGATACTTATTGACTTCATGACAGACTTTCAAAGCAGGAATCCGAATCTTCATGTATTCTCGGCACATCTGCACATGGATGAGGAAACACCGCACATTCATATTGATTTTGTTCCGGTTATTACCGGGAGTAAGCGGGGACTTGATACAAGGGTTTCACTGAAAGGGGCATTGGCGGAGCAGGGATTTGAAGGCGGCACCAGAGGAGCAACGGAATGGAATCAGTGGATAGAATCGGAGAAAAAGGAACTTGCGGCAGTCATGGAGCGGTATGGTGTCGAATGGTTGCAGAAGGGTACGCACAATAAACATCTTTCGGTGTTGGATTATGAGAAGCAGGAGAGGGCAAAGGAGGTTGCGGAGCTTGACAGTCAGCTTGCACAATCGGAACGAGCATTACAGACAGTAAGTAAAATGGTAGACAGTCAGCTTGCTCGTGCGGAAGAACTGGCAGAGATGGGTGATAAGTTTCAAAAGCGGAATGAGGAAATCAAGGCAGATAATGCAGAGCTGGAAGAAGCGTATATAGCCACGAAGCAGAGCTATAACAGTTTATCTGCAAAAAATAATCTGCTGATTACCGAGAATGAGGATTTGGAGCAGGAAAAGAAAAGGCGGTTGTCCAGCAACTGGGAATTAGAAAAGCAACAGCAGAAGCTTCAAAACGAACTGGAGGCTATGGCAGGTTCTAAGGTCGCTCTGGAGCGTAATGTGAGAGCCTATGATGAGGACAGACAATGGCAGCTTCCAGAGCCGGGAGTGGTGCAGTCGGCAAAAGTTTATCGTGAAAAGGTGGCATTGCCATTGATTACAAGGTTAAAGGAACTTGTAAAAAACCTGACAATCAAGTGTGTCGGTCTAATGGAGCAGGTTAAGAAGCTGACTGCAAAGGTAAATCAGCAGGGAGAGGATATTGCATGGTACAAGAATAAAATCAAGGAGCAGAATAGCACAATGGAGCATTTGCAGGAGAAAGCGGAGGATTTGGAACGAGTGAAACAGTATGTCGGGGCTGACAAAATACAGGATATTATTGACAATGTGAAAGAAGCGGAACGGTTACAGGCAGAGCAGAAGCGATTGCAGAGAAGCTACCAGAACAGAGTGAGCAGATAAGGAGATAGATGGATATGACGGATAAAATCAAAGAAACAGAAGTGTTGAGAAAGCACATCATTGGAGAAAACGGAATCCGTTACACTTTGGGAGAGGATGGTCTGTATTATCCAGATCTCCGGCTCCCGGAGGGAACGCATTATGAAATTGGCAGATACGGAAGAATGAGAGCAGAGTATCTGAAAGAGAACCACAGAGCATTGTATCTGGAATTGCTGTTGGATGGAAATTTAAATGAATATCTGCACCAGATGGACGAAGAATGTTATCAGATGATGGAGCGATTGGTGGAACAGATGAAAGCAAAGCAGGGAGTGACGGAGCAGTTGAAGTCGGAGAATCAAATGCAGTGGGTTGGAATGATGAACAATATCCGGCACTGTGCGGAAGAAGTGGTGTTGAGGGATATAGTGTATGTGTAATTGATAGGGCGGTCTTCGGACTGCCCTTTTGAAAATTGTATAGAAAGAGGAACAATGAAATGATATAATAAAAAAAGAGAATTAGATCAACTGGGAGTTGTATTGAAGAAGGAGCATTTAGAGGGATGCACTATGAATGATGTTTTTATTGCTAACTTTTGCCATAATGGTGTTTTGTCTGGAGCAGATGAAGCACCAAATAGGAAGGAGGCGGAATGAATGGGAACAAAAATAATGTTATTGGGTATAGCAATCATTCTTGCGGCAATTGCTCTATCCATAGATAATATCATTGCGTTTGGAGGTGGTGTTTTAGGCCTGATTGTTGTTATTATCGGTTTATTTAAGAGCGATAATAACGAAGATAAGTCTTAATAGTTTTGCATCAACAAACCACGATTTGTAGACGGAGGTACACAACATGAAAAAAATCAGCTTAGTGGTTTTTCCGGCTTTAACAATAGTGTTAGAAGCATTACCACTGGGAGCAGTTTGTACTTTTGCTCCATCTCCAACAGAAAGAGTAAGAGAAACATTTTCATACTTTAGTCTTATACCGTTTGGATATGCAAATTTTGCTCCACTTATTACAGCCATACTTACTGTTGTTATTTTGTTGCTTTCGTTGATTTCTTTGAAGAAAGATAGCGTTTTTAACGCCTTGTTTGTTCTTTCGATTATTACAGCAGTTATTTCTCTTATGCCGTTGATGTATGGATTAAACAATTACTCCCTTGTAGGAGCCCTTATAACGATAGCCCTTGTAACAGAGAGCATTTTTGTTAAGGCACAACAGAAATAATGCGAAAATCCCAGTTTTTTAAGGTGAAAAAAGTTTAAGTAAAATTAGAAGTTATAAGAAGTGGAAAAGGAGGACAAGTTAATGATAAAAAAAATAGCCATTGTACCCTATGTAACTAATGGGAGAAATTCACAGGTTGGACATGATGGACATTTTAATATTTTTAAAAAAAAGAGAAGTACTGTATTAAAAGAAAATTTACAGTCTGCAATTAAAGCAAAAAATTGGGAAGCGGAAGTAATTGTTGATGTCAATCACGGAGATTTACAATCGCTGAAACGAGAAGGAGTAAACTTGTTTTTAATTCCAGAAGATATTGCTAGGTATATAGACTACAGCAGTGTTAGTAAGGATGAGTGTTTCAAATTAACACATGATGAATATGAAAGCGGAAATATAGATAGAGTAGTGAAATACATAGAAGAAAATTGAAACATAATCTCTTAGAGGAGCTTATCAAATCAGAATTTATAGGAGGTGAATCTGCATGAAATGTCCATATTGTGGTGATGAAATGATTAGAGGATACCTAATGAGTTCACGAGACATTACTTTTGCAGTTGATAATCTGACAAAAGTTTTTCGTATTAAAAAATCGGACGATCTGGAATTGAGTAAAGGTTCAGGAGGAATCCCTCATTGTGAAGCTTATCGTTGTAGTAGTTGTAAGAAGATTTTGATTGATTATGCAAATAGATAAATCGATATATGCTCAAGGGGGTGGATTACATGAAAAAAATTATACCTTGGATGTTAGCGACAGCAGTAATTATGTTGGTGTTTCCATGGCTTGCGGTTACATTCATAAAAGGTGATGGCGGCATGGCAGTTTGCTTCATTCTGTTTTTTGCAGTGAATCCTATTTATGCAATTTGTTCCGGAGCATACGCTGGCAAGGACATAAAAATATTTTGGCCACTACCAATTATTACAGCACTATTCTTTTTGCTTGGGACATGGCTGTTCTTTAGTATTGGAGAAAAAGCATTTATTTTATATGCGTTTGGATATTTGCTCTTAGGAATTGTAGCAGAGTTAATTTCCATGTTTGTAAAGAAAAAGATTTTAAGAGGTTAAACAAATCGGGATTTGTAAAGGAGATATACAACATGAAGAAAGTCTGCTTAGCGGTTTTGCCAGCT
>ERZ773149.2101-NODE-2101-length-14756-cov-6.492756_pt1 | contig 14756 bp, 18 predicted proteins | sample MGYA00511081_ERZ773149 | MGnify/ENA primary metagenome ERZ773149 (study PRJEB29015, sample SAMEA2737846) | human gut metagenome | biome: human gut; feature: human-associated habitat; material: faeces | place: China | collected 2012 ...
AGGACTTCAATTTCTCGATGTGTTTGAGTATATTTCAACACATTTTGAGTGGCAGGAATCTTAATGCTCATGGATGATATCGACCGTAAAATATTAAAACTGCTGCAGGAAAATGCCAGAATGTCTTTGAAGACGATCGCGGAAAAAACGTTTCTGTCATCTCCGGCAGTTTCTGCAAGGATCGAAAAACTGGAAAAAGACGGGGTCATTGCCGGGTATCATGCCATGGTAGATCCAATGAAATTAGGATATCACATTTTGGCATTTGTAAATCTGGATGTGATACCGGAAGATAAACCGAAGTTTTATGCCTTTGCAGAGTCTGTACCTAATGTACTTGAATGCAGCTGTGTAACAGGAGAGTATTCTATGTTAATGAAAGTTGCATTCCAGAGTACCATGGAGCTGGATATTTTTATAGGACAGCTTCAGAAATTTGGAAAGACCAGTACCCAGATCGTATTTTCTACCCACGTTGGCCCGAGAGGCGTTGATGTGGAAGGGGTGTAAAGCCCATATCAGTAATAAATTGTTACTGTACATGGGTAGGAACTTTTGGAACCGAAAGTGCCTTGCGATAACGTAATGGCTGTGGGAATTTGCCGTATTTAAATGCGAAGCCACGGCAAATTCCGTTGCTGGTCAAGCAGCGCATGAACAGCAACAATAGATCCGGTAACATTTATAAGCTTCTTCACATATGGTATAGAGACAGACATATGTGATGGAGCTTATTTTATGGCCCAAAATGAAAAAGTGATTCTGGACGCCGGTCACGGCGGATGTAATTTGCGCGACTTAAAAAATCAAAAATAGAATAGTGGCTTGTATGCTGAGAGAGGTCTGGAGACCTCTCTCTTGTGTTTTATCTGTAACTGTTGGTTGATTTTTGAGGAGGCAAAATGGGACGATATAAATATATTACCATAAATGATAAACTGAAGGGATTTCCGTTTTTGCGGCTGCCGAGAGTGATTTTGCAAGATGAGCAATTATCACTTGGTGCCAAAATATTATACGCATTGATGTTAGATCGTACAGATTGGGCTTTAAGGCAAAAAAGAAAAAGAGATATAGACGAACTAAAAAGAGCCCACATCGTATATCCATATGGAGAAATGTGCAAGGATTTGGGAATAACGAAAAATACTGCCAAAAAGTATTTAGCGCAATTACAAGATGCGGGCCTAGTGGTTCAGCAGGTAAATATTGGTTATTGCCATAGCTATTACGTGCTTGTTTCTGATGACATTATACATTAGATGCTTCTGGATTGTCAGAGGCAATATTTGACACACTAGAGGGTCAATATTTGATACTTAGGAAGTCAATATTTGACCCTCTGGGAATCAAATATTGCGTCTGTAAAAATATAGATAAATATATATAATATACTACATAGTCTAGTGCACAATAGTCTGATTCACAATGTATGTTATATTAAGTCTGTAAGGGGTGGTATATATGTTATTTAAAGATAATAGGCATAAATATTTATATGAACAATGGCAAAAACAGGCAGAACGAGATGATGTATACCATATGGCCCTTTTTTACCTGTTGGCACTGAACCGGGATACACGGGAGCATATTACTCAGTTATATGATTTTAAGACCCATAGTATAAAACCAAACGCCATTAGAGCAGAATGGCAGACCTCAGGGAGCATGGCGGTAACTCGTTTGGCTTATAATTTGTTTAACAATGGGATGCCAACTATGTGGCTGTATGAGGAAGACATAGAGCATCAGCTGCAAGAGTGTTCTTGTTATACAGTGGCAGATATTTTTTCATGCGGCGAATATGGGAGATACTTTTGGGAAGCTGTACAGTTACGTTATCCATATTTGGAGAATTATTTGGAAAATTAACAAATAAATACTTGCATAAGTCGTATATTTGAGATAAACTAAGCCCATAGGTTTTATTTCTTTTATGTTCAAGGAATGCAGAGTCTACTACTTCGAAAGGGGTAGTGGGCTCTTTTTGTATTGCGCAGGCAAGATAAAGCAATGCAGCATGTCAGAAAATCTATTTATTCCACAGTAGCCTGATCAGGCAGAAAATCAGAAGGGAGTGTTGAGAAAATGCGTCAGCGGCTGATAACAGCTGAGTTTTCTGGATCTATAGCCTGTATGATCCAGTCTCCGCTTATGTGCGGATCGTACCTGTCAGCCTTAGACTGGGCGAGGTATTTATTCACCAGTGATATATATCATATCAGTGGTTAAACAGTCTGAACGGAAATTTTAGTATTTGTACATTGGAATGGGGAAAAACTGGATTGTCATGCACGCATTAACGGGCTTGTGCGTAGTAACATGGCTTATTAAAGTGCGTCATCACAAGCCCGTTAATGCGTGCATAGGGGAGGAGAACATGCCAAATAATTTACAATATCAATTTAAAACTGCTGTGGATCATGGATTTAAAGAGGGCATGGATAAGCATGCTATAAAAGCGAAACTTGGAAGAAAAATGGCAGATAAAGTATTTAGCTATAAGACAAGAAAAGCATTGGTTCAAACAGGAGCACAATTTGCTAATTACATAAAAAGAAATTATCCTCAAATTAAATACATTAAGGATATTCAATCTGAACACGTAGAAGCCTTTTTAAAGGATGCCATATGTAGAGGATGCTCAAATATTACGGTGCAACAATATAAAACAAGACTGGATAAATTAGCACTGTTAGCGGAAAGAAAATATCATACACCTGTGCGCTATATGGAGCATGTAAAAATAAAATGGAAAGAAAATATAAAAACGGTGCGAGATAAAGCCTTTACCAGAAAAGACTATAATACGGTTATGGAATATACGAAAGACAGCAGAAGTTATAGCCGTATTGGCCTGGAACTGGCTGGGATGACAGGAGCAAGGGCAGAAGAAATCACCAATATCAGGGCAAAAGATATAAAATTGGATCAGAAAATTATACATATACATAATGGAAAAGGAAAACGGTCGAGAGATATTCCAATTCAGAGTAAAGATATGGGAAGACTGTCAGAATTAATCATGGCACTGCGTCCAGAAGAAAAATTGGTGCCTGTGCGGGCGAATAGTTTAAATCAATATTTGGCAAGACAGTGTTTTAGACTGGGGATTACAGAGTATAAAGAAGCAAAGACAGGGATCCATGCAATCCGAAAAATGTATGCTACAGAGGCTTATTTAGCACGTTTAAACAGTGGTATGAGGAAGGAGGAAGCCTGGGGAGAAGTTTCTGGGATATTAGGACATGGAAAAGACAGAATGGATTTGTTCAAGGTATACGTAAAGGTATGAGCGAAAAGATGCTCATACCTTTTTTTTTGGTTCAGAAGTTGGGTTTTGCATTTTTAAGAGTTCATTGATCTGGTTTTCTATAAATTTCTTATAGTCATCATCTAACTGGTTGTATTTGTCTGTAATGAGGGAAGGGATATTTGCATTTCCGTTCAAGCTGCTTAGATCATCATTGGTATCATCTAATAGCCAGTTTTTATCTACATGGTACATAAGAGAAACACAATTGATAAAAATCTGTGTTGGTTTTACAATGCCACGCTCAATATTGGCAAGATTACCTCTGGATATACCTATGGATTCAGCAAATTCTGCTTGTGTCATTTCATTTGTTTTTCGAATAAGTTTCAGTTTATCTGTGAAATTCACGATGTTATACCTCCACAATATTATAGTAACAGATACGAATGTTTGTGTCAATGCAAAAAGTAATCATATAAACAAATAATGGGTTATAAAGCATTGACATAAGCTATTTTTAATGCTAGAGTGTAATTAAACAAACAAAAACACGAAATAAATGTATTCAAATAAGCAAAGGAGGATCACGATTGTATCAGGATACTGAAGACAGAGTAAAAAAAGCAGATGAAATAGAAGAAATGGTAAAACGGTTAAATCCAACCAATCAGCTGAGAGTGTTAAGTGCAGTAAATGCACTGCTATATAGCCAGCAGGTACAGAGAGAAAAAACACTGAAAAATGATTTACAGGGGGTAGAACTATGAAAAGCAAAAAGTATATTTTAGCAATAGCCGGAGTGTTATCTTTGATGCAATGCGTTGCCAGTTATGCAGGAACCTGGGAACAGGATGGACAAAGCTGGAAGTATAAGAAAGATAATGGCAATTATGCAGAGTATGAATGGGTACAGGATAATGGAGACTGGTATTATTGTTCACGCTGGGGCTTTATGGAAAAGAATACTGTAATTGATGGATATTATGTTGGTGCAGATGGGAAAATGCTTTCTCAGGATGATAAAGCAAATCCTTTGTATGGTGAGAAAGTATACGGAACCTGTTATATGGGCGTAAACAGTTATGTGGACTGTGGGGCATATTATAAGGCAAAGGTGACTTTGTATGACAGTTCTTATTTTGCGAACGATGAGCTGAATTATGCGGTAGGAGACAAAATCTGGATCGAGCATAAAGGCGCATATGGAACGGTTACTTATGCGTCCATGGGTACGAATGGTGATGTAGTGATAGAAGCAAAATGTGGAAAAGATACGTATAGGTTTTCAAAGGATTCAGCATTATGTTTTCCATATGAAGATGAGGAACAGGTATTGAGCCGGAAAATAAAAGATGCAGAGGTTATGATACCAAAGAATGTTACGATCATTTCGGTGAAAGGTTATGAGGAAAATGCTTTATTTAAAGTTACACTGGACACATTTCTAAACGAGAACTGGAGCCGTTTAGTGCCAGTATTTGATGGAAATGTGGTACGTGTATTTTATGATGATTATATTAATTATGCATCTTAGAAGGAGAACAAAAAAGTATGGATCAGGAAATGAAAGATAATTTACAGGACCTGCGGGATATCAGAAAACAGATGGATCAATATTATGGTATTGGACAGGAGTACATACGGAAAGAGCAGATATTTGAGCGTTATGAAAAAGCAAAAAAGAAGTGGGATTTGGAAAATAAGAAAAAGTATATGATCATAAGTGTTGTGGCGGGCGTACTATTTGGTTTTCCGGGACTGATGCTTGGGGTATTGGTTGCAGCGGGTATTTATTTTTTCTATGACAAAATTTCGGCTGAAAAACAGCGTTTATGTGATGAAAAGGAAGATGAATTAAATGCTATATTGAAGCGTTACCAGGAAAAGTATACACCTGTTGCAGAAAAATGTGAACGTCTGCTTTTGAATAAGGATGAATATGCAGTTCCTATGTCTGTAGATTATTTGATCCAGATGATAGAAACAGGTCGAGTAAATACAATGAATGAAGCTTATGATAAATTAGATGAACAGCTTCATCGTTGGACAATGGAGAAACTGCAAAAACAGCAGTTGGATGTTCAGCTAGAGCAATCCAGACAATTAAAAGAGATATCTGCATGGCAAAAGGTTCAGGTGTCTATGGAATTTGGTAAGTTTATAAACAGAATATAGAAAGAAAAAGGAAAGAGCGCATATGGAATACATAAGAGATTATTTTTCCAGGGCAATGGATTTCTCAGGAGAAGAACAAGGGGATACCTACCGAAGATATTGTCTTATCCATGTTGCTGGATTATTGGTTTTGAATTTTGCATTGCCGATACTGGCTACTGCGGTCACTTTGATTTTAAGAAGTGATTTCTTTAAAGAATTGGTAGGATTTTTGATGATAGCTATATCTATTATATGGGTAGAGCCAATTGTTGCAGCTACATTTAGACGGACATGGACATTGAAAAAAACGAAAATTTGGATTTTTATTGTGCTTTTACCGTATTGTTCACTGCTTGCGTGGTTGCTGTTGGGAAAAGATAAAGAAGCATAAAATAATTTGCTGGAGGGTGCAAATGAAGAAAATCTATAAGACAGTATTATTAGCTATGGTTTCTTCTGCGTTTATGTCAATGGCAGTATATGCGGGAGAATGGAAACAGGAAGGAGACCAGTGGAAATATTTAGGCAACAGCGGCAATTATGTTACGGGCTGGCAATGGATAGAAGGAAGTAACTACTGCTTTTCAGATGATGGGATTTTGTATACGAACACCACTACACCAGACGGTTATACAGTTAATGCAAAAGGCGAATGGGAAAAACATGGTGTTGTACAGGAGCAGATCCCTGAGGTAGGACAGAATACGCATTTAGGTGATAAGCAGTATCCTACAGAGCATTTGAAAAAATATTTTGGTCTTAGCAAGTGGGGAGAAGGTATTTTCAACTCAAATACAAATAATTTATTTTTTACACATCCAGAATATGATAATTTAGTAGATGAGGAACATGGACACCGTGGAGCAGATGTTTATATTATGGAACAGGCAGTAGCGCATCGTGATGTATATGAATTGCAGACCATGATGCCTTATCGAGAGATAGCTGCGTTGATCCGTATGTCTGGCGCAGAACTAGGAACACTTGGCGCACATTCGGATCATCCAGATGCTATACGAGCAGAAGAAGAGTCTAAAGTGCTTGAGGCAGAAATACGCAAATTCTTGAATAGTTTTGACTGGGTGAATGCATCAGATTACGAAAAGGCAGTACGGATAGCAAGAAGGGTAAACCAGGCTGAATATAGCAATACAACAGAAAACTGTTCATATGCTTATGGTTGTTTAGTAGAAGGTCAGGCATCATGCGGTGGAATGACAAGCGCATCGGAAGTGTTGGCTATGTGCGTAAATCTTTCGGTAGAATGTGTTGTATTGGGATTTGCTAATCATGCATATCCTATATATTGTATTGATGACGTGTGGTTTTCTCATGACCCCACTTCTGATGATACTTATTTTAAGGAATTTTATCCAGAGGATGTATTGCAGAAAGTAGGAACGCATATTGTTTATCTTCCAATTGTTGTATATTGTGAAAAGACTGGTTATGTACCACCAACAAATGAAGAGTTAGAGCAAAAGTTTCCATATAATCCATATCATACGAATGCTAGGTTTATTTTGGCGTGGAGGTAGTTTTGACTTGCTGACTGCATCAAATTTTGTTTTGGAAAGAACCAAATTTCACTTGACAAATTAAGGTAAAGCATGATATATCAAATATAGTTTTATTGGTTTATTGTGTTTAGTGGAATTTTAGGTCAAAATATCTTGTAAGGGATATTTTGGCCTTTTTTGTGTGAAAAGGAGGGATAGTATAGCAGCATAACCATATTAACAGCGGCATACGGTGAGAGAAAGGAGTTGATGCATATGGCAGTAATCCCATATAATGCAATGCTTTTTGCGACCGTAGGACAGTATAAAGACAAAGGTAACTGCATGTTGATAGCAGGTTCGTATGTCGCTGATAATTAGATTGCTATGTAGGATAGGCCATTGCAGTTAGGAGCCGGAGATAATGTGTAGGGCTGATAGCAAATTAAGAGAAGAAGGCTATGAGGTTATACGTAAGTATGAAGGCAAAATAACTTGTGAAGAGGCAGTAAGAAGAATTGTAGAAAGACACAAAAGTAAAAGCATGCAAGCCGCTCATGATGGAGGTAGACATGAGTGGTTATAAATGGAAAACAGCGATATATTTAAGATACTCTGACAAGGAAGACGGAAAATCAGAAAGTGGTAGTATAGATACGCAGCGAAGTATGTTGCATCATTATATTGACCAGCATGATGATCTGGAATTTATTGCAGAATACGTGGATGATAATTTCACGGGAACTAATTTTAATAGGCCCGCATTTCGGGAAATGAAGAAAAGATGCTTAGCAGGGGAAATACAATGTATCTTAGTTAAAGATCATTCGAGATTTGCAAGAAAATCATCAAAGATGCAGATTATGTTGGAAGATGAGTTAGAAAATACAAGGTACATATCAAAGGATGATAATTTCGATTCTAAGACAGACGACTATGATTTAATATTTCAAATGAAAACTTTAATGAATGAGGCCTATGCACAGGATATATCGCGAAAAGTACATTCTGCGATTGATGATAAGCAACGCGCAGGTAAATTTATTGGCGCGTTTGCGCCGTATGGATACGTTAAAGACCCATTAGATAAAAATAAGTTGATGATAGATGCGGAAGCAGCGAGTGTGGTACAAAGGATATTCCAGATGCGTTTGGAGGGGATTAATGTGGCAACAATTGCACGAGTGTTAAATGCAGAAGGAATACTGTCGCCGTATGCTTATAAGATAAGCAAGGGGTCTAATTTTTCGAGTCCGACAGCTAAAACAACTTATGGTCACAATCTATGGGAATTTACATCTGTTAATAGGATATTACGGTGCCAGACATATGCAGGTGATCTAGTTCAAGGACGTCAACGCCAAAAAATGCGTAATAAGCCTAAACAAAAGCCAAAAAATGAATGGGTAGTTGCACTAAATAGTGTACCTGCAATCGTAAGTCAGGAAAAATTTACGCAAGTACAATATTTGTTGGATCATGCTAAGTGCATAGTTCGCGATAAGAAAGGAACACCACATATGTTTGTTGGAGTATTACGTTGTGGTGAGTGCGGGAGACCAATGGTTAAAACGATGAAAAGCGCTAGTGAAGCTATGTATTATGCTTGTGGTACGCGTAAACGTAATGGTAAGCAATATTGCGATTTGGAATATATTCGTGCGGATGTATTGGAAAAAATCATATTGAGCGATATAAATGCAATGATTCGTTCTGTACACGGATTAGAAGATTTAATAAAACAAAATGAGTATAATGCTGCGGAAACTCAAAAAGAAAAAAAACAGAAAGAAAAAAGAAAAGCTACATTAAAGGCAGAATTACTTCGTCGCTATAAACATTTTGACGAAGGATTAATTTCAAAAGAAGTTTATTTAATGTATAAGGCCCAGATTGAAAGCCAGATTAACATTATTGACAAAGAACTGGAACAGTGGGATGCGCATAGTAATGAAAGAAGAGAAACAATAAATGAGTGGTGCCGAAAACTGTTGAAAATGCATGAAATTGAAAACTTGGATCGTGAAACAGTACAAGAGACTGTAAGCTCGGTAACGGTCTATAAAGGCCGAAAAATTGAAATTTGCTATAAATATGATGCTTTTAAGCAAGTGTTAGAGCAGTATACAGATAGTCGCGCAGATTAGACGCCGGCCACGGCGGCGATGAGCCTGGTGCGATTTATAATGGAAGAAAAGAAAAGGATGATACGCTGCAGCTGACATTGGCTGTGGGGAAGATCCTGGAAGAAAATGGAATAAGTACATTGTATACAAGAACAGCAGATGTATATAACAGCCCTCAGGAAAAGGCGGAGATTGCCAACAGGTCAGGAGCGGATCTGTTTATATCCATCCACAGAAATGCTATGCCGGTGCCGGGAACAGGAAGCGGGGCATCGGTACTGGTATATGAAGATTCTGGTGTGGCAGCAGTTCTGGCGGAAAATATTTTGAGAAATCTGGTGCAGCTGGGATTGAAAGACCAGGGAATCCAGGAGCGGCCGGGACTGGTGGTTCTTAGAAAGACCCAGATGCCTGCAGTGCTGGTAGAAGTGGGATTTATTGATAATCCAATGGATAATGCCTTTTTTGACCGGAATTTTGATGCAATTGCAAAGGCAATCGCAGATGGGATACTGACTACGCTGCGGGAACAAAAGATGCAGACACCTCTTTACTATCAGGTACAGATCGGGGCATTTAAAGACCGTGCAAGAGCTGTGCAGCTGGCGGGAGAATTGCAGTCAGCAGGTTTTCCGGCATTTATTGTGTATGACAATGGTTTATATAAGGTGCGTGCAGGGGCATTTTCGGATATGGAAAATGGAATACGCATGGAGCAGAATGTGAAGAGAGCCGGTTATCCGGCTTATCTGGTACGGGAAGCGGCTATTTATTGATCATGAATTTTTGTTAAAAGAGTTCCTGCCGCCTGTGGGGTCAGGCGGTAGGAACTCTTTTTTCTTCTCTATAACGGGAAGGTGAAATACCATAAAATTTTTTAAATGCCCGGCAGAAATAATTGGGAGCAGAATATCCCACCTGATAGCCGATGGATAGAGCAGTATCATCTGTATCTGTTAAAAGTCTGGCAGCCTGCTCTAAACGCAGACTGGTAATATAACGGCTGTAGTTTAAACCGGTCTTCTGTTTAAAAAGAGTGGAAAAATAAGAGCAGCTAAAGCCAAGGTAGCGGCATAAGTCTGTAAGAGAAAGTTCCGGGTCTGAATAATTTTGTGCAAGATAGGCTCTGACTTTTACAAAGGTTTCATCCATATTAGAACACGCTCCTTTTCTTCCTAAATTCAGGTGGACAGGTAAGATATTTATATTATATAATAATTTTTAGTAGTTTTCCTTGAATATATTGCTAAAAACAGGTAATATCCTGCGCGGAGGTTTTATGCAGATCATAACCAATAAATCGCAGAAAGAGTTAAAGGAACATGGCAGTTATCAGTTTCCTATTTTAGTCAGCAGAGAGTGTCTTTCCGGCTATGAAACAGGCTCATTTTTATGGCACTGGCATCCGGAAGTGGAACTTACCCTTATTACAGATGGAGTGATCGAATACCATGTAAATGGTTCTGTTTTTATATTAAAAGAGGGACAGGCGCTGTTTGGAAATGCCAACAGCCTTCATTCTGGCAATATGGTGGAGGGACAGGACTGTCATTATATTTCCGTTACCTTTGATCCAAGACTGGTATACGGGTATGAAAACAGTCTTATTTATGAGAAATATGTAATGCCTGTGGTGCAGGATGGTGCTCTCTGTGCTGTGGCTTTTGATGGCAGCCAGAAGTGGCATGAGAAGATGGTGGAACTGATAGGTGGGATCATTGAAGTTTATGATGGACAGGCAGACGGCTATGAAATGGAAATAACTGGGAAACTGATCCATTTCTGGCAGCTTCTTGTAGGTCATGTGGACCGGAAGAAGGGGATTTCAGGGAGAGAGCAGAAGGATTATGACCGGATACGTGGAATCTTAAGCTTTATCGAGAAAAATTATGATAAAAAACTGACGACCAAGCAGATTGCAGAAAGTGTCTATATGTGTACCAGTCAGTGCAGCCGTCTTTTCAAGAAGTATATGAAGAAAACGCTGTTTGATTTTATCCTGGAATACAGGATCGAACGAAGTCTGGCAGATCTGCTGAATCCGGACTGCTCTATGGCAGAGGCTGCTGCAGGTGCCGGTTTTAATGATTCTAATTATTATTCCAAGGTATTTGTGCGGATCAAAGGGTGTGCGCCATCTGTGTACCGGAAGAAGATGAGGGGGAAATAAAGAAAAAATAGGGTACAAATGTAAAACAGTATGCTTATGATTGGTGTGTACAAAAAACGAAGATTTGATGTATGGGGCCATTGCAAAATGCAGCAGCCCCATTAGTTTTGCATCAGCTGTCAGACTGTGAGTTGGCAGTGAAAGCGGATCGAGAATATCTGTTGATATCTTTTCTGGTTACAGCTCTGCGATCCGTGTGATCCCTACATAAATATGGGAGATCTTATACCAGGTGGCAAAATCTGCCACACCGGTCTGTGGCAGTCCGAATATATTTTGGAATTCCCGCACCGCAGAGGCGGTTTGCTGTCCATAGATGCCGTCTGTCTGGATGCGTGGGATTGCTGTGTATACCTGGGCAATGGCGTCTAACTGTTCCTGAAGCTGGCGTACCTTGTCGCCGGAACTGCCTATTGTCAGGTCATATCCGGGCCAGGAAGCAGGAATACCGGCAATCTGCTCCGCAGTGTTAATGTATATGCTGTCACCATAGTAGTAGCGCAGAATTTCAATAGGGCTGTAGCCTTGTTGTCCTAAGGAGCAGGATCCCCATTGGGTCATCCATCGAGGACACAGAACCTTTCGTCCATCGCAGTATTGGGTCAAGATAGGCTGCCGCACGCCGGGGCGGGAGAGAAAACTGTCAAAGATCTCATCTACAACCTGGGAAATGCTTTCAAAAATATTTCTGCCGTAGATCCATTTGTGGTCGAAAGCGGTAGAAGAGGTAATAGTGAAATCATAACCCTGATTCCGATACCATTCTGTGTATACACGGTTTAAGGTAAAAGACATGATGGCCAGTACATTGGCGGTAATGGTACTCTGAGGCCAGGTGGAGTAGATTTCACTGGAAGCTACATTTTTAATGTAATCTCTGTAGGGAACGTAATAATCTCTGGCGGTAGAGTCAGTAGGAGCTCCGTCATGTACAACGATCGTTTGCGGAACAACCACACGGCTTAATACGATCTCACCGCTTTCATTCACTGGTTTTACCTCAGCTTCAGCGATTTTCGGCGGATAATTTCCAAATAAAGTATGATCCGGGATAACTATGGGGTCTTCGGGCGGTGTACTGTCTTCATCTCCTGCAAGTTTTGCAGGCTGGATCGCCTGCGCCCCGGCTAGGACTTCAGTGCCGGAGATATTTAAAGGTTGAAAGCCTTCTGCCTCCACCAGCACATTGTATTCAGAATAGGGTTGATAGATACTGGGCTCTAAGCTGTATTCCGCAGGAGGTGCCGGAAGAGATATATTTTCTGTCTGTCCGGAAGAATCAGTAGTCAGCTGTTCTAACACACGTTCCGGTTCTCCTTTGGAACTGATGGAAACTTTAGCGTTTTGGATGGGAAAATTATTCCGGATGTTGATCACCTGGATCTTTAAGCTGCCTCTGGATAAAAAATCCTGTCCGTTTGCCATAAAAAATGCCTTCTTTTTTATACCGTCGTTTCCAGTATATGAGAAGGCATTTTTATTATGACTGATCTAAAGAAAAATGATAGGGAAGAGATCATAAGATGCTCTTAAATCAGAAATCCACGGGTCTTAAGATAGTTTTTTATGGTTTCTACTGCGCCATCGATCCCGATAGCAGCAGTATTGATCATCAGATCATAATTATCAGGGGATTCCCATTCTTTTCCAGTATAATAGCGGAAATAATCCCGGCGTTCCCGGTCGATCCGCTTGATATTTTTCTTTGCATCTTTTGGAGCATAATATTCTTTTTCAATGGTACGTTTTTCCCTGAAATCCATGTCTGCATAGATAAAAATGCGCACCAGGCCTTCCATACCTTCCAGAATATAATCAGCGCAGCGGCCCATGATAATGCAGTTTTCTTCAGCGGCCAGCTTCCGGATCACTTCAGACTGGAAGCGGAACAGATTGTCTGCAGATATCAGGTCAGAACCAAAAGAAGGAGCGCCTTTTTCCGGAGTAAGGCTTTTAATGATCTTGTACAGCAGCTTATTTCCAGCTTTTTCATCTGCAAGGTAATAGAAACTCTCTTCAATGCCGCTTTCGTCAGAATTCATGCGGAGAATGTTTTTGTCATAAAAGTCCAGTCCAAGTTCATGAGCCAGTTTGGTTCCTACTTCACAGCCGCCGCTGCCGAATTGTCTGCCGATGGTAATGACAAGTTTGTTTTCGTCTTTCATATGCATGCCTCCTGTTTTGGGTATTTTAGATGCATTCAGTATAGCATAGGAAAAAGACAAAAATATCACTTTTCTGTTAATTTGACGAAAAACTAAGATTCTTAAGAAGACTTAGTTTTTGCAATGGATATTTAATATCCCTTCTTCACATATTACAAAATCCATGTTTTTATCATGGTTTTCTGTAGGAATCTCATCACACATAAGGACCGTTCGGCAGAGGACGGCCAGAGTTCCTTTTACCTGGTTTAAATACCGGTCATAGTACCCACCGCCGTATCCAAGGCGGCGTCCATCACGGCTGCAGGACAAGCAGGGGATAAGAGCCAGATCAATCTCTTTTGGTGAGATTTTTTCACATGTATCGACTGGTTCCAGAATGCCATATTTTCCAGGAGCAAGGTCATCCATGGAATGGATCTCATATACTTCCATGATCCCTTTGCTGATACATTTTGGTACACCTGCCCGTTTCCCTTTTTTCAAAATATCTTCTATGATCGGTTTGGTATTGATCTCATCTTCTGTACCCACAAAGCAGAAAACAGTATATGCTTTTTGATAAATATCCCAGGCACGGATATTCGTAAAAATAGCATTATCACTGGAGGCACAGCTTTCATGGTCTAATCTGTTCCGCTGTTCTTTTAAAATTTTGCGAAGTTGTTTTTTCTGTGTAGTTAAGCCTGAAATTTTTTTCATAGTTAATCCTTTTTACGTCAAAATATCTAGTACATCGTTTTCGAAATAACTATACCACTTACTTGTCTGTGAATCTGATTGCACAGGCCTAAAAGCCTCAGCGTAGCCCACTACGTTTGCGTTTTTAGGTCTGCACACTCAAATCCGCATCCTACGTGATTAGTACAGTTATTTACGAAAGGATGTACCAGGAAATATATGATAAGCAACTATCCGGTACTTGCTTTTGCTGCTGATTTTTCGTCAGTCACCCTGAATTTTATCGGTGCGAATATTGAATTCCAATTTTTAGTTTAGTACTTGTAGTATACTCCAGGTCAAGAACTTTTTATATGACCTCTTATAAGATTTTTTATGGGATTTCCTAATAATCCACCAAAATTTGCGTAGCAATTTTGATGCCAAAAAAGATTAGTATGAAGCAAAAAAATTTAGCCTTCAAAGCCATTGAAAAAATGAATAAGGTATATTATAATTCTATCAATTTGGGCTAAAGTCTATAGCGGCGTATCCCGAGAAAAGCAAAAATGGACGTCAAGCTCGCTTGTAAGACCATTTTTGCTTTTCTCGGGATACATCGGATGGACATCCGATGCTTCTTGTGCACCGCCAGACACCCCCACAAAACACAACATAAGAAAGGACAGGTATTCCCCCTATGAAAGCATACCTTATATTGGA
>ERZ773149.2111-NODE-2111-length-14671-cov-10.216133_pt1 | contig 14671 bp, 10 predicted proteins | sample MGYA00511081_ERZ773149 | MGnify/ENA primary metagenome ERZ773149 (study PRJEB29015, sample SAMEA2737846) | human gut metagenome | biome: human gut; feature: human-associated habitat; material: faeces | place: China | collected 2012 ...
TCCACTTGGATTTCGAGTCGTTCTCGTTACGACCACTTCGATACATCTCCATATTCATAGCTATATAATTATAGCAAAAAGCCACCGTTCCGTCAACACTTTCTGCCGGAGGGACCCACAGCGCCAAAGGAAGCTTCTGGTCAGGGATGAGCGGAAGCCGCTGCCTCCCTCTGTGGGGTGGGGCACCCTCTTTTTCCTCTCTGCTCCGGGGCACCTTTTTCATGCTGTGCTGTCGTTTCCAAGGGCCAGATTGTAAAATCGTGGAATCATCGTCTGGATTTTCACAAAATATTACTATTTTGCCAAAAGATTGTACAAACCCTACCCCCCTCTGATGTGCTATACTGAAATCAACAACCGGCCTGTTTCCGGCATTTCTTCTGCCATACAGGCCGCCGAAACAAAGAAGAAAACCAGAAGGAGCAGTATCGATGAGAGAGATCATTTCCTTGAACGAAAACTGGACCCTGTCCTTCCCCAAGGGCGAGCGTCCCACCGAGCAGGTCACCCTGCCCCACACCTGGAACGCTGTGGACGGCATGGACGGCAACGGCAGCTATCTGCGCACCACCGGTGTCTACACCCGCACCTTTACCCAGCCCAAGCAGCCTCTGGCTGGCGGCCGCACCTACGTTGAGGTGCTGGCAGCTGCTCTGGCTGCAACCGTGAAGGTCAACGGCCAGGTGGCAACCACCCACGAGGGCGGCTTCTCCATCTTCCGTGCCGATGTCACCGACCTGTGCCACGAGGGCGACAACGAGCTGACCATCGAGGTCTCCAACGAGGACACCCCCTCCATGTACCCCGCTTCCGCCGACTTCACCTTCTACGGCGGCCTGTACCGCGGCGTGAACCTGATCAGTGTGCCCGGCACCCACTTTGACCTGGACTACTTCGGCGGCCCCGGCATCAAGGTCACCCCCAAGCCCACCGAGGACGGCGGTGCCACCTTTGAGATCGAGAGCTGGGTCACCAACGGCGAAGAGGCCTATACCGTGATGTACAGCATCGAGGACTGCTACGGCAACGAAGTTGCTTCCGGCGTGCGCCCCTGCGACAGCACCAAGGTCACCCTGTACGTTCCCGATGCCCAGCTGTGGAGCATGGACGAGCCCAACCTGTACACCGTGACCGCCCGCCTGCAGAAGAACAACGAGACCTTTGACGAGATCTACGCCAACGTGGGTGTCCGCAGCTATACTGTGACCCCGAACGACGGCTTCTCCATCAACGGCGTGCCCACCCCGCTGCGCGGCGTGGCTCGCCATCAGGATCGTCTGTACAAGGGCAACGCCCTGACCGCTGAGGATCACTACGAGGATGCCATGCTCATCAAGGAGCTGGGTGCCAACACCATCCGTCTGGCCCACTATCAGCACAGCCAGGACTTCTACGACGCATGTGACGAGCTGGGCTTCGCCGTCTGGGCTGAGATCCCCTTCATCAGTGTCTTTAAGAAGGACCCCTCCGCTCACCAGAACTGCCGTCACCAGATGACCGAACTGATCATCCAGAACTACAACCACCCCTCCATCATGTTCTGGGGCCTGTCCAACGAGATCCTGATCGGCGGCATCTGCCAGGAGCTGGTGGACAACCACCACGACCTGCAGAAGCTGGTACGTGAGCTGGATCCCACCCGTCTCACCACCATTGCCCACGTCTCCAACACCCCTGTTGACGGCCCCATGCATCACATTACCGATGTAGAGAGCTACAACCACTACTTCGGCTGGTACGGCGGCAAGATGGAGCAGAACGGCCCCTGGCTGGACAAGTTCCACGCCGAGCACCCCGACATCTGCATCGGCATCTCCGAGTACGGCACCGAGGGTATCATCAACTGGCACAGCAACGATCCCCAGTGCAAGGACTACACCGAGGAGTATCAGGCACTGTACCACGAGCATCTGGCTCAGGTGTTCGAGGATCGTCCCTGGGTGTGGGCTACCCACTGCTGGAACATGTTCGACTTTGGCTGTGCTGCCCGCCACGAGGGCGGCGTTGCAGGCCGCAACAACAAGGGCCTGATGACCATTGACCGCAAGACCAAGAAGGACAGCTACTTTGTCTACCAGGCATACTGGTCCAAGCTGCCCATGGTCCACATCGCCGGCCGCCGCCATGCACAGCGCGCAGGCGAGACCACCGAGATCAAGGTCTACTCCAACCAGGACACCGTTGTGCTGTACGTCAACGGCAAGGAAGTCGGCCAGCAGACTGCACACCGCGTGTTCAAGTTCAATGTTGCTCTGGAAGAGGGCTTCAACACCATCCTGGCCGTTGCCGGTGACGTGAAGGATTCCATCACGCTGGAAAAGGTCGAGAAGGAGCCTGATTACTACACCCTGCCTGAGTTCAACGAGCGTCAGGAGGGCGTTGCCAACTGGTTCAAGCAGGTCGGCAGCCTGGATCTGAAGGCTCCGATGGAGTTCCCCGAGGGCTATTACAGCATCAAGGACAGCATGGAAGATCTCTCCAAGAACGAAGAGGCTCTGGCTCTCGCTACCAGGGCTGTCAAGCTGGCCACCAACTTTGACATCAAGCCCGGCGTTGGCATGTGGGATATGATGAAGCGCATGACCCCTGAGACTATGGCTAAGATGATCAACATGCCCGATGGCTTTATCGAGAGCCTGAACGCACAGCTGATCAAGATCAAGAAGTAAGTACTTCCTGCATCTGAACACCAAAAACGAACGAACCGCCCCGGCACTGCACAAAGCAGCCCTGCCGGGGCGGTTTTTGTTTCCTCATCTCCACACACGCTGGCAAACCAAAAGGGCCCTGCGGCATTTGCAGGGCCCTTTCGGTTATGGGAAATCATGAAATATCAAAGCATCTTTACCATGCTGCCCCAGCCTGCGGCTCAGCGCTTTTTGCTGCGCTTCTTCTTGCGCGGGGCAGAGTGGGCAGGGTTCTGGGTGGGAACAGAACCATTGGAGTGCTTCTGCTCCATCCGATATCTGACGTAATTGGGGATCACGACCGCGATCACGATCAGCAGGATCCAGACCAGGATGCTGGGCTGCTCGTGGTTGGTGTTGAACAGAAACTGCATGACATTATCCATAGGGTGTTTTCCTTTCCGGCCCAGCAGGCCGCCAGAGGGCTTTTTACAGCCAGATGTTGCCGTCCTCGTCCGGTTTCATGGGCACGGCAATGATGAAGTCCACGATGGTCATAGCGGCAGAGAAACCACTCCAGAAGGTTGCCAGATACAGCAGGCCCAGCACCGGGCGCTTGGCATAGAACTGGTGCACACCAAACGCACCCAGAATGCACAGGCGCATATATTTCTTGCGGCTGACACAGTGCTTTTCACGGTGTTCTTTCCAGTATAACAGGTGGTCGATGGTGTTCCAGATGATCCCATGATCCGGGTCCTTTACCCACTGTGTCTTTTCTTCCATTTACGATGTACCTCTTGTCTGAATTTTGTTCCAAAAGCAGAAAACCGCCCGCCGCAAGGGCGAGCGGTTTTCCTATTTGATTTTACAGGTTTCCGCAGAAAATTGCAAGTACCAATTAGGCGTTCTCAGCCATGGTCTTCATCTTGATCTGAGCGACCTCATCCTGGATCTCAGCCATCTTCTCCTTGGTCAGGGGATAGAACTTCATAGCGATCAGGTTGCAGACCAGGCCCAGCATGATCATGCCGTAAGCGCAGAAGACAACGCCGCCGCGCAGGCCCGGGGTAACAGGGTCACCCATAACGGGGTTGTGGTCGGTGAAGCCGCACATGCTGAACATGATACCGGCGACCATGGGAGCGAAAGAGGAGACCAGCTTATCCACGAAGCTGAACAGGGTGCCCATCAGGCCGGGGACGTACTTGCCGGTACGGTAGACTTCGTAGTCGGCGCAGTCAGCGGTCATGGGGATAACGATGTTACCGGAGATCCCCTGGAAACCAGCAGTGATGATGGTAAAGACCAGATAGATGATCAGGAAGTAGCCCCAGTTCAGAGCGCCGGTAGCGGGGTTGGAGGTCATGGTGGTAGGATCACCGAACAGCCACAGAGCTGCCAGGATACCATTGGTGATCAGACCGCCCACAGAACCGATCAACATAGCCTTGCGCTGACCCAGACGGGTAGCAAAGAAGCTGATGAACAGGAAGCACACGATGGTGCTGGGGATGGTCACCAGACCGGTAACATTACTCTGCAGCAGGTTGGAACCGGCGATGCAGGCGAACATGGCGACCATGACGGCGCTGGACTTTGCAGAAGAACCCAGCTTATCGGTAGATGCGGACAGGACCAGCATCTGGATGGCACGGTTGTTCTTCAGGGTATCCCAGTAATCCTTCAGGCCGACCTTGACAGGTTTGCCGGTGCCGAAGAACTCGGAACGATCCTTGGGAGCGATGGAGATCACAGCGATGGTGGTGAAGATCGCAGACATGACAGCGGTCATCTTCCACAGGGTGTCAAAGAACTCCAGAGATGCGTAACCGCCCACATCGTTGTAGCTGTTGGCGATACGGGGAATGATGATGCCCAGGATAGCAAACACCAAGGTGTTATACACACCGTCGAAAGAAGCGAACATGGGGCGCTGTTTGGGATCGTTGGTCACACAAGACTGAGCGGACTTGGTAACGACACACTGGCAGGTGTAGCCCAGGTAGTAGACCATCAGAACGACCACATAGAAGGGGAAGCGCACGCCCTGAGGCAGCTTGTGGGTCACATGGAATGCGACCCAGCTGGTGACGCACAGGATGATCTGACCGATCACGATGAACGGGCGGTTCTTGCCGAACTTGCCGTTGGTCTTATCGACCATGAAGCCGACGAACGGGTCAGTGACACCGTCCCAGATACGCATCATCATGGTCAGGGAAGAAGCGACCATCATGCCAACGCCGACCCAGCCCATCAGGTAGTAGGTGGCGTAGTTCATCATCATCAGATAAACGTTGGTTGCGGTGTTATTCAGCGCGTAGCCTGCGATACGCCACAGGGGAACGCGGTGGATGCCGTTGTGCTCATAGTCCTTATCATAGAACTTATCCGGCAGACTTCTGGTTTTGCCATTTCATTCTCTCCTTTGTTCACACAGGAACATTCTCCGTTTTCTCCATGGGGCTTACAGCTGCCACTGCGTACCAGCCCGTCCGGAACTTTATGTCTATATTATGAACGTTTTTTGATATATCTGTTAGTAATATTTTAAGGTAAAACAGGTCATTCTTACGATTATGGGAAAAATTTCACTAACGTGAAAAAATCTATTGTGCTTATTGCACAATCAATTGATATACTAGTATAGCACAACGCCAGTTAGCTGCCACTATGTTCTGCGCCGGAGAACGGGCCCGCAAACACCAGAAAGGGCCCACGGCAAATGCCGCAGGCCCTTTCTGGCGCTAGGAGGTAAATGAATGAATAGAGGAAGATGTCAGATCAGGATGTCGCCGTTCTCATCGGCCTGCATGGGCAGTGCAATGAGAAGGTCGGTCACGCAGAGGAAGAAGGGCACCACGCTCCAGAAGAACAGGGTGTAGAAGGCCGCCAGCGCATACCGCTTTTCATAGTAGCGGTGGCCGCCGCACCAGCCCAGAAACAGGCAGAGCAGAAGGTACTTCTTCTTGTTCACCTTGTGCCTTACGCGGTTCTTTTTCCAATCGTGATACTTACCAATGAGGCCCGGGCTCTTCTCTTTTTCGAGATCGATGCCGGCTTCCAGCTTGGCATCCTGCAGCGCCAGCTCCGCCTTGATAAAGTCATCCCGGGTCAGCTCCTCGCCGGTCTCCAGCTTGTGGAACACATCGTCCGTTACCTGCTGGCGGCTGCCGGTGCCGTAATAGCCGGTGCTCCAATCGTCCTTTTCCTCGTCGTAGTGCTCCACATCGCCCAGCAGCTCGCCGGTGGTGGGAGCCTTTTCCGGGGCCTCAGCGGAGGGGGCCGGGGTGATCTCAGGGGTCTGGTTCAGCTTGTTTTCTTCTGCCATAGTGGTATTCCTTCCGGGTCTCAGGGTATCAGAAAGTCCTGCGGCAGAGGATGGCCCGCCGCAGGACATTTCCGGTTACGATGCAGGACAGCGGCGCTGTCCCGGATTCAAAATTTCCGCAGGGAGATGGTTGGCATTAAGCCTGCTTTGCAGCAGCCTCAGCCTTGATGCGGCCGATCTCAGCCTGGATCTCTGCCATCTTCTCCTTGGTCAGGGGATAGAAGTGCATGGCAACAACATTGCACAGCCAGCCAACGATGGGCAGCAGGACGAAGCAGCCGATGGTTGCCCAGAAGATGCCGTCAGAGTACGGAGTCATGGTATCGGGCAGAGCGTCCTTGAAGCCGGCCATGGAGTAGAACAGGGCCACCAGAGTGGCTGCCAGAGAGGAGATCAGCTTATCCACGAAGCTGAACAGGGTGCCCATCAGGCCGGGAACGTACTTACCGGTACGATAGACCTCGTAGTCAGCGCAGTCAGCGGTCATGGTGATAACGATGGAGGAGGACAGTGCCTGCACGCCGGACCATGCGATGACCAGCAGCACGAAGATCAAAGCGGTGGTGGTCCAGCCGGTGAACAGGGTGCCCCAGGTGTCAGGACGGATCAGGCGGAATGCGGGCAGAGAGAACTTGGAAGCATCGCCCTTGGGGTTGAAGAAGAACAGGAACAGGGTGATGGCGATGGAGCCGATGATGCCGCCCCAGGTACCCACCAGCATGGATGCCTTCTGGCCCATCTGACGAGCGATCTTGTTCATCAGCAGCAGAGAAATCAGGCAGATGGGGATAGAGGTGATCTGAGAGTAGCTGGAGAATGCGGCATAGTTGCCGAAGATGATGCCGAACAGGCAGATCATAACGGTAGCGTTGCTCTTGGTGGACATGAACAGCTTATCGGTAGATGCGGAGACCACCAGCATCTGGATGGCACGGTTGTGAGCCAGGGTGTCAACGTAATCCTTGATGCCGACCTTCTGGGTGGTGCCCAGACCGAAGTACTTCGGATTGTCCTTACGCCACAGGGCGATGATGGCGCAGACTGCAAAGACAGCGGACAGGCCGCCGAACATCAGCTGCATGGTGGTGAACAGGCCGGGGTTGTAGAAAGCGGACAGGCTGCCGCCGGACTTCTCCACGATGCCTGCCAGAGCAGGGTTCTGTGCCACCAGAGAAGCGATCTCGGCAGCGTTGGCCTCGGCAGTCAGGGTGAACTTGGGCACCAGGACATCGGTGACAATGATGGGGAACATGATGTTCATCAGAACAATGTTATACACAGTATCGCACATTGCGAAGATGGGGCGCTGCTTGGGATCGTTGGTCAGGCAGGTCTGAGCAGACTTGGTGACAACGCACTGGCAGGTGTAGCCAATGATGTAGATCATGTAGATGATGATGAACGCAACAAAGCGGACACCAGTGCCCATCTTGGGGATGAAGTTGAACATCACGAAGGTGGTGGCGAACATGATGATCTGACCGATAACGATGAACGGACGGTTTTTGCCGAACTTGCCGTTGGTCTTATCGACCATCATACCAACGAACGGGTCGGTGACACCGTCCCAGACACGCATGATGGTAACAATAGAACCGGCCAGCACGGATGCCAGACCGACGATACCGATCAGGAAGTAGCTGATGTAACCGACCACGACCATGTAGGTGTTGGTGGAGGTGTTGTTCAGAGCGTACATCATGATCTCCCACATTTTCGCTCTGTGGATGCCGTTTTCTTCAAGCGGCTGTTTGACCTTTGCCATAGAGAAGCTCTCCTTTCAATTCTGCGGCCGGTGTGCTGCCACTCACTCCGGCCTTTCATTCGGTCCCCCGTGGGCTGCGGCTGCCACATCGCGAACCGGGGGATTTTTATGTATACATTATGAACTATCCCTCAAATTTCTGTTAGTAAAATTTTGTGGGAAAACAGGACAATTTTACTCTCCTCGGGCGAAATCAACAGTTTTAAAAAACAGCGTTCGTCATTTTGCACATGATTGCAAGATACTAGTACAGCACATTTCACAAAACAGGCTTGTATTTCAACCGCGCGCAAAAAAAGAATACAAGGAAAGTGCGGAAATATCCAAAAAATTTTCTAGTTGTTCCGCGCGGCGGCCTATTATAATAGGTATAGTATCTGCGGCTCTGTGGCATTGGCCGCCGCATTCAAAAGAAAAGGAGAAAACACTATGGCAGTGAAAGCATCCGAGCGTGTAAAGCGCTACCAGAACCCCAACGGCCCCACCATCAGCACCGTGGAGCGCAAGGTCATCGAGCAGGACGGCCTGTATTTCAAGGACATCGACGGCACCGGCACCGTCAGCGCAGTCAACGACTGGCGCTTGACCCCGGCTGAGCGCGCCGAGGCCTATGTCAAGGTTCTGACCACCAGCGAGAAAATCGGCCAGATCTTCACCTCCGACTGGCGCATGGGCCCCAAGTATCCTTCTCCCCGTCTGGCAGCCAACGGCCACAAGCCCGTGGCGGACGAGAGCGGCCTGCTGGACGAGGCACCCGTGAACGTCTCCGACAGCATCTTCGGCTCCCAGTCCCTGCCCAGCACCTCTGACATGGTCAAGAAGAGCTTCAACCGCCACGTCATCCTGCGCGAGAGCCCCACGCCCGAGGATCTGGCAGATTACCTGAACCAGCTGCAGTACCTGACCGAGACCTGCGATCACTTTGTTCCCATGCAGGTCATGTCCAACAGCCGCAACGAGAACGGCGAGGTCGTGTTCGGCATGAACGATGCCACCGGCGTGTTTGCCACCTATCCCGGCACCCTGGGCATTGCTGCTGCCGTCAAGGGCACCGCACGCATCGACATCATCGACAAGTTTGCCGACACCATCCGCCGCGAGTGGAACGCCTGCGGCCTGAAGAAGGGCTACATGTACATGGCCGACTGCGTCACCGACCCCCGTTGGCAGCGCACCTTCGGCACCTTTGGCGAAGATCCCGCACTGATCGAGGAGATCTTTGACCACCTGATCCCCGGCATCCAGGGCGGCAGCAACGGCGTTACCCCCGAGGGTGTTTCCATGACCGTGAAGCACTTCCCCGGCGGCGGTGCCCGTGAGAACGGCTTTGACCCCCACTATGCAGCAGGCCAGTGGAACATCTACGCCACCCCCGGCTCCCTGCAGAAGTACCACATCCCGGCATTCCGCGCAGCCATCCGCCACAATGCCGAATCCATCATGCCCTACTACTCCAAGCCCAGCGCCGAGAAGAGCGCTCCGCAGGAGGACTTCAACGGCAACCCCATCGAGCTCCAGCCCTACGGCTTTGCCTACAACAAGGTGTTCATCGACGGCCTGCTGCGCGGCCAGATGGGCTTCAAGGGCTACATCAACTCCGACACCGGCATTGTCCACAACATGTGCTGGGGCGTTGACATGCTGGACGAGCCCGAGCGCATCGGCTATGCTGTCACCCAGAGCGGCGTGGACCTGATCTCCGGCCTGCTGGACAACGAGCTGGGCGAGGAGAGCTACGCCCGCGGCACCAACGACTACTACGACACCCACGCAGTGCCCGCCGGTTTCAAGAAGGAAGATCTGGTGCTGACCGATGCCAGCCTGAACCGCGCTGTCAGCCGCACCCTGACCGAGCTGTTCCGTCAGGGCATGTTCGAGGACACCTACGCCGACCCCAGGAAGGCCGCCGAGGTCGTTGCCACCAAGGCCGACTGGGAGGAAGCTTCCCGCGTGCACCGCGAGTCCGTTGTCCTGCTGAAGAACGACGGCACCCTGCCCCTGAAGGACGGCACCAAGGTCTACGCTGAGGCCTTTGGCAAGAGCGCCGAGGCCGGTGAGGCCGCCACCAAGGCCCTGCGCGAGATGCTGGGCAATGTTGCTCTGGTGGACACCCCCGATGAGGCCGAGGTGGCCCTGCTGATGGTCAGCCCCCAGTCCGGTGCATACTTCAACGCCACCCCGGGCTACCTGGAGCTGGACATCTGCGAGGACAAGACTGTCTGCAACGTAGACGAGAGCGGCAAGCCCACCACCGAGACCCACAAGGAGACCACTCTGGTGGGCGCAAACCGTCTGGCCGGTATCGCTGCTGCGGTCCACGCCCACGGCGGCAAGGTCGTTTCCAACATCAACTGCCCGCTGGCCTGGGAGGTCGGCAATGTGGAGAAGGTCTCCGATGCTCTGACCGTCGGCTTTGACACCTACCCCTCCGCAACGCTGGATGTGATGTTCGGCCGCTTTGCTCCCGTTGGCAAGCTGCCCCTGACCCTGCCCAAGGGCGACGAGGTGCTGGCTGTGAACGCGGACGGTGTCTGCATCAGCCCCAACGACGTGCCCGGCTTTGCAAAGGATGCCTACATGCCCGACAGCATGAAGGACGAGAACGGCAAGGCTTACGCCTACCGTGATGCCGCAGGCAACTACTACGAGATGAACTTCGGCCTGACGTTCTGAGGGCAGCCCTCTCCGTCTCGCCCAAACCAAAGGAGACACTTTCCATGGCACAAACGCAGAAAAAACAGCAGGATATGGGCACGGGTGACGTGAAAAAGCTCCTGCTTCAACTGATGATCCCCGCCGTTGTGGCGCAGGTGGTCAACCTGCTGTACAACATCGTGGACCGCATCTACATCGGCCACATCTCGGGGATCGGCGCGGCGGCTCTGACCGGCGTAGGCCTGTTTACCCCCATCCTGATGCTCCTGAACGCCTTTGCCATGCTCATCGGCTCCGGCGGTGCCCCCCGCACCGCCATCGCCATGGGCCAGGGCGACAAGAAGCAGGCAGAAAAGATCGTCAGCAACAGCTTTACCATGCTGCTGCTCTTCTCGGTCGTCCTGACCATCGTCTTTTACGCCGCCGCACCCACCCTGCTGCGGCTGTTTGGTGCCAGTGACACCACCCTGCCCTACGCCCTGACTTACAGCCGCATCTACATTCTGGGCACCATCTGCGTGCTGATCGTGCTTGGCATGAACACCTTCATCACCGCGCAGGGCTTTGCCAAGATCAGTATGCTGACCACCGTTATCGGCGCGGTCATCAACATCGTGCTGGACCCCATCCTCATCTTTGGGCTGGGCATGGGCGTAAAGGGTGCTGCCATTGCCACCGTGCTGAGCCAGGCAGTGGGTGCCATCTGGGTCATCCGCTTCCTCACCGGCCCCAAGACCATCCTCAAGATCCGCAAAGAGGACATGAAGCTGGAAGGGAAGATCATCATGCCCGTGCTGGCACTGGGCATTTCCACCTTCGTCATGCTCTCCACCGAGAGCCTGCTGTCCATCAGCTTCAGCTCCAGCCTGGCCCGCTACGGCGGTGACGTGGCCGTGGGTGCCATGACCGTGATCACCAGCGCCTCCCAGCTGTGCACCATGCCCATCTCGGGCATCTGCCAGGGCGGTCAGCCGGTGATGAGCTTCAACTTCGGTGCAGGCAAGAAGGACCGCGTCAAGCAGGCGTTCCGCTTCCAGCTGACCCTCTGCCTGGGCTACACCACCATCTTCTGGCTGCTGATGATGCTGGTTCCCGGTGCAGTGGCAGGCATCTTCACCTCGGATGCCGCCCTGATCGATTACACCACCTGGGCCATGCGCATCTATATGGCGGGTATCTTCTCCACCGGTGTCCAGATCGCCTGCCAGCAGAGCTTTATGGCGCTGGGTCAGGCCAAGGTCAGCCTGCTGCTGGCCTGCCTGCGCAAGCTCATCCTGCTCATCCCTCTCATCTTCATCCTGCCCCATGTGGTCGCGAACCCCGTGTTCGGCGTGTTCCTTGCCGAGCCCGTCAGTGACATCATCGCCGCTGCCGTGACCGCCACCACCTTCTTCCTCCAGTTCAATAAGATCCTGGACAAGGGCGCTGGCAGAGTCTGATGAGGGCCCCGGCCTGAGCCACAGCCCCTGAGAGAAACCATAAGAGCCCCGGAGCTGCAGTTCCCATGCAGCTCCGGGGCTCTTTTTCGTTTTTTACAGACCGGCCAGCAGGATGGCCAGCACGGCTTTCTGCACATGGAGACGGTTCTCGGCCTCGTCAAAGATCTCGTCGGCGTGCTCTTCAAAGACAGCGGTGGAAATCTCCTCTCCCCGGTGCGCAGGCAGACAGTGGAGAAGCATGGCATCGGGCTTTGCACCCTCCATCAGCCTGCCTGTCACCTGGAAACCCGCGAAGTCCCGCAGGCGGCGCTCACTTTCGGGGGTACCGGGGGCCGTGTTCCATGCGGCGGTCACCACCACATCGGCATCCTTCACACCCTCGGCGGGGTCGGTGAGCAGGTGAAACTTTTCGCCATACTTGTGGGCGAACATCAGCACGTCGGCGGCAGGGCGGTAGCCCTCAGGGCAGACACAGGTCACACGCATCCCTGCCAGCAGGCCGCCCACGATGAGGCTGTTTGCCATGCTGCAGCCATCCCCGATGAAGCAGAGCTTCTGGCCCTCCAGCGTGCCCCGGCGCTCCCGGATGGTCATCAGGTCGGCCAGCACCTGGCAGGGATGGGCGTAGTCGGTCAGGCCGTTGATCACGGGCACACCGGCCAGCTCGGCAAACTCTTCCAGATCGCACTGACGGTAAGTGCGCCAGACCACGCAGTCGTAGTAGCGGCCCAGCACCCGGGCGGTATCCTTGAGGGGCTCGCCCCGGCCGGACTGCAGCTCGGTGGCGGCGTTCATGTAATTGCCCAGACCGCCCAGCTGGTAGACACCCACCTCAAAGCTGGTGCGGGTGCGGGTGGAATTTTTGGAGAACATCAGCGCCACGCTCCTGCCCTTGAGCAGCGCCGGGGTCGTCCCGGCCTTCTGCTCTGCCTTGAGCTCCTCCGCCACATCCAGGATGTGGTGGAGCTCAGCGGGGGAGAGGTCGCTCATTTTCAGCAGATGTTTCATGCCTGCTCCTTTGGAGCCTTCTGCTCCATCTCGGTCAGCACCTCGTTCAGGATGCCCAGAGCCTTTTCCACATCGTGGGCGGTCAGGGTCAGCGGGGGCAGCAGGCGCAGGCGGCTCTTGGCCGTGAGCACCAGCAGGCCCTTTTCGCGGCAGGCGGCCAGTACATCCGCAGCCTGGATGCCGCCAAAGAACTCGATGCCCACCATCAGACCAATGCCGGAAAGGTTCTTCACCATGGGCAGCTTGGCCAGACCGGCGCGCAGCTGGACGGCCCGCTCGCTGACATTGGCCAGGAAGCTCTGATCCATCCGATCCACCACCACGTTGGCACCGGCGCAGACCACCGGGTTGCCGCCAAAGGTGGAACCGTGGCTGCCGGGGCCCATACCCTCGGCGGTCTTTTCGTTCAGCAGAACGGCACCGATGGGCAGGCCGCCGCCCAGGCCCTTGGCCAGTGTGACGATGTCCGGGTGCAGGTCAAAATGCTCACAGGCCAGGAACCTGCCGGTGCGGCCTACGCCGGTCTGTACCTCGTCCACGATGAGCACCAGGTCGCGCTTTTTGCAGAACTCGGCCACCTTGGCCACGTAGTCGGCATCCAGCGCCACCACGCCGCCTTCTCCCTGGACCAACTCCAGCATGACGGCGCAGACGGTGTCGTCGGCAGCATCCCGCAGGGCGGAAAAATCACCGGCGGGTACATAGGCAAAGTTGCCGGGGAACGGGCCGAAATACTGGTGGAACACATCCTGGCCGGTGGCGGTCAGGGTGGCCAGCGTGCGGCCGTGGAAAGAGTTTACCAGCGTGATGACCTTGTTGCGGGCAGCCCCATAAGTATCAGTAGAATATTTGCGGGCGGCCTTGATGGCGCCCTCGTTGGCCTCGGCACCGGAGTTGCCAAAGAAAACGGCATCCATGCCGGTGCGGCAGCACAGCTTTTTAGCCAGCTTGCCGCAGGGGGCCGTGTAGTACAGGTTGGAGGTGTGCTGCAGGGTGGCGGCCTGGTCGCAGACGGCCTGCACCCAGGCGGGGTGACAGTAGCCCAGCGAGTTGACGCCGATGCCGGAGGTGAAATCCAGATAGCGCTTGCCCTCGGGGTCGGCGGCGGTCATGCCGTGGCCCTCGGCCAGCACGACCTGGCTGCGGGCGTAGGTATGCAGAACGTACTTGTTATCGCGTTTGATGACTTTTTCGGTTTGCATGGCGTACCCTCCTTAATGGTTGCCGCGGCGGTAGAACATGGTACCGGCGCCGCGGTCACTGAACATTTCCAGCAGGATGGAATGGGGCACACGGCCATCAATGATAACGGCCTCGTGTACGCCTTGATAGATGGCGTCGGCCATACCTTCGATCTTAGGCAGCATGCCGCCGGCAATGACACCGGCCGCCTTGTAGCCCTCGATCTCGGAGACTTCGACCTCGGGGATCAGGGTGGATTCATCGTTCTTGTCATAGAGCAGACCGACAATATCCGTCATGCTGACGAGTTTTTCGGCATGCAGGGCAATGGCAATCTCCGCCGCAGCCGTGTCGGCGTTGATGTTGTAGGGGATGCCGTTGTCGTCCATGCCGACAGTGGCAATGACCGGGATGAAGCTGTCGGCCAGCAGATGCTCGATCAGCGTGGTATCCACCTTTTCGATCTCGCCCACATAGCCCAGGTCCACATCGGACTTGCGGCTGCAGGTGATGGTGTGGCCGTCCATGCCGCACAGGCCGACACCGCGGCCTTTCAGCAGGGCGACGAGGTCCTTGTTGACCTGGCCCGCCAGCACCTGCTGTACAATGCCCATGGTCTCCTCATCGGTGTAGCGCAGGCCGCCCACAAATTTGGACTCCT
>ERZ773149.2126-NODE-2126-length-14615-cov-5.940659_pt1 | contig 14615 bp, 16 predicted proteins | sample MGYA00511081_ERZ773149 | MGnify/ENA primary metagenome ERZ773149 (study PRJEB29015, sample SAMEA2737846) | human gut metagenome | biome: human gut; feature: human-associated habitat; material: faeces | place: China | collected 2012 ...
AGAAAAAATAACGTTCTCCACCGACCTCTGTCAGGTCGATTTCCCAGAGCACCACCAGGGCTGACTGAGTGAGGCGTGTCGTCTCATGATGTGTTTCCTGTGGAATATCCTGCATCAGAGCCTCCTATGCCACGACCTGTTCAAAATCTGCCGTTATGGTTACCCACAGCGCCCCTACGCTCGCCGACCATTTACGACAAACCACCCTGATCGGCTTCCAGTCATAAGGTGGCGTCCACTGAAATGCGCGGACGCCACCGTGCCGTTCCAGAAAGGCTTTTAAAGATGGGTGTTCACATTTACGAACACGTATCGTCACGCTGTAAGTCGACAACTGGTTATTCAGTCCCGCCACACGACGCTGTTCATAACCATCGCCCAGCTTCACTGTCACCACTTTCGGCTCTGATACCACATTCATATCCGGGCGCACTTTCCAGTGAAACGTCTCCATTACCGATATGCTCCACTTAACCGACCACCATCACGGGCCTGCTGTTGCATAAAGTCCGCTGCTGCTTTTTTCCCGAGGTCATAAACCACCTTCAGGGCAGCCGGACCTATCTGCCCGTTCGTGCCATCGTTATTGATCTCAATGTTGTACTGCGGGGCAAACATCGCCATACCTGAACCACCAATATCCGCCACAACCCCCAGCTTACCGTCAGCATCACGACGCAGTGGCAGAATGGCTTCAGGTCCAGCTTCCCCCATCACACCCGCGCCTTTTGCAAAAGCAAAAAACGTCGGACGGTTAACCACCGTGCCACTGTAACGACTCAAATCAGCAGACTGATAAATCCCCCCATTGGCATTCAGGGAAAGGCTGCTGAGATCAAATCCCAGTACACTGCCAATCCCTTTTATCGATTTCATCATGGTTGCCTGCGCCAGGATTTTCGCCATATCTGACAGCACAGAAGAGGTGAAGGATTTGAAATTGAGTTTGCCGGTAGTGACAAAAGTTGCCAGGCCATTTCCCATGTTGCTGAAGGCTGACGAGAACACCTGTTCTGCTGTTCCTGCCGTATTATCTGCATCCACGGTAAAATCCTGAAATGCACGCAGGACTCCGTTTTTCCAGTTACCCTGCACAACTTCAAGCTGTTGCCAGTAACGGCGATTCTCATTCAGTTGTCGGTTCAGGCTCTCCGTCAGCGCCTGCTCGGCCTTTCTGTAGTCATCCGTGTTATATGTCCCTTTCTGCTCACTATCCCGCCTCAACTGCTCCAGCTGTTGCTGGTATTTCTGGCGAAGACTCAGTTGTACCTGATATCGCTGCCGCTGCTGATCACCCATACCCACCGTGGCGATATCCAGGTCATGTTGCTGACGCTGAGCGCGCTCTTCTTCAGCCAGTTGACTGGTCAGCTGAATTGTTTTTTTCTTCAGCTCGTTGAGTGCCGTCTGTTTCTGAAGCTCCTGCTGTTTTACATCCAGCAGCGTCAGTGCCTGAATCAGTTCATCTTTACGGGCCAGTACACTCTTTTCATCTGCCGTCAGTTTTTTCCCGTCCAGGTCGCTGATGCGCTGCTGCAGAGCCAGAAGCTGTTTATGCGCTTCTGTCATCCTTTCCGTGGCAATGCCTGCTGACTGTCTGGCAGCAGCAATCTGTCCTTCCACCTGTGCCTGTTGCTGACTGTACTGCAGCAATAACCGGGTGGCCTCATCATTACGGGTTTCGCGTGTTTTTTTCTTACCGGATGCCAGGGCTTTCTCGTAACGTTCATTTTCACGTTGTATCGCCGCATCCCTGACAGCCTGATCGGCGTACTGCATGGCATTAATACGCGCAATTTCACGCTGATGTCGTGCTGCTTCCGTTTCATTCATCCGGTTCAGTGCAGCATTTTCAGCATTACGGCGTTTCTGTTGCTCCTGATAATTCCGCTCTGCCTGCTCTTTTGCATCCTGCAAATCCTTCTGGCGTTTTTTCTCCTGAAGATCGTTAAGACGCTGCTGATCGTATTCAACCTGAGAAGATGATGCCGTCCAGGGGAGTCTTTTCGCCCGCGACACTTTCTCCTGTAAAGCGGCAATCTGTTCATCCAGCGAGTCTTCACGACCAATATTCATGGCCGCATCCCAGAAACGACTCCATAAATCAGACAGATACTTCAGCGTACTGCCCAGCGCATTGAGGTTATTATCAATATCCGCAGTACGCCGACCGGTTTCCTCTGCCAGTGCAGACATGGCTATCCGTGCCGCATCACTGGACCGCCCCTGATCCCCAAGGACGCGTATCTGCTCAAGCTGAGTGGCAGTAAGAAAATGCAGCTCATTGTCCAGAGCCTTCGCGGCATTTACAGGATCATCCTTCAGCCGCTTAAACTGATTTATGGTATCGCTGACCGACTGGCCAACCGATCGCTCCATCTGTGCGGCAGCTCTCGCCACCATACCGATATCGTTTCCACGAAATGCACCACTCCCCACCACCTGAGCCAGCGCACCGGCTGCAGCATGTTGCGTGATACCATTCCCGGAAATAGCACGACTGAGCGTCCACAGCTGCCCGGCAGTGACTCCGGCATAATGCCCCGTCAGTGACAGCTGGCGGTTAAATTCTTCCCCCTCCTTCTGACCGTCATACCAGGCTTTACCCAGACCATAGACGGCCGCGGCAATACCGCCAATAACCCCGCCCAGCATCATGCCTTTCGGTGACATCAGTGTGTCTATCCATCCGGCACGGTTAGCCAGCGTTATCCCGGTTCCCCTCAGCGCTCCTAAATTGCCACGGGCCAGTTCACCTATCAGAACGCCTATCTCCTGGCGGGCTGCTGCACTTTTCAGACCCAGCGAATGCGTGGCTTTTCCTGCCTGCTCCATTTTGCGGATATACACTTCTGCAGCACTGCTTACCCCCAGCTGGGCTGCCCTGGCACGAAGCAACTCAGAAGATGAAAGATTCTGGCGGGTTGCCTGCTCTTTAAGCTGACGGATAAACGCCACTTTCTGTCGGGTAGCCTCTTCCTCAGCCTGTGTAAGAACACGGGTTTTCGCCGTAACCTCAGAAATCAGCGCCAGATAATCCTGCTGACCAATCCCGCCACTGTTTCTGGCCTGTCGGACCTGCTGCTGAATACGCTGTAATTCCTGCAGCCCCGCACTGGCCTGTTTCACACTGTCAATCTGACGATAAAACGCAGCAGCCGCTTTATCCTGAGCCTCCGCCAGAGCCATGGCCTGCGCCTGTTCCTCGCGCATTTTCTGGCTCAGTGCCTCCATGCGCTGGCGGGTTTTCTCCACCTCGCGGGCCATGCGTTCATGAGCCTGTGCGTTCTTCTCCACCGTCTGCGCATGGACGGATGCGGCTGTTGCAGCCGAAGAAGCCGCCTGCGTTGTCTGCCGGGCGGCCTGAGTCTGACGCTCCATAAAACGCTGCATACGGGCAGAAGACCGTTCTGCATCGCTGGCTGCACCATTCAGAAGGTTTTTGATACGGGGAATTTCATTTTTAAACTCTGCCGCATCAATCCCCAAATCAATGACCAGGTTGGCTATCTGGTCCATAACGCACACCTCCGGAAATACCTTCCCCAAGATGCATCAGTTCTTCGTCCGTTCGCTCCGGTATCCCGTTCTCTTCCGGTAAAAGGCTGAAATCAGCCACCGCAGCATCACTGCTGCCGGACACCATTCTCACGATCAATGCCTTCAGCGAGGCAAACTGCGCATCCATCCACACATCACTGAAGCTCTGCATCCGGAAATAATCGCCCCACTCACCAAGCTCAGTGGCCGACATTTCCGACAGCATCCGCCGCCAGTCTGCCCGCCTGAACTCCCGGGCAAGCCGCATGACAAACTGCATTTCCCGCGTCAGGACTTTTCCGGCGTCAGCACCTCATGCTCCAAATCCCCGGCATTCTCAATGGCTCCCATACCGCTCAGCGACAGAACCATCTCCGCCCCCGCTCCCAGGGCATCATACGACCATGTTGTAATAACGGATGCGCAAAGCGTCTCAACATCCTGAGACTGTTCCGCATTCCACAGTGAGCGGGAAACCAGCCAGGCATTGATATCCATCCCCATCCGCAGAAAAGCAATCTGTCGTTCAGCCTCCGGCAGTTCTCCCTCTTCGGCATCAAACTTTGCCGTTCGCTGCTGAACAAACGCCAGATATTCAATTCTCTGCAGCCCGGACAGCTCACTGAGCACCACGGACTGCTTTTCATAATTAAACGTGCCCTGTTTCAGAAACATCATGTTCTCCACCTGCAAAAAAGCCCCGGATAACCGGGGCAAATGATGAGTATCGTCCTGTTAACCTGCGGCGCTGACAGCCACCGCAGCCACTGCCACAAAATCGCCGTCAGAAGTCATGCCCACAATGCTGACACTGCCCTGCTTCACGCCTTTCACCGTGGCCACAAGCCCGTTCAGGGTCACCGTGGCAGTCTGTGGATCTGTCGAATGCACACTGATCGCTTTGTCACTGGCTCCGTCAGGTTTTACTGTAAAGGTCAGCGTGGTGGTTGCTCCCACTTTTACACTGGCAGATGCCGGTGCCACCGTCAGCCCGGTAACGCTCACTGTTTCAGTGCCTTCCTCTGCCAGATACGGACGCCCCACACCGCTGATTTTCACTGTGCGGGTCATCACGTCTTTTGAGGCAATGGTTTTACCCAGTGAGCTCAGCCAGCCACGGAAAACATCAACAGTGCCGTTGGGATATTTGATACGAAACGCGCAGACTTCACCGGAGTCGAACAACTGAACCAGTTTTTTCTGTCCGCTGTCACCCGGACGCCAGGCCAGCGTCGCCGAAGTATCACCGACGGATTTCTGCCCCTGTGTTGTCGTTTTCCAGTCTGCATCTTCATCATCGAGATAAGTGTCATCTTCTGCATCAGCGGTCATTTCGCCAGGTTGCAGATCCTTCACCATCGCAAGACGCAGCCAGTCAGTGTCCGATAAAGGGTTCGCAAACGCATCGCCCTTGCCGGTGTACATCCAGAACGTCGTTCCCGCACCTTTCGTTTTTGCCAGTGGATTTGGTGTGGTCATTGCCACCTCCTTTAATTCGTGTACGTGATCTGGTACGTGATTTCCGCCATCGCCCAGGTGGCCATCTCATTATCACGTTGATAGTTAAAACCGAGAGGGATCAGGGTGTCGATGAGTCCGGAAAGTGCCGGTATATCATTCAGAGCCGGGAAAATGGTGCTCTCCATCCACATATCCAGCTCTGAATCCGGTGCCTGTGCCCGGATGAAGACAGCAATATGCAGAACAGCCTGCCAGTCATCTTCATCCGTCATTTTTCCGGTGTACTGAGCATCACTCAGCCACACCGCCACGGCAGGCAGTTCCTGCGCATCAATAAATGCCGGAAGCCCGTCAAAAAACGTGGCGCTGTCTCCACACTGTTCCCGAAGGCGTGCCAGTACGGCCTGGCGGATTTGTGTATGTCGGTTCATCGGGTCAGCCATAACCTCAGTTGTTGTTTCAGTGCATACCCCAGCTGTTTCGGCATTTCCGCAGCAATGATGCGGTCGCGGGCATCTTCAAATGCCTGTGTCAGCGGTCCGGAAAGCGGGATTTTCACCACATCAATGGGGTAACGATTTTTGCCATCAATACGCCGCATCACATGCCAGCGACCATTCGCCAGTTGCTGAATAAACGCATCCCGGAAAAGATATTTACCCACCTTCAGCACACTGCCACGGTACTGCAGTTTTCCACCACGCCGGGCCAGTCTGACCCGGGCTGTCCCCAGCTTAATGGCGGGCAGATTGCCCCGGTTAACGCGGATCCTGGCCGTCATTTTTCCTGACGGACTGGCTTTAAACACCCGGACACGCTGACGTACCAGTTTCAGGGGGATCCCTTTCACCTGGTTATCTCCCGCAACGGTATTCCCGGCAACCTGCCGGGTGGCAACCGAGACCGCTTTCTGTGCCACACGGTTTATCGCCCATGCGCTGGCCTGTGGCACCATACGGGTATCAAGGCTGTTCAGATTGCGGATGGCATTCTCAAGCCCCTTCATCCCACACCTCTTTACTCAATAAAGATCATTGGCTTACCGTTAAAACGTTCATGCCGTGTGACCGTCCATTGTTGTCCGTCATAAACAACGCGATCCCCGCGCCGTGGGCGGTATCCCGAAGAAAACACCACCAGAGAGACCGCAGGTCCGGACAGAGCATTCAGCTCTGCCAGTGTTTCGCCCGGGATCACAGCCATATCGACATCATTAATCGAGGCTGTCTTTCCCATCTTTCTGACCGTGATCGCATCCATACGCGCTGCCAGCCGGGAAAAGGGATCAGACATTGAGTTTTACCGGCACTTCTTCTGCACTGGTTCCGGCATCTGCCCAGACAACCCCGACCAGCGGATCAGAGCCGCTGTTAGTCAGCTGAACTTTTCCGGACTTCAGATAAACCTTCTTACCCGTTTTCATGTCATCCGTTTTCAGCTTAGGCAGCATAAACACACCTTCGGTCATGCCGTCGCCTGTTTCACCCTGTGGAATATCGGTCAGCGCCACCGCAAAAACATCACCCACCTGCACCAGATCTCCGCTGCTGATGGCTGCACTGGCAACAATCGCCACCGTTTTTCCTTCTTCTACAAAATTCTTTGCCATAACTGTCTCCGCACAGCCCCGTTCAGGGGCTGATTTCAGGTACAAAAAAAGCCCTTACGGGCCATCAGAGTTGTTGTCTGCGACGTTTACGCCGTACATTTCACCAGACCGCGGTGATCAACTGGCGCGACACCGGCGTCAATACGCACTTTCGTTGTCACGCCATCCACACTGAAGCCCTCCATCTGATCAATATATGGCGTATCCACACCGTTGAGATAAGCCACTTCAATCGTATCGGAGCCTTTTGACGCAGCCAGGTAGAAGGTGGTCTGGCTGTTATCATCAAGACGAGGCTCTGCAATAACGGTCGCAAAATCTTTCACCGGGTTAATAATACCGGCGTTAATGTCAGCCCCCTTGACACTTGAGGAGCGAATGACCTGGTTAGCAACAGACTCCATCGCCGTCGGTACCAGTACGAACGCAGGACGAATATTCAGATGACGCTCCCCCTCTTTCTGAACGCGCATCAACTGGCGGGCTTTATCCAGCGATGCCACGTCCATTGCAGCGCTCTCCAGTACGTTTGCATGTTTCGCTTTATCGAACAGACTTACATTATCTGTGGAGATTTTCGGGTTAGACGTCAGAATGGCATAAACCAGATCGGCAATAGTGGATTTCGCCGCACGGCCCAGTTTCATCGGGACATCGGTCAGCATATTCAGATCATCATTGATAATGGCCTGACGGGTGATACTGAACAGCTCGCCATAGGTCGCCAGTGCAATAGTGGCCTGTTTATCTCCGGTGGTGACGTATTTATATTCCGCCCCTTCACGCACCTGACGCAGAGCACTGAAGCCACCCATACCCACACGATGGGCAATTTTAAAATCAGACAACTGACCTTTCCGCGTCCACTGTTCATAGGTTTCAGGGGCATCTTCCCAGCCCTGCAGAATGGCTTTGTTCGCAACATCCAGCAGAATATTACCGAAGTCAGACGTACTGTGTGTGAACGCCGCACCGACCATCTGCATCGGGTTATAACTGGAAACCCCAATACCCCGTTCAGTCAGTGACATACGGGCATATTCACGCAGGGTCATCCCGTTGTAGACATTATCACGTTCGGTTTTTTCAAATCCGGCACGCGCCATCAGCGCCTGGCGGATCCCGTCCCCCACAAAATTACCGTTTCCGGCATAAATATGAGCCGGGGTATTTTTATTGGATGGCGTGGACTCGCGCCCCATCTCGTTCAACAGCTTTTCGCGGGCCTGCTCCAGCGAACATTCAGGATCGGCAAGACACTGAGCCTGCAGCGTCTGATAACGCCCGCCAAACATGGCAAACAGATCATTAATACCGTTTACACGCGCTTTTTGCTCTGCCAGTACCTGCGCACGGATACTGTTTTCATCCACCACGGGTGCTGCTGCCTGCACTGGCGTCCGGGAGGCTTCAGGTTCATTATCCTGTACGCGTGGAGCACTGTTGCGTGGCGGAGTAATCATGTTTCGAATGGATTCCGGCATCTTTTTAAATTCCTCTGTACGTTTTGACTGAATACATGCCATTGCCTTAACGGCTGGCGTTACCTGATCAGCAAATCCATGTGCCAGACATTCGGCACCGGACATCCAGGTCTCATCCGCCAGCATGGCAGCAATTTCATCGGTGGTTTTCCCGGTTTTCTGTGCATAAGCGGGTAACAGAACCGCCTCAACTTTATCGAGCAGGTCGGCATAGGTGCGCATGTCCTCCGCATCACCGCCCGTAAAGCCAAATGGTTTATGAATCATCATGAAGGTGTTTTCCGGCATAATGACCGGGTTTCCCACCATCGCAATGACCGACGCCATTGACGCCGCCACACCGTCGACATAAACGGTAATGGACGCACCATGTGTTTTCAGCGCATTAAAAATGGCGATGCCTTCAAAGACATCGCCACCCGGTGAATTAATATGGAGATTAATGTGGGTGATATCGCCCAGTGCATTCAGATCACTGATAAACTGCTTCGCTGTAACACCCCAGAAACCAATCTCGTCATAAATATAAATATCCGCGTCACTCTGGTGACCAGCCTGCATCCTGAACCAGGAATTATTCTTCGGACTGGTCGTCGGTGTGCTGCGGCTCCTGTCGTTTCGTTGCGGCACTGCTGCCTCCTTTATCACTGGCCGGATCGGTATCAAATACCAGATCCAGTTTGCGGTTTTCATCAATTTCGGCCTTGCGCCGACGTTTGACATCATCCGGATTACGACCACCTGCACGTACCCAGTCTGATTCTGTCGCCGCTCCACCACGAATCTGGATTTTCCAGGCCTCAGCCTCCTTAACAGGGTCAATCCACGGCATCACTGGTCCGGAATACACCGCGGTATACAGTGAAGAACGGTCAAGATCGCGGGGTAGCCTGATAACACCGGATGCCACAGCCTGTTTCAGCCATGCACGATACATCGGGCGGGTGACGGCACCAATAAACCAGTCCTGCAGGATCAGGTAGCCATCAGTAGATTCAACCAGCTCCTGACGCTGGGCGCTGTAAGTGCCGTTATAGTTGCGCGCTGTACTGGAAAAACTCAGACGACTGCCCGCCGCCACGGCACGCAACTGACCATTACGAAAAGTTTCAAGGTTAGGATTGGGGCGATCCGACTTCACCATTCCGATTTCTTCGCCGGGTTTCAGATCGTCGTAAATAATGCCTGGCTGAATGGTAAGCTCGCGTTCCTTATCCTTGCTGCCATTACCATCCGGTTCATAGCTCTGCCCGTCGCCTTTCCGGATGTACATCCCCAGAGCAGCGGCGATCCTTGCTGCAGTCAGCTCATAATCTTCATAATCTTTCAGGGCACTGAGGCGGATCAGCACACCGGACAACAAAGACGTCCCGCGCATCTGGTGCAGACGGCGAACAAATTTAAGATGCAGCATTCGCTCTGCATCCACTTCTTTGGTTTCCATCTGCCGTCCGGATACGGGACGGCTTTTATACACCAGATATTTTTCGGGACGCCCCCAGTCATCAACAAACACGCCCTGATTCAGCCTGTTGCTCTCATCACTGGTCATGGGAATAAAGTCCGGCTCGAGCGCCTCCAGCCAGAAATGAACACCGGCAGAAGGCGTCAGGCTGTTTATGCGCCCGGAAACCATCTGGGCAAACACCTCACCATCGCGCAGCCAGGTACGAAGCATCAGACGTTCCAGCATCGGACGGGTAAACTGCCCGGTGACTTCCGGGCTGACAGACCATTCACTCCATCGGGTGCGAATCTCCGCTGCCAGATCACGGGCAATGGCCCCATTGCGTAATACCGGATGTGGCTCGACAATAATCCCGTTTTTCCCCACCACCCGTTCTTCCAGCTTGTCAAATACACCAATAACCAGATCGTGGTTGTTATCAAGGTAACGGGCCTGCTCACGTAACGACACGGCCCCGTACTGGCTTAGCTGGTCGGCAGTTCGGTTCTCCCGTCGGGCTTTGTGTGTCCGCGTCGTTTTTACGGCCTCATAAGCCTGGATCACCGCACGGGAACGCAGCCTTGCCGCTTTCCATCCTGGTGAAAAAACGCCAATCACATCATCAAGAATTGCCATCAGAACCTCGCCAGCCGGTACCCGGGATGCCCCCGTCGTCGTGTAATCAGAGCCGCAAGGCGGCGCTCCCACTCCTGCCGTCCCTGCCGGATCTCAGATAAGTTTTCCATGGTCATCTGCTGACCATTAAAGGTGACGGATTTTCCGTCCAGCACCGCCATTTCAGCTTCCGTATAACGCTGAATCATGGCTTCGATATCATTCTGGTTCATAACCATCCTCCGGAAGTCAGCCAGGGGTTAACATCGTCAGTTACTGTTTTCTTCCGTTTTTGTTTTTTAACAGGCGTGGATACCGGTTCCGGTGAGGATGACGGTTCGGTACTGTCCGGGACACACTCCAGCCAGGTTTCCCGGCTCGCCCACTCCGGTGCATCCGGCCAGCGGATCTTTTCGTATCCATGCAGAATGACCAGAGCCTCGGCATACACCATCAGGTCAAAAGCTTCGTTGGCACCGCGACCCGGCTTACTCCATTTCCCGTCACTGCTCCGCTCTTCATACGTCAGTTCGTCGTAAAACCAGCTCCCCAGCCAGTCAGGGAAATGCACATAGCCGGGACCTGGCGAGTCACGCCATAACGCGTTATTCACCCGGTCTTTCAGTGCATCCGTCTGAAGAAGCCAGAGCGGCACATCACCTGCGGCCTGCGCCCGTCGGCCCGTTCGTCCGGTGTTATCAGGGAATGTACGGGTGATCAGTTTTGCGCGCCGGATGCTGTCGCCCTTAAACAGGTAAATACGTTTACCAAGGCCATCACGACGGCAACGACGCCAGAATTTATAGGCATTATCAGTGACCCCGTCTTCACCGCCGGAGTCCACCGCCATTGCCATCAGTCGCATTTGTTGAGAAGGATCGGAGGCCAGCGGCCAGCTTTTATGAAAAACATCCGTCAGCAGGACATCCCAGTCTTCCGGATAGCTGGCCGGATCAATTCGCTGGCTCTCCCCGTCGCTGTCACCGCGCAATGACTGCGTGATGTTGTAACGATCAATAATCCAGCGTTCGCCACGGCTGCCATAGCCCGTTACCTGAACCACAAAACGGCGATGACGTCCCGCCTGCACATCCACTGTCGCCACAAGGAAATTAACGCCATCCGGCACACTGCGGGAAGGAACTGGCTCTGCCCGCTGCTCAAGCAGTTCACTTTTTCGTTGCTCCATGCTGGCGCGGGGAAGATAAGGTAATCCCCAGTCGGTGTTGATAACCGCCCTGAGTGTTTCTTCACTTCCTGTCGCTTCATACTCCTGTTCTGCAGTCAGTAATTTGTAAACCAGTTGCGCCCAGGTCTGATACGCAGCAGCTGGCCCTTCCATCCAGAAACTGGCGATACGGGAGCGGCGCGGTTCACCGGAAACGTTGCCGTTACGATCAATGACCTGACCTTCACGCAACCAGACTCCTGCACTATTGAGCTCACGCTTTTTCTCCGCAGTGATAATGCCGCTGCAGTGCGGGCAAAGTAGATACGCCGCCTCACTGGCTTTAAAGGGATCCGGTTCATTACGGTAGCCGGTCATGGCATCCATGGCTGGCTGAAAATATTCACCGCAGTGCGGACATGACCAGTACCAGCGGCGGCGGTCACCACGATTGTAAAGGGAAAGAATACCAGTCGTCGGTGGCGCTTCATGAGGCGACTTACGTCGCCATTTGCTGTCGCAGATGTCACGTCCCGGCGAGCTCTCCACCAGAGTCATCCCGGCGGACATAAATGTGGTGGTACGTTTTGAGGCCAGGGAGAAACCATCACCCTCGCTGTCGATATTCTCCGGAAAACGGTCGTAATCGGTTAAGGCGACAAACCGGTAATCCGACGACGACATAATGTTGACCGAGGGCCAACCAATTTTAAGGAACGAGCCATCCCTGAACGTCTTATCATGGACATTATTGTCATTACGACGTGGACTCATTCTTTTCTTTACCGCCGCACTGCTTCTGAACGTTCTGTCGAGGCGCTTTTTTGAATGCTCGCGGGCCTTATCTTCGGTCATCTGCACAACGAGCATGTCCGAAGGATCGCAAACGATGGTATAGACAATCCATCCATCGATCAGACCAATGGTCTTCCCTGTTCGCGCAGGACCAACAAAAATCACCGCATCGTATTCACGCGATGCCAGGCAGTTCATGGGCTCAATGATGTAGGGTGTCAGTTCAGGATCCCATGGCACCGAGTTACCAGCCCCCTTGGGAACACGCATGAATTTTTTAACAGCCTCCGAAATCGGCATGCGACGTGGTGGGGAAAATCCTGCCGATATGTCCCTTCCCAAATTTCGGGCTGATGAAAAACCCATTATTCCTCCTAGAGACTCTCTCCTTCCTCATCAGGAATTAATTCAGCAGCACAAGCCTCGTAGGATTTTTCCTGAAGAGTGTATCGCAGGTCATCAATGGCCTGCTGTACAACGCCGACGGCCTGAGGAGTCAGGGCGCAATCGCGTTCAAGAACATCCGGAATTGTCTCCAGAACCTGGACGACAGCCTTTCTCATGGACGAATAGACGATGACTACTTCATCAACGGGGATGAGTTTTCGCTGCTCCTTTTCCAGCTTGATCCTTTCATTTTCCGACTGGTACCAGTCCTTTCTCTCTTTCGGCTCCATACGGGATGGATCATGAACAGAGTCTGCTGCCTCATGCTTCACACTAAACAGGGCGGGCCCGACATGCTGCAGGGCGTAAACGGGGTTCCCCCTGACAGTCGCAGCCACAGGAGTGTTGGCCGCGAGGAGCCGTTTTTTTACTGTGTCCCGGTGAAGCCCAAAGGCCTCGGCGATTTTAAAAACACTCCAGTAATAAGCATCACCGATCCCGCTCACATTTGACATAAGCAACTCCATCTGGCAGGTGAAAATCAGGTTTATTTATATATTTCAATTAATTGCAAACTAGTCTAATGACAGGGAGAAAAAAATATTGTACAGCTGAAAAGAGAAATAACTTTTAATTATCAATAAATTACCAAACATGCTGCCGCCGCCATGGAAATGCAAAAACTAGCCTTTTTCCGCGACGCTCCCGCCCCGTGGCAGGGCCCCCCACTGGGAGGACCCGACAGCCTGACAACCGTGACGAGCATCTGTAACAGAGCTTTACATAATGGCATGGGGATAATTCAGAAGGACATCACAGCATGCCCACACAAATTAGTGTGAGTGTCCTGTTTCTTACTACGCGCAGGACTGACGAGCATGAGGGGAAAATACGAGAACCGAAATGCCTTATCTTCAGAAATGCAGCCGGCATCCGAACTGGACGATATTGTAAATTCACCTAAATACGAGGCATTGCTGTAGTTGAATTGCATTGCTGTATTAGCCTGACAGTGACAGAATACGATATTGACTCTGTCACTTGTGAAATGGTCAGAATGGTTAGCAGTTATGGTGATCAGTCAACCACCAGGGAATAATCCTTCGTATTCTTATCGTGCTTTACTAACGCGGCCTCAATTGCCCTGAATGCTTCCAGAGACACTTGATGTTCTATACATGCAATTACAACATCCGGGTAACCCATCGAAATGGTGCTATTAAGCATAGTTTTTACACGAACCTGCTCCTGGGAGGGGGCATCAGTGTATTGATCTTTATGCATTTTGTCGCTCCATGCGTTTGCTCTTCACTTACGGCTAAAAATATAACGTCAAATCACTCAGCATGAAAGAGTTAAAGATTCAGCGCGTTTCCCTTACATAATCTGTCGTTTGTATTCTCATCAGGCATACCGGAAAGACTAGGTATTGTCACACAACCAATACCATCGACAATCGAGATTTATACCTATTCGGTAATGTTTAAATATAACAAAACCCCGTAAAAACGAGGTTTATGGGTAATTTGTATTGTTGAATAGCATCTGATGAGAAATTGATGCTAATACTAAACAGACTAGATTAAATCAATCTTGATATCATAGCTTTCAAGACCAGTCATTTTTTCCCGTGCAGTAAACTGGATACTGGTAACTTCTTTCCCGGTCTTTTTCTTAAGCTCAATGATTTTTTTTGTTATATATTCAGAAATATCTGCTTCTGTTTTTGTTTTTAACTCTTCAATGTTCATCATTTCCTCTTTTAGTCTGTTATGACTTTCCTGGTACACAGTAGTGTCAATTATATGGAGCAAACGTATAAAAGATAAGATGAAACATCGCAATAATCAACATACGACGGTCTAAATTTCACACAAACAGATAAAGATGATTATCATTTATTATCAATGCATTAGAATCAAATCAATTCAAGAGTCTCATTGCTGCTTCCAGAATTTCTTCTGAAGTTACATGTCGATCCGCTGCTACATAAATGACTTTATGATCTCCGGTCAGAGATGGAAACCCTGCAGCCATTACAGTGAGGTGTGTTGTTTCGCCATTTGGATATTCACGCATGATGGTGTTAACTCCGGTCATCACTGGCAC
>ERZ773149.2127-NODE-2127-length-14613-cov-3.718299_pt1 | contig 14613 bp, 10 predicted proteins | sample MGYA00511081_ERZ773149 | MGnify/ENA primary metagenome ERZ773149 (study PRJEB29015, sample SAMEA2737846) | human gut metagenome | biome: human gut; feature: human-associated habitat; material: faeces | place: China | collected 2012 ...
TTACAAGGATTCGTCCAGTCGGCCCCATGCTCGTGCATCATTGCTTCACTTTCTAGAGGTCCCCACGTGCCTGCCGGATAGCCGTACAAAGGTGCGTCAGGGTTTTCTTTCCAATAGCGGAGAACCGGGTCAAAGAATTTCCATGAGGCTTCTACTGCATCGCTGCGAGTAAATAAGGTCGGGTCGCCCTGAATACAGTCGTCTATCAGGCGTGCGTAAGCGTCGCCGCTCGGCACTCCGCCTAACTGTGCATAACTGAAATCCATTGTCACCTGACGGACTTCGAAACCTGCACCGGGCACTTTCATTCCAATCTTAAGCACTATTCCTTCGTTGGGTTGCAAACGAAGAATCAATTTATTAGCTCGCGGACAGTTACCGCCGGAGCAGCGAAACATTTGATGAGGTGTTTCACGGAAATGAACGACGATTTCCGTCACCTTCGTCGGCATTTGCTTGCCGGTACGAATGTAGAACGGGACACCGCTCCAACGCCAGTTACTGATACCCAGCTTCATGGCAATGTAAGTTTCCGTACGTGATTCGGAATCTACTCCCTTTTCTTCACGATAACCTTTCTTGTTACCGGAAGCCGTATATTGTCCACGAACGATGTGCTCGTTCAAATCTTCTTCAGTAAGCGGCGTGAGAGACTCGTAGACTTTCACCACTTCATTCCGGAAATTGTCCGCATTAAAGACAGCAGGTGGTTCCATAGCTGTAAGAGCTACAAGCTGGATAAGATGATTCTGTACCATGTCGCGCAAGGCACCCGCCGTTTCGTAGAACCCGCCGCGTTGCTCGATACCGAGGTTCTCGACAGCTGTAATTTCTACGTAGTCGATATAGTTACGATTCCAGAGAGGTTCGAAGATACCGTTGGCAAAACGGAACGCAAGCACGTTTTGTGCAGTTTCCTTGCCAAGAAAATGGTCGATACGGTAAATCTGGTGCTCGTTGAAGACAGAAGCATAGATACGGTTCAACTCACGTGCCGATTCGAGATCGTAACCGAAAGGTTTCTCGACGATGATACGCGAATGAGGAGTATTTAGTCCGGCAGCCTTCAGATGCAGAGGAACTACACCGTAAAGCGAAGGCGGAGTGGCAAGGTAAAACAACAAATTATCCGGATCTACCTCGTTAGTTAATTCCACCAGACGTTGGCGGAGTAAGGGGTAACCTTCTTCCTTTGCAGGGTCCAGCGGCAAGTAATATAGGTGAGAGACAAAAGAAGACATAAGAATAGTATCCTGTTCGTCTGCCTTGACGAATTGTTGCAGTTCTTCCAATATATAAGAACGATAGTTCTCGTCGGAGTATATCGTACGCCCGATGCCGAGTATAGAGAAATCTCCTGTAAGCCGCTTGTCGCGGTATAAGGAGTAGAGTGCAGGCATCAGTTTACGCTTGGTCAGGTCACCCGACGCACCGAAAATAATCATTGCAAATTTATCCATTGTCGCTTTTTTATTTCTACTTATCAAACAATCTTGTTACTTGAAAATACCTATTTATTATACATTATATGTTCCAGATTTCGTATCGCCTCCGTGTCCTGTCCAGTTTTCATGGAAGAACTGTCCGCGCAACTCATCTTTTCGTTCGAATGTATGCGCGCCGAAGTAGTCGCGCTGCGCTTGCACAAGGTTAGCGGGCAAATCGGCAGAAGTGAGTGAATAGAAATAATTCAAAGCAGAAGAAAAAGCCGGAACGGGCAGTTCTTCTTTCATCGCTTCTGCAACGAGACTCTTCCAACCGGAAAGCAACGTCTTGATTTCTTCTCGGAAATAAGGAGCCAGTAACAAGTGCTTAGGTTTATCGGGTGCTTCGAAAGCGGCAGCAATATCGTTGAGGAATATACTACGAATGATACATCCGCCACGCCACATACGAGCAATGGAGGCCAGATCAAGATGCCAGTCGAAAGCATCGGAAGCACGTTGCAACACGGCGAATCCCTGTGCATAAGAGACTAGTTTAGAAGCATAAAGGGCGGAAAAGATATTCTTTACAAGTTCCGCCTTATTATATATAGGTTGTGTATGTTGACACTGGAATTGTTTGGAAGCCAGACGACGCAGGTCTTTTTGTGCGGAAAGGCTGCGTTCGAATACTGCCGTGGCAATCAGCCCCAACGGCATACCTAGTTCCATAGCATTAATAACCGACCATTTACCGGTTCCTTTCTGTCCTGCTGCATCCAGAATCTTATCAATAAGATATCCCCCGGTTTTGTCTTTATGACGGAGAATGTTGGCAGTGATTTCAATCAGATAGCTGCGCAGCTTTCCTTCATTCCAACGGGCGAACACATCCGCCATTTCTTCATTATTCAAATCAATCAGATTCTTCATCACCCAATAAGCTTCGGCGATCAACTGCATATCACCGTACTCAATACCATTGTGAATCATCTTCACAAAATGTCCCGAACCGGCAGGGCCTACCCATTGGCAACACGGTGTACCATCCGGTGCTTTTGCTGCAATACTCTGAAGAATCGGCTTCACTTCCGACCATGCTTTTTCCGAACCACCGGGCATGATAGACGCACCGTTCAATGCTCCTTCTTCCCCTCCGGACACACCACTACCGACGAAAAGAAAACCTTTCGATTCGGCCAGTTTGACACGCCGGTTGGTATCTTCATAATTGGAGTTACCACCGTCGATAAGAATATCTCCGGGCGAAAGCAACGGAAAAAGTTGTTCCATCAATTCGTCTACCGGATTTCCGGCACGAACCATCATCATTATTTTACGAGGGGTAGCTATCGAATCAACGAATGCTTTTATATCTGTGAATCCTTCAATATTTTTACCTTTTGCACGGCTATTCATAAAGCGGTCTACGACTCCTTCTTCCACTCCGGGAACAGTACGGTTGTAAACTGATACATACCAGCCTTTACTCTCCATATTTAATGCTAAATTCTCGCCCATTACAGCCAAGCCGATTAGCCCGATATCTGTTTTATTCTGATTTGTCATAACTTGTATATTTTGATATAATGTTTATCATAGTAACACTTGAAAAGAACATTTGTTCGCAATATTTAGATTAAAACATTATTTTTGTGGTCTACAAATAAAAACAAGGATGAAGAAGATTAAAATCGGCTTATTGCCGCGTATCATTATCGCTATCATACTAGGTATTGCTATCGGTACAGTTTTCCCGGCACCACTGGTACGGATATTTGTTACATTCAACGGTATTTTCAGTGAGTTTCTCAACTTTTCCATTCCACTGATTATCGTCGGACTGGTCACTGTGGCTATTGCCGACATTGGTAAAGGTGCGGGAAAGATGTTGCTTGTCACCGCACTCATTGCATACGGTGCTACGTTGTTTTCAGGTTTTCTCTCCTATTTCACAGGAGTCACAGTATTCCCATCACTCATCGAACCGGGCGTGCCGCTCGAAGAAGTAAGCGAAGCACAAGGAATTCTTCCCTACTTCTCCGTCTCCATTCCTCCGCTGATGAATGTAATGACCGCGTTAATTTTCGCTTTTACGCTGGGGTTGGGGCTCGCCTCCCTGAACAGCGATGCGCTAAAAAACGTGGCAAGGGACTTCCAGGAGATCATCGTCCGCATGATTAGTGCTGTCATTCTGCCGTTGCTTCCGCTTTATATCTTCGGTATTTTTCTAAACATGACGCACTCCGGACAAGTATACGCTATCTTAATGGTATTTATCAAAATTATCGGAGTAATTTTCATTCTTCATATCTTCCTGCTGGTTTTCCAATATTCCATTGCAGCATTATTCGTGCGCAAAAATCCGTTTAAACTGCTCGGAAAGATGATGCCGGCATATTTCACGGCTTTAGGCACACAATCTTCAGCAGCCACTATCCCCGTCACACTGGAGCAGACGAAGAAGAACGGAGTATCCTCAGACATTGCCGGCTTCGTTATTCCACTATGCGCCACGATTCACCTGTCGGGCAGTACTCTGAAAATCGTAGCCTGTGCACTGGCATTGATGATGATGCAGGGAATACCGTTCGACTTTCCCCTATTTGCCGGGTTTATCTTTATGCTGGGGATTACAATGGTAGCTGCACCGGGTGTTCCTGGAGGAGCAATCATGGCGGCACTAGGTATCTTGCAGTCCATGCTCGGCTTCGATGAATCAGCACAAGCATTGATGATTGCTCTTTACATTGCCATGGACAGTTTCGGAACAGCTTGCAACGTAACCGGAGATGGAGCTATTGCTTTGATTATCGACAAAATAATGGGCAAAAACCGTGCTGAACGACTGTGCTGAAAAATAAATTGAAAGAGGTTTGCATATACTGCAAAAAATGTCGACATTTGCGCCCGTATTATTCCAAATAAACAATTATAACGTATGAAAAAAGCCCTAATATCAGGCATTACCGGACAAGACGGTTCGTATCTTGCCGAATTACTTTTGCAAAAAGGTTACGAAGTTCACGGTATCCTTCGTCGTTCTTCGTCGTTCAATACGGGACGTATCGAACATTTATATTTTGATGAATGGGTGCGCGACATGAAACAGAAACGTACGATCAATCTGCATTATGGGGATATGACAGATTCCAGTTCGTTAATCCGTATCATTCAACAAGTGCAACCTGATGAAATTTACAACCTGGCTGCCCAAAGCCACGTAAAGGTATCATTTGATGTTCCGGAATATACTGCCGAAGCGGACGCTATCGGTACGCTCCGTATGCTCGAAGCGGTACGGATTCTGGGACTGGAAAAGAAAACCCGTATCTATCAGGCTTCCACTTCCGAGTTGTTCGGTAAAGTGCAGGAAGTTCCACAGAAAGAGACAACTCCGTTCTATCCCCGTTCTCCGTACGGGGTAGCCAAACAATATGGTTTCTGGATTACCAAAAACTATCGCGAAAGCTACGGTATGTTTGCCGTAAACGGTATCTTGTTCAACCACGAGAGCGAACGCCGTGGCGAGACTTTTGTTACCCGCAAAATATCTCTGGCTGCCGCCCGCATCGCACAGGGCGAACAGGACAAGCTGTATCTAGGTAATCTGGATGCACGCCGAGACTGGGGATACGCCAAAGATTACGTAGAATGTATGTGGCTGATTCTGCAGCATGACGTTCCAGAAGATTTCGTAATCGCTACTGGAGAAATGCATACGGTACGCGAATTTGCTACGCTAGCTTTCAAGGAAGCAGGCATCGAACTCCGCTGGGAAGGCGAGGGCATAAATGAAAAGGGAATTGACGTAGACACCGGCAAGCCATTGGTAGAAGTTGACCCCAAATATTTCCGTCCATCGGAAGTTGAACAGTTGTTAGGCGACCCGACCAAAGCAAGAACATTGCTGGGTTGGAATCCGTGCAAGACTTCATTTGAAGAACTGGTCCGTATCATGGTACGCCACGACATGGAAAAGGTGAAACGCATGATCGCGAACAAACATTAAACGGAAGAATGGAAAAGAATGCAAAAATATATGTAGCAGGACACCACGGTCTCGTGGGTTCTGCTATCTGGAAAAATTTGCAGAATAAAGGATACACGAATCTGGTAGGTCGCACTCACAAGGAGCTTGACCTGCTCGACAGTGTATCTGTCCGCCAGTTTTTCGATGAAGAACAGCCGGAATATGTATTCCTTGCTGCTGCCTTCGTTGGCGGCATCATGGCAAACAGTATCTACCGCGCCGACTTTATCTACAAAAATCTGCAAATCCAACAGAATGTCATCGGGGAAAGTTTCCGCCACAACATAAAAAAGCTACTCTTTCTCGGAAGTACCTGTATTTATCCACGTGACGCCAAGCAGCCGATGAAAGAGGATGTATTACTTACTTCTCCGTTGGAATATACCAACGAGCCGTATGCCATCGCCAAGATTGCCGGTCTGAAGATGTGTGAAAGTTTCAACCTGCAATATGGAACAAACTACATCGCTGTGATGCCGACCAACTTATATGGTCCGAATGATAACTTCGATTTGGAACGCAGCCATGTACTGCCTGCTATGATCCGCAAGATTCATCTGGCCCATTGCCTGAAAGAAGGCAACTGGGAGGCTGTCCGAAAGGATATGAACCTGCGCCCGGTAGAAGGTATCAACGGAGACAGTCCGAAAGAAGAAATTCTGGCTATCCTAAGCAAATATGGTATCAGTGAAACGGAAGTGACATTGTGGGGTACGGGAACTCCTCTCCGCGAGTTCCTTTGGAGTGAAGAAATGGCAGACGCCAGTGTATTCGTCATGGAACACGTTGACTTCAAAGATACATATAAAGAAGGTAGCAAGGATATCCGTAACTGTCATATCAACATCGGAACAGGTAAGGAAATCACTATTCGACAACTTGCCGAGCGGATCGTAGAGACAGTAGGCTATCAAGGCAAACTGACTTTCGACAGCAGTAAACCGGACGGCACGATGCGTAAGCTAACCGATCCTTCGAAACTGCACGCACTGGGTTGGCATCACAAAATCGAAATCGAGGAAGGTGTGCGAAAGATGTATGAATGGTACTTGAAATAAAAAATCAAACAATCTGTTGATATGCTATCAGTATAATTATTTTAGCTTATAGCATATCACAGACTCACTCTTCTCTCCACCCTCTCCAAAAATTCTTCATAGTTAATTTTCCATTCTTAATTTAATTGCTATATTTGCACAATTTAATACCAAATGTGCAAAAACAATGGAACAAAGTTTTATAGCTTACATTGAGAATAGTATCAAGAACAATTGGGATTTGGATGCCCTGACAGATTACAAGGGAGCCACCCTTCAGTATAAAGATGTAGCCCGCAAAATCGAAAAACTCCATATAATTTTTGAGGAAAGTGGAATCCGCAAAGGAGATAAGATTGCCGTATGCGGAAGAAACAGCTCCCATTGGGGAGTAACTTTCCTTGCTACACTGACGTACGGAGCAGTAATCGTTCCTATTCTCCACGAGTTTAAAGCAGACAATGTACACAATATCGTCAACCATTCCGAAGCCAAACTGCTGTTTGTAGGAGATATGGTATGGGAAAACCTGAACGAATCGGCAATGCCACTACTCGAAGGTATCCTGATGATGAATGACTTCACCCTGCTGGTATCCCGTAGTGAACGGTTAACTCACGCACGCGAACATTTGAATGAAATGTTCGGCAAAAAATATCCGAAAAATTTCCGTAGAGAACATATCGAATACCACAAAGACGAACCCGAAGAATTAGCCGTTATCAATTATACTTCCGGAACGACCAGTTATTCAAAAGGAGTAATGCTCCCCTATCGTAGTTTGTGGTCGAATACTAAATTTGCATTTGAAGTATTGGAGTTGGAAGCCGGAGACAAGATTGTATCCATGCTTCCTATGGCGCACATGTACGGACTGGCTTTCGAATTCCTTTATGAGTTCTCCGTAGGATGTCACATCTACTTCCTGACCCGTATGCCAAGTCCGAAAATCATTTTCCAGGCATTTGAAGAAGTAAAACCCAGTTTGATCGTTGCCGTCCCACTGATTATCGAAAAGATTATCAAAAAGAGTGTACTTCCGAAGTTGGAGACTCCGGCCATGAAAATATTACTGAAAGTACCTATTATCAACGATAAGATTAAAGCAACGGTACGCGAAGAAATGATTAAGGCGTTCGGCGGAAACTTCAAAGCAGTTATCGTAGGGGGTGCAGCTTTCAATCAGGAAGTTGAGCAATTCCTGAAAATGATTGATTTTCCTTATACAGTAGGTTATGGAATGACAGAATGTGGTCCGATTATCTGCTATGAAGATTGGAGAAGGTTCAAACCCGGCTCTTGCGGAAAAGCTGTACCACGTATGGATGTACAGGTTCTATCTTCCGACCCGGAAAATATCGTAGGAGAAATAGTTTGTAAAGGACCGAATGTTATGCTGGGATATTACAAAAATGAAGAAGCTACAAAAGAAGTTATAGATAAAGACGGCTGGCTGCACACAGGAGACCTGGCGTTGAAAGATGCGGAAGGAAATATTACAATCAAGGGACGCAGCAAAAACTTATTGCTCAGTGCCAGCGGACAGAATATTTATCCGGAAGAAATAGAAGACAAGTTGAACAACCTGCCCTATGTGGCCGAAAGTATTATTGTCCAGCAGAACGAAAAGCTCGTCGGACTTGTTTATCCGGACTTTGATGATGCTTTTGCCCACGGTTTGAAGAACGAGGACATTGAACGGGTTATGGAAGAAAACCGAGTGGCGTTGAATGCTATGTTGCCGGCATATAGTCAGATCTCAAAAATGAAGATTTATCCGGAAGAATTTGAAAAGACGCCGAAAAAGAGTATTAAGCGTTATCTGTATCAGGAAGCGAAAGGATAATTATCCTCCCATGCATTTCCACCTGAACCGAGAAAAAAGAAATCAAGAGAAAGAGAAATATATTAAAAATGAAGATAAGAAAAACAATCCTCACGGCAGCTATTCTCATGGCTGCCGTTTGTTTGCCGGCACAGAATAAGAGTGCGGGTATCAATATTTCCATTTGGAAAGATATATGTACGCAGCCGCATGACAGTACGCAGACGACCTATGTCAATATCGGTCTGCTTTCTACGTTGAACCGCCTGAATGGTGTCGGTATCAATGCATTGGGAAGCGTAGTGCATGGCGACATGAATGGAGTGCAAATCACAGGTTTGGCTAACTTGGCAGGTGGAACAATGCGCGGTGTTCAGATAGCGGGTGTCAGCAATATCAGCGGTGACAATACCATAGGACTTTCTACTGCCGGATTAGTAAATATTACCGGAGACGGTACAAAAGGGGTAATTATTGCCGGTCTTACCAGCATCGGAGGAGATAATACTTCGGGAGTGATGATGAGCGGTTTTATGAATGTGACAGGAAACATGGCTTCGGGCTTTCAGTTCTCCGGCGCAGCCAATATCACCGGACAGAGTTATAACGGTATGGTAACTTCCGGACTACTGAATGTGGTGGGCGAAGATATGAATGGTTTGCAGATTGCAGGTATTGCCAATATTACTGCCCGAAAACTGAATGGCTTACAGATCGCTTTATGCAACTATGCAACAAAAGCCCGTGGTTTACAAATTGGTCTGGTCAATTATTATAGGGAAGATATGAAAGGATTGCAACTGGGTCTGGTCAATGCCAATCCTGATACGAAAGTGCAAATGATGCTGTATGGTGGCAATTCTACAGCTGCCAACATCGGTGTGCGTTTCAAGAACCAGCTGTTCTATACAATTCTGGGAGTCGGTTCCATGTATCAGGACTTAAATGACAAGTTCTCAGCCAGCGCCTCCTATCGTGCTGGTATTTCCTTCCCTGTTTATAAAGGACTATCTATCAGCGGAGATCTTGGTTATCAACACATTGAAGCATTCGACAATAAGGATGAAGTAATTCCAAAACGCCTATATGCACTGCAAGCCCGTGCCAATCTGGAATATCAGTTTACTCCAAAATTCGGTATTTTTGCAACGGGTGGTTACGGACTTACCCGGTTCTATAATAAATCAAGCAATTACGATAAAGGTGTTATCATTGAAGCAGGCATTGTTCTTTTCTAAAAAAGAATGTATGTATAGCAAACAGTATACAAAATAGTGAACGGTGAACAAGTTGCTTTATTACGTTGCAACTTATTCACCGTTCATTGTTAATCACTACTTACTATTCTTTTATATCTTCTCTTTTATCAATCCGGTACGATAAGCAACAAGTAGCTTTTTTAAATCCTGAATCTGCGTTACCAGCTCTTTTCCTTTATCAGTATCTTTCACCATCATTCGTTGTGAATTGAATTCCAGTACAAAATTGGTAGACTTAATATCCAGCCCTTCCTCAATTGCTTTCTGCCGCGACTGGAATGGTTCATGCTGTACAAGCTGCATACCGTGAGAATGGTAAACAAGCGTATATCCTGCAATCCCTGTTTCCGGCTGATAAGCCTTTGAAAATCCACCGTCAATCACAAAAAGTTTGCCGTTAGCTTTCATCGGCTGTTCGCCCTGAATAGTCTTTACCGGCACATGACCATTGATGATATGCGAATGAGGACCCGAAGCACCAAATTCTTCCAGAATCCGGTCACAAATATCCTCACGATTACGCAATGTATAATAATGCCCTTTCTTCTCTTTGTGCAGTTCTTTATCTTCTACAAAGTAGCGCTCAAAAGTAGCCATTTTATCTTTATCAAACAGAGGAGCTTCAGGACCGCACCACATATACCAGATATAGTCCATAGCAAATTCCTTATCCTCCTCTCCTTCTTCATCGAAATAAGCGGTACGGATCAATTGATCGGCTTTATCCAGCAATTTATGTCCCCAGTATTCCTTACCACGTATTTTGACATGTTTAAAGCTGCCATCCTCATTCAGAGGAACAGAAGCATGATAAAGAAGATTCGAGTTTGAAACCAGATACATGCCGCCATAGGTAAACAGACAACGCATGTGCTTCTTCAATTTCTCACTATTCATAAATGAATAATGAATCTTTTCTACCAGTTCACGTTCCTCTTCTGTCAGCCGATAAGGATTGGCTGGGTCTACTGTCGGAAAGTTGGTATCACGCAGGACATATTCTTTTCCCTCGTACACAAAGACACCACGGTCGAAGTCTATCTTCTCTAAAAGTTTCCGGTTCTCCATGCCGAATTCAGGACGACGGTCGATGATTTCAGCCTCCAACTTAAACTGGATGATAGTAATCGCTTTATGCATCTGGGTAATCAAACGCAGGGTTTTCTCATTATAGTGAGCGTCGGCAAAATTCATCTTCGGCATGAAGATAGTACAGGGATCATCAGCATAAGTATCCATAGCAAAGGTAGCCAATGGCAGCAGATTAATACCATAACCATCTTCCAATGTGCCCAAATTACCGTAACGCATAGACATACGGATCACATTAGCGATGCAACTGTCATTGCCCGAAGCAGCACCCATCCAAAGAATATCATGGTTTCCCCATTGAATATCAAAATTATGATAATTACATAAAGTATCCATGATGATATGCGCACCAGGACCACGGTCGTAGATGTCACCGACAATATGCAGGGAGTCAATAGTCAGCCGTTGAATCAGGTTACACATAGCAATGATGAAGTCATCTGCCCGCTTTGTTGTAATAATCGTACTGATAATTACATTGATATAAGCATGTTTATTCGGTTCGATAGACGATTCATGCAATAATTCCTGAATAATATAGGAGAACTCGGCAGGTAACGATTTACGCACTTTAGAACGCGTATACTTGGAAGACACATTCTGACAGACCTTCACCAGTTGGTTCAGAGTAATCAGATACCAATCGTCCAAGTCCTTCTCACGAGCTTTCACCAGTTGAAGTTTTTCTTCGGGATAGTAAATCAGCGTACAGAGTTCTTTCTTTTCCGCTTCACGGAGAGTATTGCCGAATATTTCATTCACTTTACGCTTTACCGCACCTGAAGCATTTTTCAGTACATGTTGGAATGCTTCATATTCACCGTGTATATCTGTCAGGAAATGTTCTGTCCCCTTAGGCAGATTCAAGATAGCCTCCAGATTGATAATTTCCGTACTAGCATCGGCAATAGTAGGAAAACTACGGGAAAGCAATTGAAGGTAGCGGAGATCGCCCACAATACTTTCAGGAGTTATATTACTTTGAGCAGTCATTCTATTTTATTACAATTTACTAATTAACAATTACTTTGCTTCCTATGTTCGTTGTTCGGAATCATTCCATTCAGTTATCCGTGATAAATATATTTTTTATTTACTCGTTTACAATTTTCATATAAAATTTATTTTCAACCTAATAAGAACATCAACAGTACTTGTGCAATAATCACCCGTAGAAACATACACAATGGATATACTGTCGCATAGGCTACAGACGGGTTATCACCGGGAATTGTATCATTTGCATAATTTAATGCCATAGGATTCGCCATACTTCCGCATAGCATACCGGACACTGTGCCAAAATCGATCTTCATCATCTTGAAGGCTACAAAGCCCACTAAAACAGTTGGGATGATTGTCAGTCCGGCTCCTAAACCGATCCACAGTAGCCCTTCCGAACGGAATACCGTATCGAAGAAATGTGCCCCAGCATCTAGTCCCAGACAGGCTAGATACATTGAGAGTCCCAAGGCACGTAACATCAAATTGGCACTACGAGTAGTGTAGGTAATCATGTGTATCCGTGGTCCAAACGTACCTAAAAGGATACCGACAATAATAGGACCACCTGCCAAGCCTAGTTTTACAGGAGTACTGATACCCGGAATAGAAAAAGGAATAGCACCTAACGCCAATCCCAACACGATACCAATAAATATAACAACTAAATTAGGTTCTTTCAAACTCTTGACAGCATTACCTAGCACTTTTTCCACGTTTTGAATGGCTGCCTTTTCCCCTACTACCGTCAGTCGGTCACCCAACTGAAGTATCAATCCCGGAGTGGCGAGCAGTTGTACACCCGAACGATAGACACGGCTGATATTGATTCCATAATGATTTCTCAACCGGAGCGCTCCCAATTTCTTCCCGTTCAGTTCAGGGCGAGTGACAACAATGCGCTGGGAGACCAGTTCACTGTCAATCGCATTCCAGTCAATGTCCTCTTTGTTCCAATCCGTATTTTCCTGTTCGCCGAAAAGCACAGTCAGAGCCAGCGCATCTTTTTCAGCCGTAATCACCAGCAAGCGATCACCTTCCTTCAACACTTTATCAGAAGTCGGAATACTGACATGTCCGTCACGCCACAAACGGGAAATAACAAACTTAGGATAACTCAAATGAGCTATATCCTTTATGCTTTTATTGAAAATAGCAGGATTATGTACTTGAAACGCTGCAATATAGGTTTTGTTCGCATCATCTTTCTCCTTTATTTCCAAGTCTTCCTTGCGAACCAATACTTTACGAATTAACAAAACGGCAAGAATCACACCGACTACTCCCATTGGATAGGCCACGGCACATCCCAGAGCAGGCGTACTACTATCCATGCCCATTTGTTTCAATGTCTGCTGCGCCGCTCCCAACGCCGGAGTGTTTGTCGTTGCTCCGCAAAGAATACCAACCATATCGGGAAGTGATATACCTGTAGCATAACTGGCTACCACCGTTAATAAAGTACCCAGAAGAACAACTCCCAACGCCAACATATTCAACGTCACTCCTCCTTTCCGGAAAGAACTGAAAAAACCGGGCCCCACTTGTAGACCGAGAGAATAAACAAAGATAACCAGACCGAAACTTTCTGCGTAATTCAACATCTGCGGGTCAACCGAAAGCCCGAAATGCCCGGCAAGTATACCGGCAAAAAAAACAAAAGTGACTCCCAGGGATATACCCCAGAAATGCACTCTTCCCAAGCCCAGACCTATCGCAGAAATCAGTGAAAGTACCACAACAGCCTGTAAGGCAGAATGTTCGAGAAATAGACTAGATAACCACTCCATGTATATATAAAACTAATAGGGCGCAAAGATAAAAACTATTTAGTCCCGTTCAAAACTTTTATGCTTTCATTTCGCGCCCTATTTATACTCTAACCCTTATTCCTGAAATCCTATTGGCAACCTTTTACCTCTCCTACCTATCATTCTGTCATTAACCCCTGACACATTTTTATCTTATCCTTCTTTGTCCTCGTCTTTCTACCTGCATCTTGTTATCTCCGATACCTATTGTTTTTTTTACCTGCTTCCCTGATATTCCACAAAGTTATCCCTTCCGTCCAGATAACCGCTTAATCTGTTTCCACCAAGGTACACATCATCCAGATAGGAAACATCACCCGGACCGTAGGACATCCTGATAGATGTTTGTGCATAGTTTTCCCAGTTCCACCGGAAATTATATTCAAAAACTTCCACATCTCCGTTACGGTATTCCACTCGTATGTAATCAACCCCTGTACGGTCTAAATAAAAATCCAGTTCTTGACAACAACGGTTCCCGTCTGCGTCACGGTAATAACTGATCCATGTGCGACTGCACAATTCCGACGAACGGGAATAATACCCGCCACCGATATTATCATCATCATAAAAGCTATCAATTTCTACTTCGCAAGAAGTAAGGCTAATCATCATCAATGCCATTAAAGCTATACCTAAGTATTTGAATGCGTTCGTTTTCATAATCCTTTATTTTTATGGTCCTTATTTATATCATTTATCTTTCGATATGACAAAAGTATAGAATGAATTTTCCTTATGAAACTGAAAAGTCCTACTTGTACGGAGGAAATTGCCTAATTATGGAGGTAAATCCCTCTGTACCCAATAAACCTATCTCAAAGAAATCTCGTATCTTTGCCTCCGATTACCAATATATGGAAACAGATATCATCACCGTATCCGACTTTGAGATGCGTCCCGTTGATTATATGTTAGCTCGAAGCATAGAACATGCAAAAGCAAAACAAACAAAGATGTATGCTATCTCCTTGGGAGGTAAGAGTGCCGAGACAAGTTACCTGCAACTATGTGATAAATATTGGGAATATAGCATTCAAAGCAGTAAAAATCTTAATAAAGATTGAATAGTAGAATGAATTATTTAATCAATGTTATAAAACATCTGTTTTTTCTTGAGATCGGAAGAG
>ERZ773149.2151-NODE-2151-length-14512-cov-12.758179_pt1 | contig 14512 bp, 8 predicted proteins | sample MGYA00511081_ERZ773149 | MGnify/ENA primary metagenome ERZ773149 (study PRJEB29015, sample SAMEA2737846) | human gut metagenome | biome: human gut; feature: human-associated habitat; material: faeces | place: China | collected 2012 ...
GTTACGAGGTCGATGAAGCAGGAAGCCCATTGGCTTAAGACAATGGGTAGTTCACCAATGATAAGGTGGAAAAAAGGACAAAACATCGTTACTGCTCAGGCAGTATCTGAGTACTTTGCTGTATCATACATATCAGTTACCATATTTACCAGATTAAGGTTGACGCTCTATCGTGAATTACATATAATAAGCTTGATTTACTGTGCCTTTTGGGGAAGTACCGAAGGCATTTGGAGGAAAAATGAGAAGAAACCTTAATATAAAACAGAGAAAATGGCGGAGCTTTATCTTTGCAACGATTTTTGGTGTGACAGCAGCGACTGCGGTCATTACGGTAAAACCGTTGGAAAGTTATGCCTACACAGAGACGGCAGGAGTGTTGAACGATGGCCCGGTGCAGATGCGGAAATCGCCTGTGAATGGCGAAAAAATCACATCTCTGGCGGCTGGAACAGCCGTCCGCGTGATCGATGAAGCGGATGGTTCGGATGGAATGAAGTGGTATAAAGTACAGATTTCCTATAATGGAATGTCATCGACAGGTTATATCAGATCCGATTTTATCACACTGTCATCCGAGGATACTTCTGCGGGAAGTACGATCACAGATAATTCAGCGCAGGGTGCAGCCGGAGTTGTCACCAACACGAACGGCAATGTCTATGTGAGGACAGGTGCGAGCACGGCATATTCTCCGGTCACGACGGTAAAAAGAGATCAGACAGTCAATGTACTCGGACAGACAACTACAAATGGAACTGTGTGGTACAATGTGACATTTAATAAGAATGGTGTGGATTATGCAGGCTGGATCTGTGGAACCTATCTGGCAGTAACCGGACAGACTTCTGCGGATGGATCGCAGGGAGACACCACAACGGTGACGGATGATGAGTATGTTGCATCGTTAAAAGCAGCGGGATTTCCGGACAGTTACTGTAATTCGCTTCTGGCATTGCACCAGAAGTATCCAGACTGGCAGTTCGTTCCGGTACAGACCGGACTGGACTGGAATACCGTCATTGCAAATGAGAGTGTTGTCGGAAGGAATCTGGTGCAGAGTTCTTCCAATGATGCGAGAAAGTCAACGGAGACGGGTGCTTATGACTGGGCGACCAACAAATGGTATGGTTATGACGGAGCAGGCTGGGTAAGTGCCTCCTCCAATTACATAGCATATTGCATGGATCCGAGAAATTACCTGAATGACACGTATATTTTTCAGTTTGAAACGTTAGAATATGCGCCATATCAGAACGTGACAGGAGTTGGAAATATTCTGTCAGGCAGTTTCATGAGTGGAAACTATAGCGATACAGACGGAGCATCGCGAAGCTATGCAGATACTTTCATGGAAGTGGGACAGAACTTGAGTGTCAGTCCTTATCATCTGGCTGCAAGATGTAAGCAGGAGCAGGGAAATAAGGGGACAAGTCCTTTGATCTCTGGCAATTACTCTGGCTATAATGGATATTACAATTACTTTAATATCGGAGCATATACGACATCGTCTGCGTCTGCGACGGTCAACGGATTGATTTATGCGAAAAATAACGACTGGAATTCTATTTATAAATCAATTAATGGTGGAGCTGGTATCGTTGGAAATAATTATGTGAAAAAAGGGCAGAACACCTTATATTTCCAGAAATTTAATGTGGTGAATATGAACAGCATATACTCACATCAGTACATGACAAATGTGCAGGCGGCAATGTCAGAAGGAAAAACAATGAGTACGGCTTATGCGGATAAATCACAGGGATTTATATTCCGTATTCCGGTGTATAGCAATATGCCGGAGTCAGCAGTGACGTTTTCAGACAGTGGTAATCCGAATAACTGGCTCTCTTCTCTCAGCGTAAGCGGATATGGACTGACACCGTCTTTCCAGGGAGCAGTAACCGATTATTCCGTGATCGTTGGAACCGAGGTAAGCTCGATCAATGTAGGTGCTTCGGCAGTTGCACCGAAAGCGGGAGTTTCCGGAGCGGGAACTTATGCATTGAATTATGGAAATAATGCGATCAACGTAACTTGTGTGTCACAGAGCGGTTCGGCAAAAACCTACACGATCAATGTGGTAAGACAGCAGCCGGCAGCAGACAATACCCAGACACCGGAAAGTGGTGGAACAACGGTTGCGGACGGCGTATCCGTTTCTACCTCCTATAAACTGGGAGATACCGTGATCACAGGTATTACACCGGGAACAGGCGCTTCTTCTGTACTTGCCAATATCTCAGCGGGAAGCGGCACGGTCAAAGTGCTGAAAGCAGATGGCACAGAAAATACCGGTGCAGTCGGAACAGGTAATAAAATTGCAGTATATGCAAATGGAACACTGGTGAAGCAGTATGACGTTGTCATTTACGGTGACATCAATGGAGATGGAAAAATCTCTGTGGTCGATCTGGTCATGATGCAGAAACAGATTCTTGGAACATCACAGCTTTCCGGTGCGTATGCAGCGGCTGCGGATATAAGCAGAGATGGAAAAGTTTCCGTAAAAGACCTTGTGCTTTTGCAGAAACATATTATAAATGCAGCACAGATTGAACAGTAATAGGGCTGTGTGGATAGAAAGAGTTATTTTAGTGAGAAAATACAATTTTCACACATAAGAATGGAGAGTAAAATGAAAAAGAAATTAGGTGTGATCATTACACTGTTAACATTATGCATCTGCCTTATGACACCGCAGATGCATGCCAAGGCGGCTTCCGGAAAAACAACGATCGCTGTGTCTGCCGGTTCCCTGAATATCGGACAGACTGTGACGGTAACGGCAAAAGCATTAAGTGCATCCGGGGACAGTGCATATGCCAATATGGTTTTGACCTATGATGCCGGCATTCTGGAGTTTGTGAGCTGTAATGCAACTTATGGCGGTGGCGGCGGAAGTATTTCGGTAGCGAGTGACAGCTTCAGTGTGACATTAAAAGCAATCAGTGCGGGAAAAGCTTCTATTTCGCTTTCTGCTACGGATGGTGTTATTTACGGTACCGAAGAAGAATTGGATTCCATGGCAGGCAGCAGCACTTCTGTAACGGTCAAAAACGAAGCAGCAGGCAGCAATACAGGAAATAACAACAATACTGGAAGCAATACGAATACGGCAGCTTTATCCGCAGATAATTCCTTAAAGGCGCTGACGATTTCACCGGGAACATTGTCTCCGGCTTTTAAGGGAAGCACCACAAAGTACACGGCAACGGTTGATAATTCCGTGACAAGTATTGCAGTGAGTGCAACACCGGTCAATGAAAAGGCAACGATTGAGTCTGTGACTGGAAATACGAATCTTGCAGTTGGGGCAAACGTTGTTAAGATAGTCGTAAAAGCAGAAAATGGCACAACAGCTACTTATAAAATCACTGTGACAAGACAGGCTGCAGGAACCACCGGAAGTGAGACGACAACTACAGGCGGTGAAAACGGAGACGACGGAAATGGTGACAGCGAGACCCCAGAAGATACTGAGGAAGTGGACACAACGGAAACTCCGGTATCAGCGGCAGATGTTGTGATCAATAACACGACCTACCATATCGCAGACAATTTTACAGAGGAACAGATTCCGGCTGATTTTACAGAAGCAACAGTTAATTTCCGTGGAACGGAATGCAGAGGTCTGACGTTTGACAAAGGAACAATTTCTCTGATCTATCTGGAAACAGACAATGTGGACGCAACGACCGGCAGATTCTTTATTTATGATGAGACCAGGGATGTTGTCTATGATTTTATGAAGTTTACTGCAGGTGAGAGCAGTTATGTGATTCCACTTTTGGCACCGCTTGATTCGGTACTGCCGGAGAGTTATGTGCAGGTGTCCCTGCAAATGCCGGAAAATACCGTGATGACCGCTTACCAGCTTCCGGTAGAGGATGGAGAGGAAGCATCTGATTTCTATATCTTTTATGGAGTGAACCAGGATGGAACCGAAGGCTGGTATCAGTATGATGCAGCAGAAGGCACTTACCAGCGTGTGAACGGAAATATTACAGAGACAGCGGATTCCTCTTCGGATGATCTTGCAGCATTGCAGAGCGAGTATGATGAACTCTCAAAGAAATATAAAGATGCAAAATCCTTTTCCAGAAACATGATCGCTGTGCTTATTTTTGTATTGGCAATCGCAGTTGTGATCATCCTGAATATCGTTCTCTTTGGCAGAAAGAAAAAAGGAAAAGACGAACTCTTAGAGGACAACGATTCTGAGAACGAAGAGTCAGAGTACGAGAGCGATGAGGAAGATGAATTTGTCGAAAAATCCCCTGAAGCTCCAATGAAAAACGCAGAGAACACAAAAAAAGCATCAAAAGCAGGGCAGACAGCGAGAACAAATAAAGCCGGGAAACCGAAAAAAGCAGAAGAAACAGAAGAAGCACAAGAGTTCGAAGAGGATGAGGACGATTATTTCGATGACGAGGAAGAGTACATCGAGGAAGAACATCCAATCAACAGGGCTTACCGCGAATGGAATGATTATGAGGATGAAATTCCATCCCAGTCTAAGAAACCAGTGACAGAAGAAACATCTGAGAAAGAATCATCCACAGAAAATGTGAAAATGGATGAACAACAAAAAAATGAAACTTCTATAAAAAATGAAAAAAGATTGGAAGTTTTCGACTTAAATGATTTATAATATAAAGTAAAATGTAGATAATTGCAAAACTCATAAAAACCTAAATTGAATTGTGAAAAATTGACAAAAGACATGAAAGACACTGGGTGAGCCAAAATCGAACAAGTTCGATTGGTACTTAGAAGGCTGGTACAACGGTAAGTTGTGCCTGGCTTCTTAGTACCGCTGCGAGCGACACGTAGCGAGAGCGTGTCTTGAATGTTTTTGTTAATTTTGAACAATTTAAAGAAGATTATGAGGAGTTTCGCAATTGCCTAAAAGTAAAACGTAATGTGAGGAGACAACATGCAATTACCATACACTGTAAAAGCCAAAAAAGCGATTGATATCGCCGGCAAAATGTCAAAATCATTACATCATAATTATATCGGAACCGAGCACTTACTGATTGGGCTATTGAAGGAAAATTCAGGAGTAGCGGCAAAAATTCTGAATGAGAATGGTGTAGAGTTAGATAAAATTGTAGATCTGATCAAAGAATTGATCGCTCCGGCAGAGGGAACAGCAGTAGCAGAATCAGATGGTTATTCACCGAGAGCAGCAAAAGTTCTTGAGAATGCAGAGAAGGAGGCAGTCAGATTTCATGCAGATGCCATTGGAACAGAACATATTCTGATTGCCATGATCAAAGAGACAGACTGTGTTGCATCCAGATTACTGACAACGCTGTCCGTCAATATGCAGAAAGTCTTTGTGGACACTCTCATTGCGATGGGGGAAGATGCAAATCTTTACCGCGAAGAATTTCAGAATGGCCGTCCGGGAAAAAAGAAAAATAATGAGGGAACCCCGACGCTGGATCAGTATTCCAGAGATCTGACACAGCTTGCAACGGAAGGAGCACTGGATCCGGTGGTTGGACGTGAGGAAGAAATCCAGAGAGTGATTCAGATTCTAAGCAGAAGAACGAAGAACAATCCATGTCTGATCGGAGAACCGGGAGTTGGTAAAACGGCTATCGTGGAAGGGATCGCAGAGCGTATCGTATCCGGCCTTGTACCGGACTCTGTTCAGGGAAAAAGAGTGGTATCTTTAGACCTATCCGGTATTGTGGCTGGTTCAAAATACCGTGGAGAATTTGAAGAGCGTATCAAAAAAGTGATTCAGGAAGTGACAAAAGCAGGAAATGTTTTGCTGTTTATCGATGAGCTTCACACAATCATCGGTGCCGGTGGCGCAGAGGGCGCGATCGATGCCTCTAATATTTTAAAACCTGCACTTGCCCGTGGTGAGATTCAGATCTTGGGAGCAACGACAATCACAGAATACCGCAAATATGTAGAAAAAGATGCTGCACTAGAGCGAAGATTCCAGCCTGTGACGGTGGAGGAACCGGGCGAGGAACAGACAGTTGCAATTTTGAAAGGGCTTCGCGGTAAATACGAAGCACATCATCATGTAAAGATCACGGATGAGGCAGTCGAGGCGGCAGTCCGCCTGTCAGCGCGCTATATCAATGACCGTTTTTTGCCGGATAAGGCAATTGATCTGATGGATGAAGCAGCAGCAAGAGTGCGGTTTGGCGTGTCTAACCATACAGAGAAACTTGCGGAATTGAGAAATCAGATCACAGAAAAAGAATTACAGTTAGAGGATGCTCTGAGCAATTCCGATATTGCGCTTGCAAAACAGTGCAAGGAAGAAAAGGAAGCATTGGAAGCAGAGCTTGAGAAGCAGACAAAAAAAGCGCAGCGTGAGATCCGCAGAAAGAATCTGTCTGTCACAGAGGATGATGTGGCAGATGTTGTTTCCGGCTGGACAAAAATTCCGGTGAAGAAACTGGCAGAAGGCGAGGCAGCCCGCCTGAAAAAATTAGAGGCAACGCTGCACAAACGTGTCGTTGGTCAGGAAGAAGCTGTGACGGCTGTGGCAAAAGCGGTGAGACGTGGACGTGTCGGTTTAAAAGATCCGAGAAGACCAATCGGTTCGTTCCTGTTCTTAGGACCTACAGGTGTAGGTAAAACGGAGATTTCCAAGGCGCTGGCGGAGGCTGTTTTCGGCAATGAACAGGCGATGATACGTGTTGATATGTCGGAGTACATGGAGAAACACAGTGTTTCTAAAATGATCGGTTCCCCGCCGGGATATGTCGGACATGAGGACGGCGGTCAGCTCAGCGAGAAAGTGCGCAGGAATCCGTATTCCGTGATTTTGTTTGACGAGATCGAAAAAGCGCATCCGGATGTATTTAATATTTTACTCCAGGTGTTAGACGATGGACATATCACGGATTCCCAGGGACGCAAGGTGGACTTTAAAAATACGATCATTATCATGACATCAAATGCAGGAGCACAGTCCATTGTGGAACCGAAAAAACTTGGTTTTGCATCTTCGGATGATGAAAAGCAGAATTACGAGCGCATGAAAAACAGTGTGATGGAGGAAGTGCGCAGGATTTTCAAACCGGAGTTCTTAAACCGTATTGATGAGACCATCGTATTCCGTTCACTGAACAAAAATGATATGAAACAGATTGTCACATTAATGTTGAAAGATCTGACAGACCGTTGTAAGAGCCAGATGGATATCACACTTCATGTGCGTGACAGCGTGAAAAATTATATTGTGGAAAAAGCATACGAACCGAAATATGGAGCAAGACCACTCCGCCGCAAAATCCAGAATGAGATCGAGGATCAGCTTGCAGAAGAAATCTTAGACGGCAAGGTGAAAAAGGGTGATGAAGTGATCATCACTACGAAAAAGAATGCAGTTGTTTTTGAAGTAAAGGAACAGTAACACAAAAATAAAAAAATCCTTAAAAATGATGAAAATGCTGGCAATCGAAATGTAGTTGAGCTATAATGATTTTACAAAATTTTTACGGTGCAGCAGGCAGAGAAGGACTGTACCACAGGAGGAAAAGATGAGCGCTATTAGTGAATTAATTCGTTCAGAAGCAGATGGAACGATCAGTTTTGGAGATTACACTCTGGATGCAAAGGCAAAGCTTGATAACTTCGGGCATCAGGGAGATCTTTATAAGGTAAAAACTTACAAAGACATCACAAAGCTGGAGCGTAATGGTATGTTTGTTTATGAATCCGTACCGGGAACAGCGGCATATCATTTGAATGCAACGGACACAGGAATTTCTTTTTCCGTGGAAGGACCGGAAGATGCTCAGATCACACTGGAGTTAGAAGAAGAGACTGAGTATGAAATTACAGTGGACGGAGCAAGCGCAGGTAAGATGAAAACAAATCTCGGTGGCAAGTTAACCGTCAGTGTGGAACTTGGAGAGAAACCGGTAGAAGTTCAGATTCAGAAATGCTAAGAAATGATAAGGGGTTGTCAGAAACGGCAACTCCTTTTGCTGTCAATAAAGGAAGGTTTTATGGCAAAAGGAAAAACAAGTATTTTTTTCTGCCAGTCCTGCGGATACGAATCGTCCAAATGGATGGGGCAGTGTCCGGGATGTAAGGAATGGAATACATTTGTAGAAGAAGTGGTGGACAAAAAGAGTGCGGGCACACTGGCAAAGCAGAAAGCGACAGCGTCAGAGGCAAAGGTACTGCCACTGTCCCAGATCGAGATGACCTATGACAAACGTGTGTCAACCGATATGAAAGAATTAGACCGTGTACTTGGCGGAGGTATTGTGCAGGGTTCCATGGTGTTAGTGGGAGGCGATCCCGGAATCGGAAAATCCACATTGCTGCTTCAGGTGTGCAGGAATCTGTCGGAGCATAACATAAAAGTGCTCTATATTTCCGGGGAGGAATCTTTGCAGCAGATCAAGATCCGTGCAGAGCGTATCGGAAATTTCGGGGACAGTCTGAAACTGCTGTGTGAGACAAATCTTGACACCATAAAGGCAGTCATTGACCGGGAAAAACCGCAGATCGTTGTAATCGATTCCATCCAGACGATGTTTAACGAAGAGGTTTCCTCGGCACCGGGCAGTGTATCACAGGTGCGCGAGTCCACAGGTGTTTTGATGCAGATCGCAAAGGGAATGGGAATCTCCATTTTCATTGTGGGACATGTGACGAAAGAGGGAGTGGTGGCAGGACCGAGGGTGTTAGAACACATGGTAGACACCGTGCTTTATTTTGAGGGAGACAGGCATGCGGCTTACCGTATTTTAAGAGGTGTAAAAAACCGTTTTGGCTCCACAAATGAGATCGGTGTATTTGAGATGCGGCAGGACGGACTTGTGGAAGTGGAAAATCCGTCTGAATATATGTTGAGCGGCAAGCCGGAGGGAGCGTCCGGCTCTGTTGTGGCATGTTCCATGGAAGGGACTAGACCAATCCTTTTGGAGGTGCAGGCACTTGTATGTCACAGTAATTTTGGTATTCCGCGAAGAACAGCGGCAGGAACGGATTTTAACCGTGTCAATCTTTTGATGGCGGTTCTGGAAAAAAGACTGGGCTTAAAGCTGGGTGACTGTGATGCCTATGTGAATATCGCAGGAGGAATCAAAATGAATGAGCCAGCAATCGACCTTGGCATTGTTCTTGCATTGATCTCAAGTTACAAGGACAAACCGATCGATGAGAAAACCATCTGTTTTGGCGAGGTCGGATTAAGCGGTGAGGTCCGCGCGGTAAATATGGCAGAGCAGCGGGTGCAGGAGGCAAAAAAACTTGGCTTTGAGGTCTGTATTCTACCGGAAGTCTGCAGAAAATCCATGACAGAAGTAAAAGGTATCAGGCTGGTCGGTGTGAGCAATCTTTTAGATGCCATGAATTATCTGAAATAAAAAAATTGTATGAATTTTATAAAAAATAAAGGAAATTGAAAAATCCTGCCGAATAATAAAAATATGGAGATTTTATTGAAACGATTTTTTATATGGTGCTTCGGGAGAGACTGTCAGATATCAGAGAGGTGATACATATGACAATACGGGAAGAACTTGAAAAAATGGAGCGGGAAACATTAAGCCCTTATGCAACGCTCAGTGTGAACACGAAAGGCAGGGAACGCGAGGAAGAACAGTGCGATGTCCGGCCTGTTTTTCAGCGAGACAGGGACAGAATCCTGCATTGTAAGGCATTCCGGCGGTTGAAGAATAAGACACAGGTTTTTCTGACACCGAAGGGAGATCACTATAGGACAAGACTTTCCCATACCTTAGAGGTATCGCAGAATGCGAGAACGATTGCGAAAGCGCTGCGTCTGAATGAAGATTTGGTGGAAGCAATTGCACTGGGACACGATATGGGGCATACGCCGTTTGGCCATGCCGGAGAGTATGTGTTAAACGAAATCTGTGAAGACGGATTCCGGCACAACGAGCAGAGTGTCCGTATCGTGGAAAAACTTGAGAAAAACGGTATGGGATTAAATCTGACTTGGGAAGTGCGGGACGGTATTTTAAATCATCAGTCTAAGTCGATGCCCCATACTTTAGAGGGAAAAGTTGTCCGCTTATCAGATAAAATCGCCTATGTTTACCATGACGTGGATGATGCGATCCGTGCAGAGATTCTGACGGAGGATGATATTCCGTTAGAGATCCGGAAAACATTAGGTTTTACCACAAAACAGCGTTTAAATACATTGATACATAACGTGATCATGAATAGTATGAACCAGGATGACATTCGGATGTCAGCAGATATTCAGGAAGCCATGTTTGAGCTGCGCCATTTTATGTTTGATCATGTATACACGAATCCAATTGCCAAGGGTGAGGAAGTGAAGGCTAAGGCAATGATCCGGCAGCTCTTCGGATTCTACAAAGACCACATCGAGTTTCTGCCGGAAAAATACCTCGCCATGCTTGATGAAGGGGAAAAGACGGAGCGCGTGATCTGCGATTATATCGCAGGTATGACCGACCAATATGCCATCACCAAATTCAGCGAATACTTCCTGCCGCAGGCCTGGCAGGTAGATGGATATTAAGCCAATATAGCCTGCGGCGTGCGCAGGCGGATGGGTATTATAGACAATTGCGAAACTCATAATAACCTAAATTGAATTGTGAGAAATTGACAAAAGACATGAAAGACATTGGGGAGCCGCCGGCACTTAGAAGGCAGATACAACGGTAAGTTGTGTCTGGCTTCTTAGTACCGCTGCGAGCGACACATAGCGAAAGCGTGTCTTGAATGTTTTTGTTAATTTTGAACAATTTAAAGAAGACTATGAGGAGTTTCGCAATTGGCTAATAGATATTAAAAACGAAAGGAGGACACGCAGTATGCCATATTTTTCGGATGATATAATTGAAGAAGTGCGTTCCAGAAATGATATCGTGGATGTAATCGGACAGTATGTGCATCTGACGAAAAAGGGAAGCACCTATTTTGGACTGTGTCCTTTTCATAATGAGAAAACAGGATCGTTTTCTGTTTCTCCGAATAAACAAATGTACTACTGCTTCGGCTGTGGAGCCGGAGGGAATGTTTTCACATTCATGATGCAGTATGAAAACTTTACTTTCGGGGAGGCAATGGAAGCCTTGGCGGACCGGGCAGGTGTTGCCCTGCCAAAGCAGGAATATTCTGCCGCACAGAAGAGAGAGGCAGATAAAAAACAGCGGCTGTTGGAGATCAACAAAGAGGCAGCCAGATATTTTTATACATTATTGCGGAATGACCGTGGAAAACATGCACTCGCTTATTTCCAGAAAAGAGAATTGTCTGAGGAGACCATGAAAAAGTTTGGTCTGGGATATTCGGATCAGTACAGTGATGACTTATACCGGTATCTCCGTTCCAAAGGGTATGAGGATGAGATCTTAAAAGAGTCGGGGCTTGTGACAATCGATGAGAGACGCGGCGGCTATGACAAATTCTGGAACCGTGCCATGTTTCCGATTATGGATGTCCACAACAAAGTCATCGGTTTCGGTGGCAGGGTGATGGGCGATGGAGAGCCGAAGTATTTAAACTCACCGGAAACACCGATTTTTGATAAGAGCCGGAATCTGTATGGACTTAATTTTGCAAGGACCACAAAGAAACCACAGTTTTTATTGTGTGAAGGATATATGGATGTGATCGCGCTGCATCAGGCAGGATTTGACAATGCGGTGGCATCACTTGGAACTGCGCTGACGGCAGGACATGCGAATCTGTTAAAAAGGTACACCAAAGAAGTGTATTTAACCTATGACAGTGACGGCGCAGGGGTGAAAGCTGCACTCCGGGCGATTCCAATTTTAAAGGAAGTAGGGATTACGACAAAGGTAATTAATATGCGTCCGCACAAAGATCCGGATGAATTTATCAAGGCTTTGGGAGCAGAGGCGTATCAGGATCGTATCGATCATGCAGAGAACAGCTTTATGTTTGAGATACGCATTTTAGAGCAGCAGTACGACATGAAAGATCCGGAGAGCAAGTCAGCCTTTTATCATGAAGTGGCAAAGAAACTATGCTCCTTCACAGAAAAAATCGAGCGTGATATTTACATTCAGGCAGTCGCGGAAAAATATATGCTGCCAACGCAGGATTTACAGCGGCTTGTCGGTAAATACGGAATGCAGATGGAAGGCATCCGAAAACAACCAACCCAGTTAAAAACCGGTATCAATGAGAAAAACGCCTCCGCCAGAGGAATCAAAAAAGAAGATGGGATGAAGCAATCCCAGAAACTTCTTTTGACATGGCTCATAGAGAATACCGGATTATATCATAAGATAAAAAAATATATCGCACCGAAGGATTTTACGGAGGAGATATATCATAAGGTAGCTGAAGTATTATTCCAGCAGTTTGAGGAGAGCGGAGAAGCAAACCCGGCGAAGATCGTCAGCATGTTTCCTGATGAGGAGGCACAGAAAGAGATTGCGGCGCTTTTCAATGCAAGAATCCATGAGGTCGAGTCAAAAGAAGACCGGGAGAAGGCATTGAAAGAGACCATTATCCGCATCAAACAAAACAGTATCAAGTATCGGTCCGAGCATTTGGCACCGACAGATATGGCTGGTCTGATGCAGCTTGTAACAGATAAACGTGACCTGGAAGAATTGGAGAAATTGCATATTTCCATTGATTAGGGACAAAATAGTAGAAAACTTGAGAGGATGAACCAAAATGGCAAAAAAGACAGAAAACGAGGTAAAGGAAACCAAAAAAGAAGCAGCAGTGATGGATGAAGCTGCAAAAGAAAAGTTTCAGCAGAAGTTAAAAGATCTGTTAGCCTTGGCCAAAAAGAAAAAGAACATGTTGGAATACCAGGAGATCAGCGACTTCTTTGCGGACATGCAGTTAGAAGCAGAGCAGTTTGATAAAATTCTTGATTTTCTGGAAGCAAACAATATCGATGTACTTCGGATCACAGATGATGATTCTGATGATGAAATTTTACTCGATGTAGATGATGAAGACGAGATCGAAGTGGAAAAAATCGACCTTTCCGTGCCGGATGGCGTGTCCATTGAAGATCCGGTCCGTATGTATTTGAAGGAGATCGGTAAAGTACCTCTTTTAAGTGCAGAGGAAGAGATCGAGCTGGCAAAAAATATGGAAGCCGGTGCTGTGGCGAAGGAAAAGATCGCAATCTTAAAGAGCAGAGAAGAGAATGCAACAGAGGAAGAACTTGCAGAGATCAAAGAAGAGATCAAGAATTTGCAGAAAGATCTTGATGCAGGGGATGAGGCAAAGAAACGTCTTGCAGAAGCAAACTTACGTCTGGTTGTTTCCATTGCAAAAAGATATGTGGGACGTGGAATGCTGTTCCTTGATCTGATCCAGGAAGGTAACCTTGGTCTGATCAAAGCCGTGGAAAAATTCGACTACCGCAAGGGATATAAATTCTCTACTTATGCAACATGGTGGATTAGACAGGCGATAACAAGAGCTATAGCTGACCAAGCTAGAACTATTAGAATACCTGTACACATGGTAGAAACTATAAATAAGCTTATAAGAGTACAAAGACAATTACTTCAAGAGTTAGGAAGAGATCCATTCCCAGAAGAAATTTCAAAAGTTATGGATTTACCTGTAGAAAAGGTAAGAGAAATTCAAAAGATAGCTCAAGAGCCTGTTTCATTAGAAACACCTATAGGTGAGGAAGAAGATTCACACTTAGGAGACTTTATACCTGATGATGATGCACCGGCACCAGCTGAAGCTGCAGCCTTTACAATGTTAAAGGAACAATTAATCAATGTTTTAGATACATTAACACCTAGAGAAGAAAAAGTACTTAGATTAAGATTCGGATTAGATGATGGAAGAGCAAGAACATTAGAAGAAGTAGGAAAAGAATTTAATGTTACTAGAGAAAGAATTAGACAAATTGAAGCAAAAGCTTTAAGAAAGCTAAGACATCCATCTAGAAGTAAGAAATTAAAAGACTATTTAGATTAAGAATTAGCACCTTTAGGTGCTAATTTTTATGTTTTATGATTAGTGGAAAATAATGAGAGAATAAAAAGTATTAAAAGACACATTAATAAATAAAATAGGTTAAACAGTTCAAACACTTAGAAATGGGGATAGTAAAGGAACTTTAAAACCACATCATGTAACAGAAGCAGGAACGAGATAGTATTCCCAAGAACAACTTAATAATTTTTTAAGGTTTAAAACAAGGTAAACAACTAAATAAAAAGACTATTTGACATTGTAGAGTTAGCTCACATAAACAAAAGTAAAAATATATATGTTTGCGTATTTAGTTGTGGGCTTCAGGGCAAAATAGCCAATAAAGCTAAGAAAATTATTAAGGAGTTTTTGAAAGATGATATTGGCGAAGAAAGTTAGGCTATATCCAAGTGAAATACAAGAGCAAAAATTGTGGCAATCAGTAGGAACTGCAAGGTTTATATATAATTGGACATCATCAAGACAAGAAGAAAATTATAAAAATGGTGGTAAATTTATTTCAGATAATGAATTAAGAAAAGAGATTACTCAACTTAAAAAAGATGAATTATCATGGCTT
>ERZ773149.2166-NODE-2166-length-14455-cov-4.703125_pt1 | contig 14455 bp, 14 predicted proteins | sample MGYA00511081_ERZ773149 | MGnify/ENA primary metagenome ERZ773149 (study PRJEB29015, sample SAMEA2737846) | human gut metagenome | biome: human gut; feature: human-associated habitat; material: faeces | place: China | collected 2012 ...
TATTATCACCATCGGAAGACAGAGCGGAAGCGGCGGCAAAAAAATCGGGGAAATGCTTGCACAGAAATTAGGTGTAAAATGTTACGACAAAGAACTTCTTGCACAGGCGGCAAAGCACAGCGGACTTTGTGAGGAACTATTTGAAAAACACGACGAACGTCCTACCAGCAGTTTTCTTTACTCTCTGGTAATGGATTCCTATTCCATGGGTTACACATCAACCGGCTATTCTGATATGCCTATTAACCATAAGATTTTTCTTGCACAGTTTGATTCCATAAAGAAACTGGCAGATGAGGCATCATGTGTAATCATTGGACGCTGCGCAGACTATGCACTGGAAGATTATCCAAATGTAGTCAGTGTATTTATTACCGGTGATGAAGAAGACAAGATCAAACGGGTCAGCGAGCTTTACGGAGTAGACGAAACAAAGGCCAAGGACCTGATGGTCAAAACGGATAAAAGAAGATCCAGCTACTATAATTATTACTCCAATAAAAAATGGGGTGATCCAAAGAGCTATGATATGTGTATCAACAGCAGTGCTGTAGGTCCGGAAGGCGCTGTAGATATCATTATGGATCTGGCAAAGAGAAAACAGGAATGGTCAAAGCAGAAATAAACCTTATACCAAATGATTATAAGGTGTAAAAAATCCCGCTGCATCTGGGCAAATGTCCAGGCAGCGGGATTTTTTATGTTTATACAGTAATCACTATTTATTTGCAAGACTGAACTGTAACATTTATTCTACTGTAACAGATTTAGCCAGGTTTCTTGGCTGGTCTACATCCAGATTCTTTCCAACAGACGCATAATATGCGATCAACTGTAAGATAGCTGCAATTGGAAATACAGTAAAACTGTCTGCAATATCCGGAATACGGATCTGTACATCCGCAATATCGTCCTCAATCACTGCAGATTCCTTTACAAGAAGGATCACAAAGGCACCTCTTGCCTTTACTTCACGTACATTGGAAATCGTCTTTGCAAAAATATGTTCCTGGGTAGCAATAGCGATCACCGGTACCTGTTCGGAGATCAGGGCGATGGTTCCGTGCTTTAATTCACCAGCTGCATAAGCCTCTGCGTGAATGTAAGAGATTTCTTTTAACTTTAACGCTCCCTCTAAAGAAAAAGCATAATCCAGACCTCTTCCTATAAAGAAAGCATCATTCTTAGAAATGATATGATTTACAATGTTCTTAATTTCATCTCTGCGGCCGATCATGGTCTCCATGGCCGGAATAGCATCTAATAATTCCTTCATAAAATTCTCTGCCTGTGCAGGGCTGTATACACCTCGTACAAGGGCCATACGGCAATAGATCAGGTACAGAGCAGCCAACTGTACAGAGTAGGCCTTAGTGCTTGCTACAGCGATCTCAGGGCCTGCATGGGTGTAAAGAACATAGTCGCTTTCTCTTGCAATGGTAGATCCTTTTACATTGACAACAGCCAGTACCGGCGCATGATAAGACTGAGCCAGGCGCATAGCAGCCAGAGTATCAATAGTTTCACCAGACTGGGAGATCACGATTACCAGTGTCTTTTCGTCAATAAGAGGTGTTTCATAACGGAACTCAGAAGCAATGGAAACTGTGACCGGAATACGGATTCCCGGCTCGATGAGTGCTCTTGCAACCATTCCTGCATGCATGGCAGTTCCACAGGCGATCACGTGGATACGGCTGCAGTCTTTTAAAATAGAGTCCGGAATCCCATCATCTGTCAGATCAGGCAGACCCTTGCTTAAACGAGGAAGGATCGTATTTTTTAATGCATCTGGCTGTTCATGGATCTCTTTTAACATAAAGTGTGGGAAACCATTTTTCATAGCTGCATCCACATTCCAGTTTACTTCCATCATATCCGGTTCAACGCGGTTTAAATCCATATCATAAACACGTACTTTATAAGGTGTCAAACGAACGATCATTCCCTCTGGAACAACGAAATATTCTTTCGTATAAGCGATCAGGGCAGTAAGATCCGATGCGATCATAGCTCCTGAGTGTGTATACGCCGCTACAAGAGGACTTACATTGCGCACCGCATAAATTTCACCAGGACGATCCTCAAACATGATGCAGAAGCCATAAGAGCCCTGAAGTTCCTTCACAAAATGACGAATAGACAGAAGAGGATCGTGATCCATACGCTCATACAGCACATTTAACACACCGGCAGCCACCTCGCTGTCTGTTTGTGAAACCAGCTGACCTTCCAAAGAATATTCCTCTGTAAGCTGATGATAATTTTCAATAATACCATTGTGGATCAGCGTAACCAGTCCCTGACGGTGAGGATGGGCATTTTCCTTTGTAACACCGCCGTGAGTTGCCCAGCGGGTATGACCGATACCGCAGTGGGAAGAGCAGTCGCTTTCCTGCTTTACAAGTTCTTTTAAAGCAGCAACTTTTCCCACTGTCTTAATCAGATGTACCTTTGAATCAGTTCCAAAATAAGCGATACCGGCGCTGTCATAACCTCTGTATTCCAGACCTGCCAGTCCATTTAAAAGTATATTTTCCGCCTCAAGAGGTCCTGTATATCCAATAATTCCGCACATAAATAAACTTCCTTTCCCAAACCAGCTATTACATAAGCAAAAATGTTACAGTTCAGCCTTGCATCTTCTTGCCCGCTTACAGCGGACAAGAAGCTTTGAATACCTTCTGAATGGGTACACAAAGAAAAGGGGCAGAATTCCCCAATAATAAATCGCTGGCTGTTTCCATTTCTGACTTTTTTTAATTCATTTTTTGATTCTTTCTTTTAGATTTTTCTTCTCTAATCTGAACTGTAACGAATTTTTTCAATTTTCTGATCTGTCCGGTTTATATCAGCTTTGTTTTGCGGTTACCCGCATATTTTACTGACATAAAACACGCCCGGACTGCATGGGAGAGCACCCGCCGAATAATTCGATTCTCTCTCCACCTCGTTAACCTGTTCCAGCAGCAACGAAGATATTCCCGTTCCTGTTCACGACCCGGCCCAGGTGCATGGCGCTATAGCTTTACTATTTCTATTTGTTTCCTCCTAAAACAAATCCCGTTTATTATATCTCATATCTATAATATGCGTCAACTCTTAATTTGGCAACAGCAGCTAAAGCCAGCCTTGCGAAAATTTTGCTGCCATTTTGCGGTTATTGCTTAATGTTTCTGTAAGACTTTCACACTGTATTTTAAGAAAACGGTATGCTATAATGTGATGAGCGCAGAGAAAAACAAGCGGCTGCGCAGCAGACATTTGTTTTTCGCAAGCTCATCAACGAAGGTTTCGCCTGCGGCAGCAAGCTTTGTAATAATTTAAAATGAAAATATGAGGTAATATCATGCGTTTACATGAAAATGAAAATAATGAAGTGGACGAACTGCAGCGACTGCGGGCTCGCCGGCAAGGAACAAGCCGCAGCAGGCGATCTGCTTCCAGCCTTTCAAAAACTACATCTTCAAGAACCGAATTTAAAACCGTACCAAAACAGGCTAAAGCCATAGATCATACATATGATGATGACTATTATGAGGAAGAAGATTACGACTACGATGATTATAGAGAAGAGTCTGTTCGCAGCGGTTTAGAAGTCCCTTTTGAAAACGAAAACCGCAGCAGGGTCATTTCTGCAGGCTCTTATCAATCAAAGCAGAAAAACACCGCTGACAACAAAAATCCAAGGGCATCTGCGTCTAAACGCAAAACATCCCAAATCCCTGCAGACAAAGGTGAGAATAGCTTCGGCGGTTACAGTTCCAAAAACTCCAGCCATTCCAGAAAGCCTTACAGAAAACGCAAAAAACCAAAATGGCCAGCCATTCTTCTTTGCCTGTTTGCAGTCATCTGTGTTTATGGAGGATGGACATTTCTTCACAGAGCCACCGGCTATTGGAATATTGCAGTCTTTGGTGTAGACAGCCGTGACGGAAATACAAAAAATGCACTGGCTGATGTCCAGGTGATCTGCAGCATTAATCAGGAAACCGGCGATATAAAGCTGGTAAGTGTTTACCGTGATACCTATTTAAAAATAGATTCCAAGGGAACCTACCATAAGATCAACGAAGCTTATTTTAAAGGCGGTCACAAACAGGCTGTATCTGCCTTAGAAGAAAATCTGGACCTGAAGATCAATGACTATGCAACTTTTAACTGGAAAGCAGTGGCACAGGCTATTAATGTTTTAGGCGGTATAGATATTGATATTACACAACCAGAATTTAAATATATCAATGCCTTTATTACAGAAACCGTTAATTCCACCGGTATTGGTTCCACACAGCTGACAAGTGCCGGTCCGAATCATTTAGACGGCGTACAGGCAGTAGCTTATTGCAGACTGCGTCTAATGGATACTGATTTTCAGCGTACTGAACGTCAGAGAAAAGTTATTTCACTGGCTCTTGAAAAAGCAAAACAGGCAGATCTGGCTACCCGTACCAATCTGGTAAAAGCAATCCTGCCGCAGATTTCCACCAGTGTGGGAATTGATGATGTTTTACCTCTGGCAAAGAATATAAGCAAATATCATATTGGAGAGACTTCTGGTTTCCCATTTGCCCAGAAAACAAAAAAAATGGGTAAAATGGACTGTGTTATTCCTGTTACACTGGAAAGCAACGTAGTTACACTTCACCAGTTCCTCTACGGTGAGGATGCATTATATAGTCCTTCATCCGCTGTAAAGAAAATCAGTGACCATATTGCAGAAGAGTCCGGTTTCTATGAAGGCGGAAAAGCTGCACCTACTTCCTCTGGATCTGGAAAATCAGACAGTAAAAATCAGTCATCTGGAAACAGTAAAAATAATACTCCGGCACCGGCTCAGACTGCAGCAGAAACCACAGCAGCAGAAAGTTCTGACGCAGAGGAAATTACCGACAAGACCAGCGAAGCAAACAACGAAACAGAAGCAGAAGAGAGCACAGCTGCTGTCATTGAAAAACTGGAGGAATCAAAAACAGAAAAAGAAACTTCCAACGCTTCAGAAGGCGGTCCTGGTACAGTAAAGCCAAAAGAAACAGAAAAAGCCCAGGAAACGACAGCCGATAATTCTTCTAAGGGCCCCGGTGTTCAGGAAACTTCCGACAGTTCCAACAGCAAACCTGATGAAATGCCGGGAAACGCTGAACCGATTGGCCCTGGTGTGTAATTCCAATATTGTATTTGCCAAAGGTCTATGTTAAAATATTTTAAAACGATAAATAGATAACAATCTTTAAAAATAACATTTTTGCGAAAGAAGAGATGCCATTATGATAAGCTGCCGTTACGTTATTTCCACAAATCATGGACTTCATGCAGCCAATGCCATGAGCTTAAGCCGTGCCGCTTCAGAGTACCAATGCAAGATCACACTGGAAAGTTCCAAGGGAGTAGCTGACTGTAAAAATGTCCTTTCACTGATGAGTCTTGGTGCTAAACAGGGCGATTCCCTGGTGCTGACTGCAGATGGTCCTGATGAAAAACAGGCTATGGGATATTTAAGCGGGATTTTACGGACGATTTTGTAATATCAAAGACTTAATTCGCAATCCGCATAAAGACTTACGTAATTTGGTTAAATAATAATATTAAAAATTCAAAGAATGGATTAATAAGATCGATCTATTAAAAGCCCTGGACTAAAACTGGGGCTTTTAATCAATTTTGGAACAGATGCCAGGATCTAAGAGTGGTTGCTTTACAACAATGGAAGCAGGTAACTTCCTTGATTAAATATTTTTACGGTTAACATAAATATTTTATGTTAACTTATATGCATTGTTAAACGTGATGCCCGTACGGAGAGTGATTCGCAACTATTCGCGAAAGAATAGTTTAACGAATAGTTATCGCACTTTTCAACGATTCCAAACTATATATCTAAAAACGAATCTTCAAATCCTCATTTATTCCATTTTTTTGATTTTATTAAATTCTTTTTTAATCTATAATTAAAAGCAAATAATTTATTTTAGAAAGGATCTTCTCTCAAATGAAACTCCAACGTCTCCTAAGCCTTCTTCGTCAGGCTATTGACCAATATCAGATGATTGAAAGCGGCGATCATATTGCCATTGGTATTTCTGGCGGTAAGGACAGTCTCACTTTGCTTTATGGCCTGTCACAGCTCCAGAAATTTTATCCCAAACCTTTCACCTTATCTGCCATTACTGTAGACATGGGCCTTGATACCATGAATTTAGATCCTATAAAAGCCCTGTGCGCGGATTTTCATGTTCCCTATGAGATTATCTCCACTGAAATCGGAAAAATCCTTTTTGAAGCCCGAAAAGAGTCAAATCCCTGTGCCCTTTGTGCCAAAATGAGAAAAGGCGCTTTAAACCAGAAAGCACTGGAACTGGGCTGCAATAAAATTGCTTATGCTCACCATAAGGATGATTTGATTGAAACTGCAATCATGTCACTTTTATATGAAGGCCGTTTTTACGCATTTCCACCGGTTACGCATCTGGATCGTACCGATTTAACTGTTATACGGCCTTTAATGCTTGTTTCAGAAGCTGATGTAAAGGGATTTAGGAATAAATACCAGCTTCCTGTCTGTAAAAATCCATGTCCTATGGATGGACATACCCATAGGGAATATGTTAAAAATCTGATCCGAACCTTAAATATGGACAGTCCTGGTGTCCGTGAACGGTTATTTCACGCAGTGATCAACGGAAATTTTGAGGACTGGCCCAAACTTTCCAATTAACTACCATATAACGAATGTGTAATAATAAATTTTATAAACGAGGCATATAAAATCATGGCAACAACTTTACCTTACTACGAACAGAAAGATATTGAAAATATTAAAAAACTTCGGGAAATGATGAAGACTCTCCCACCCTTCTGCACTGAATTTTTCCGCGGGATTGAACCACGCACTTCTACCAGAACCCGTATTGCTTACGCATACGATCTTTCTGTTTTTTTTGATTTCTTAAAAAAAGAAAATCCAGTATTTTCCAAGATGGACCGGATGGATTTTACACTGGATGATTTAGACCAGATCACAGTTACCGATCTGGAAGAATATATGGAATACTTAAAGTATCGTTTTAATGAACATAATCAGGAAATTGTAAACAAAGAACGAGGGATCATGCGTAAGATTTCTTCCCTGAAAAGCTTTTACAATTACTTCTTCCGCACAGAAAAGCTGAAAACCAATCCTGCTGCCCTTGTCCAGCTCCCAAAGCTGCATGAGAAGGAAATCATCCGCCTTGACGTTGATGAGGTTGCTCTTCTTCTGGATGCAGTGGAACAGGGAGAAGGTTTGACAGATAAACAGAAAGCATTTCACAACCGGACAAAACTCCGTGACCTGGCTCTTCTCACCTTGCTGCTTGGAACCGGTATCCGTGTTTCCGAATGTGTCGGGTTAGATATAAACGATATTGATTTTAAAAATGGAGGTATCCATATCCACCGAAAAGGCGGAAAAGAAGTTACTGTTTATTTCGGTACTGAAGTAGAAACTGCACTGCAGGACTATCTGGATGAACGAAATGATGTGATTCCCGAAGAAGGCAGTGAAAATGCTCTCTTCCTCTCTCTTCAGAGGAAGCGTATGAATGTGCGCAGTGTGGAAAATCTGGTTAAAAAATATGCCAAAATCGTTACACCCTTAAAAAAGATCACTCCGCACAAACTTCGCAGTACTTATGGTACGAATCTTTACCGCGAAACCGGTGATATTTATCTGGTGGCTGATGTTCTGGGACATTCCGATGTGAATACAACCAAAAAGCACTATGCTGCTCTCGAAGATGAACGCAGACGCAGCGCGCGTAATGCGGTCAAACTAAGAGAGCAGGATTGAAAATGTGTTATCCCAGACACCCCAGTCCAAGAAGAATAAAGAAGAACAAACAAATCTTATACTTCTGGCTTTAATGGCCCGTAATAATAGCTAGATGTTGCCCCGCCATCAATAAGGAAAGTAGATCCCGTAATAAATGCTCCTCTACCACTCATTAACAGCTCTGCCACATTAGCAACCTCATCTGCTGTTCCCGGTCTTCCCGCAGGGCATTTTGCAAACATATTTTTGTAAAAATCTCCCCGTGGTCCATTAAATTCATCAATCGCCAGCGGTGTCACAATAATTCCAGGTGCAATCGCGTTAATTCTTGTGATCATCAGCGATATGGAACAAATGAAACGGGAGACAAAAAGAATTGCTGACCAGGATAATGCCACACTCAGAATTGGCTATTATAAAGGTTATCTTAAAACAATGTTTTAATGCAAAAGTGTAGTAAAGAATCACGATTCCCCATAGATTTCAGGATACTATCGGAATAAAAAAGATATTCCACAGATCACTTTTCAATGATCTGGGAATACCTTTTTGCTGTATACGGTTAATATCTGTTTTATGAATCAGATGTCATTATCCGATCATGCTCATTAAATGACCCATAAACGCACCACCTGGTGTACCGATTATGTTGCCTAAAAGAGCCATAAGGATACCTACCGGAACCAAAGCGCTGCTGTAGGCGCCTGCAAGTACTGGTGCAGTTGCAGTTCCGCCAATGTTTGCCAGAGAAGCGACAGCACAGGTAAAGATATCCAGCTTGATCACCTTTGCAAGAACAATCATAACAGCTACATGGATCAGCAGAATCAGGAAGCCGGCTGCCAGCCATGCTGGTGCATTACCCATAGCAGAAATATCCGCTCTGGAAGCGATCAGGGCAATCTCAATGTATAAAATAATATTGGATACTTCCTCGGTTCCCTTTAATTTTCCAAATGGGGTCATAGCTGCGATCAGGCCTACAGCAGTTACAAGAAGAACCGTCCAGGTTGCCTTATCAAAAACTGGCAGAACACTGGCAACCATATCTCCTGCATCCTTGGAAATAGCAGAAATGAAGAACGCCACGCCAACTAAAAGGAGCATGTTCTTCCAGGTAAGAGGTTTGGTATTGGCTTTTGCCTCTTCTTCCAGAGAAGCACCAACTTCATCGATCAAATGTACATCCGCTTTCGTCCAGGAGTTAAATTCCTTAGAGAAGTTGATAGCCCACAGAAGGAACATAACATACATTACCGCACAGATGGAATCAATTACCAGTGAATATGCTATGCTTTCCTCACTTACATCCAGAACTGCCTGTACAGCCAGCAGATTTCCGCTTCCGCCTAACCAGCTTCCGCACAGAGCTCCCAGTGCTTTCCAGCTGTCAGGTCCTAACATCTTGTGGAAAATAGCATAGCTTACCATAAAGCCAACGCAGATAGAAAGGCTGGCTGCAAAGAATCCGATCAGCATTTTCGGTCCTAATTTAATGATCTTTTTAAGATCGCAGCGCAACAGCATTAAAAACAACATTGCATACAGCAATGGATTCTTTACTGCTTTATACGTTGCTGCTGTATCTTCCAGGTTCCAAATCTTTAAGGTACATAAAACCATCATACCTAAATAGATCAGAACAATAGGCGGTGCAAACTTGAAAAACTTCTGTGCACCTTTCCCCTTCAGATACACAGGAAGATTGACCAGGATCGCCGCAAGCAGCATTAAAGTGCCAAGATAAACAAATCCGTCATGAATCATTTGTAAACTCCATTCTGCTGTCACTCTTATAACAGCCTATATTTTTCTTTGGAAATAAGCCAATACACCAGCCGGAGTTTTTGTTTTCCCCTCCTTCTCCTTTTCCGCAAAACCGGTATATGACAAGCAATTCCCCAACCACTTCCTGTTGCTTTGGGCAATAGAAGCAAAGGAATTTCTTGATTTGGTTAAAAAAAGATCCAGACGAATTTTCTGGACCTGTGAATTACATCTTGAATTTTTGTAACTTCCCCTACCCATAACCACTTCTTTTGACTTACTTCGCTTCACAATTATAAATCATAATAGGAAGAAAGTCAATTTTTACATTTTCTCAACAATACAACACTGGACAGTAACGCAGGAGCAATTATCTGTTACTGCACACAAATAGAGATTTTCTGCACCGAAACTTCCACAAGATACTATATACATCAGAAAGAAAAAATACCGCAGAACTTATTATCTTTTATAAAAAATTCTGCGGTATCCTTATGTTTATTTACGGTCTGATCTTAGACTGCTGCCAGTGCTTTTCCCAATTCCTTACACTTAGATAATGCATCATCATCTGGAGTTTCCTGAGTGATAACACCTTCTCCGCATGCAATTTCTGCGCCTGCAGCCTTCATACGATCCTCCCAGTCACGCATCCACTGTCCATCACCCCAGCCGAAGGAGCCAAACAAACCAATGGTTTTTCCTGATGCAAAACCTTCTACCTCAGCTACAAATGGTTCCATTTCGTCTTCTTCCAGAACTTCAGCACCCATTGCCGGGCATCCTAATGCAAATGCCTTTGCATCCTTCAGATCAGCTGCAGATACTGCAGATACTTCTGCCAGCTTTGCTTTCTTTCCAGCCTCTTCGATTCCCTGTGCTACTGCCTGTGCCATAGCCTCTGTGTTGCCTGTCTGTGACCAGTAAACTACCATGATTTCGTCCATTTTTTTCTTCCTCCTATACTGCCATTAATTTACGTGAATGTAAATCATACAGCTCCATAATGTTTTTAACAGTCATTCCTGAAGATACCATATGGATCACTTTTTCTCTTGCCTGATCATATCCGGCAAATACTTTCCGGCACTCTTCCAGATTGGAATAGACCTTCCAGTATCCAATATACAGCGGATTCTGTCCTCTGTTTTTAATAAAACCAGTTACATCTTCCGGAGGATACCCAAGAAGCAGCCCAATCTCATGAGGAAAATCACCTTTTCCTTCCATATGAGTACGGTAACGTTCTGATACACCATAGAGGATTTTGGATAGCATACAACCGCTGCATCCAAATTCTTCCATCAATCTTTTTACCTTTTCTGTTCTTAAATAAGCTTCCAGCTTTTCCCGTACATATAAGAGAAATGTAATACGGTCATCTGATTCATAAAGAACATAGCAGGAAACCGCACTGGAACGGAACAGCCGCAATACTGCGCTGCGAAAACTTCTGTCTACGGTAAGAAGGTTTGATATCTTACGTCCTGTAAGAAGCGGCGCACATTGAAGTGCGATCTGGATCTCTAATTCCTGCCGGTTTAAACCAAGCATCAGATCAAGGGTTTCTTTACTCATAGGATACCTCATTTACTACTGTTAAAATATAGTTAGTTTTAGCTAACATCCTTGTATATCGTATCAGATAAAGCAGTAAAAAACAAGTAGGGTTACAGGTAACTTTTCTCAATATAACATTTCTCAATAAGTGCCGTATTCCCTTAATATGCTATTTTCAATGTACGCTTTAATCAAATATTTTCCATATACGTTTTAATCAAATGAAAGAAATCTACCTATAATAAACAACTGTAAGGAACTGGCCTTTGTGGATCGTATCGGAGCGAAGGGAATTCATCTTCTTTAATTCCTTAATATATTCTTCTGTACTCATGTGGCTTCCTTTTTTATACTGGCGGGCAATGCTCCACAGATTATCTCCTTCTTTAATCTCCACACTACGGTAATAGGGACTGGCAGTCATCGGCTCCTCTTCTGCCATAGACGTGAGCATACTCCGTCCTGTAAGAATAGTAACAAAAAGCAGCATAATAAAACAGCCCATTAAAAATCGTCTTCTTACCAGTCTTCTTCTCCTCATAACGTTTCCTCCTCATTCATCTAAAGCAGTAGAACGCTTGTTCTTTTTTATGTCTACACTATATCATCCGAACATATGTTTGTCAATAATTCAAGAAGAAAAACCGAACAAAAGTTTGCATTTTTATCGAACATATGTTACTATAGTATTAGTAAAAGATTATTACAGAACAGAAGGGGGAATTTTCATGGCCCAGGACAGACTTACTGCCAAACAGCAGGAAATATTAGAATACATAAAAAATACGATCTTAAAAAAAGGATATCCGCCGGCTGTGCGGGATATCTGCGAAGCTGTGAAATTAAAATCCACATCTTCTGTACATTCTCATCTATCCGCACTGGAGGAGAAAGGATATATTCACCGTGATCCTACCAAGCCAAGAGCCATTGAGATACTTGACGATACTTTTAATTTTAACCGCAAAGAAATGGTAAACATTCCCGTTATCGGCACCGTAGCTGCCGGTGAACCTATTCTGGCAGAGGAACATATTGAAAGTTACTTCCCGTTCCCAGCAGAATCTCTTCCAAACGCAGAGACCTTTATGCTTCACGTAAAGGGAGAAAGTATGATAAACGCAGGTATCCTTCCAGGAGACCAGTTGATCGTAGAACAGTGTCCAACTGCTGAAAACGGTGAGATCGTGGTTGCTCTTTTAGACGATTCCGCCACTGTTAAGCGCTTCTTCAAAGAAAAAGATCACTATCGTCTGCAGCCGGAAAATGATTCCATGGAGCCAATCATTACAGATCATATAGAAATCCTGGGCAAAGTGATCGGATTGATAAGAATGATCCGCTGACATCCTGATTTTTGAGATATGACTCTAAAAGCCTCTGAATGTTTTCCAAAAGTTTGGGAATACATTCAGAGGCTTTTATTATAAGGGACCATATTCTAACTGTAACAACAGGCTATACGGATACAATTTCATCCTGCGGATTGCAAATATCCTTTGACTATGGAATAATTTTTCAACCCGGTCATTTTTATTGGACAGCTTTTATGTTACATTTAAAATAAATAAAAAAGACTGATGGGAGGAACACTTATGAGTAACGGATACAATCATAATTCATATCATGACAGTCATTGTGAAGGACCATACTGCAACTGCGATGACAGGCGGTACGGGCATAGTTCATCTGGTGGATCAGGTATTATAGCGGTTATATGCATCATTCTTGCGTTCATAGCCTCTCTTGCGTTTCCACCGCTTGGATTCATTATCTTCTATGCCTGGGTATTTTCCAAATAACCAGCTGAAGTCGAAAAATTTCTCTTGTTCAATCCCTTCCGCAGCCTGGATAACTTTGTTATTCTAAGCAGATTAATTACATACCAGCATTGAAAATATCCTCGTCATTGACGGGGATATTCCCTCTCCTGCCTTATACGAGTCAACGAAATTAACCCGATATCTTATCGTATAGGTAACGCTACCGATCAGAACTGCAAGCATTAAGCCCAAAACAACTATGATTTCAAGTCCAAGCCTTACCGCAGGTTTCTTTATGCAAACACATCCAAACAAAGAAACAATGGTTATAACAACCACTATTACAAATATCATTTCTTTCAACTCCCATATTTAGCAATAATTTTAGAATTTATTGTCGTTTTAAATTCCTCTCGCAGGTAAAATTGAATTGTTCGCTCATTTTTTTGATAAACGTTCAATTTATTCTGTCTCCAGTATAAGCCGCCATACAAATTGCGTCAATCACACACTTTTGCACAAACAGAAAATTTCCAGCAGCACTCCCTATGGAATCACGGAAAACCCGTGCATCGAGGATTCTTTACGATTGGAGTTCCAAAAAGACAATGCAAAACTGCTTTCAGGTGTATATTTGACAATTCCTGTGCGTATACAGCTTCTCCGGTGCAAATCCCGAATATTTCAAATCAAGTCCTTTCTATCGGGCAACTTTTTTATTATAATAAATTTTCACTGTTCAATCCGCTGCAGTCGTGATAAAATAAAAACAAGTGTTTCGGGATGGTACAGAATCATGGAGGAATGCAAATGGAACCGATGTATTTGTCAATCCAGCCCGTGGAAACCGGGAAGCGGATCAAACAGCTGCTTTCGGAGCAGAACTATACGATCCGCGAAATCCAGGGTGCTTTCGGCTTTGAGAACCCACAGGCAATCTACAAGTGGATCGCCGGGAAATCACTGCCAAGCCTGGACAACTTTATCATTCTCAGCAGATTATTACATACCAGCATTGAAAATATCCTCGTCATTGACGGGGATATTCCTCGTTTATGGGCCAGTTTAAACCACTGGTTCAATGACTTCTTCTCTCTCCCGCCTTATAATCATATCATAAGGAATTGATGCGAAGGAGGCGAACACATTATGAAAATAACATCAGCTTATGCCAATAAACTGCTCAAAAGCCTGGCAGACGAAAAGTCTTACTGGGAAACCAAGGAAACGGCATCCAGCACTTACGTTGCCGCAGTCAACGAGGAACCGGTCATCCCTGAATATGACTACTCCGCCGTTTCCGAGACGTTAAAAGAAATCGACCGTAAAACCGTCATTATCAGACACGCTTTGAACCTGGCCAATGCCACCGCAAAGATCATGGTTGGCGATACAGAAATGAGTGTCGACAGCATTCTGGTAAGAATGGCACAGCTTAACACCCGCAAAGCGACCCTGGATATCATGCGGAAATGTCTGCCTAAAATAAGGGAATCTTCCCGCGCATTCAGCTCCAGAAATGCCGTTCCTGAATACCGCTACACCAATTATGATCCAG